>SDBV01010710.1_pt1 | contig 11992 bp, 11 predicted proteins | sample 2277081 | NCBI WGS metagenome assembly SDBV01 (sample SAMN10402039, study PRJNA504765) | marine sediment metagenome | isolation source: marine sediment core GS10_PC15, 223 cmbsf | place: Arctic Ocean: Southern Knipovich Ridge | collected 2010 | reverse complement strand
TTCCCCCTTCCGTAACTATAGCTACTCTATCTGCGTCAGCATCATGAGCGAAACCTATATCTGCTTTTTCAGATTTGACCAATTGCGATAACTGAGTCAAGTTAGAAGCAATGGGTTCAGGTGAGTGAGCGAACTTTCCGTCAGGACGGGAATTGAGTCCGACCACCTGGCATCCCAATCGTTGAAGAAGTTCCGGACTGATTAATGCTCCTGCTCCGTTACAGGAATCAAGGACAACCTTGAACCTTTTGGCTCTGATTTTCTCCACGTTTACACTTTGCAGAACCTTGCCAAGATGATTTTCTATCGCCCCACTATTCTGACGGACCCTCCCTACCTTATCCCACTGAACACGCCCTATTTTTCGGCCATTGTATATTCTTAGAAGGATCTTAGCCTGTTCCGGATAAAGAAATAGTCCGTCAGAGCGAACAAACTTCAATGCATTCCACTGGGCTGGGTTATGACTTCCGGTGATAACTATTCCCCCATCAGCCTTCAGTTGTTCTACCATAAGCTGAAGGGAAGGCGTAGGACAGATGCCTACATCTATCACTTGAGAGCCACCAGAAAGTAAGCCGCTAAAAACAGCATATTTGAACATATAGTTTGATGTTCTTGTATCTGAAGCAACCACAACTGTCCCTTTTTCAGTAAATGCAGCAAAAGCAGCAGAAAATCTAGCTACTATCTCAGGAGTAAATCCCTCACCTACAATTCCTCTTATTCCAGATATGCTAATCATTAAAGAGTTCATTCTAGATTCCTACGTTAGTTAGGACACAGATAAATGCAGATCAAAAAAGTAATCAGAAAACAAGTTCAGCATTCAAGGTCTAATATTCTCTATTTACCGTGTCTATTTGCGTGAATCTGTGTTCAAGAAGAAATTACTGCGTTATAATTTAGGAGTTTTCGTTGTATTCTCCCAGATAGATCGAGCCGCCATCATCTCTGCCTTTTTCTTGCTTAAACCCCACCCTTCTCCCACAACCTTCCCGTTAAGCATAACTCTAACCTTAAATTTCTTTTTGTGGTTGGGGCCAATTTCCTTAATTATCTTATATTGAGGCAGAGTATCGTGAAGAGATTGGGCATATTCCTGCAGCCAGGATTTGAAATCGTTCATTTGCTCAATTTCCTTTTTCCGCTTCAGGAATAGGTCAGAGATAAAGGAACGTACATTATCCAGGCCTTTATCCAAATAGAAAGCTCCTATTATAGCTTCATACGTATCAGCCAACAAAGCGGGTTGGCTTCGAATTGCCTCCTGGTTTTTACCCACTAAGATATATTTTTCTAGCTTGATTTCATCTGCATATCGGGAAAGACTGTCTTTAGAAACGATATTGGAACGAAGTTTAGTTAACTCTCCCTCATTCAGATACGGATACCGGCGAAAAAGATATTCCGCTGTGACTAGATTAAGGACAGCATCCCCCAGGAACTCCAATTTTTCATTATGAAACGGAATGTCCTTCTGATTTGATTTGGCATAAGAGGTATGGACCAAGGCTTGATTTAGAAGGCTAAGATGGGCAAATCTTATTCCTAGTTCTTTCTCCAGTCGCTCCAGTTTCTTTCTTTGGGCCAGACTAATCCCCATCTCAACTCTTCTTTACCAACAAAACGGCGTTATGTCCCCCGAACCCCATTGAATTAGACATAGCCACTTGTAGTTTGACTTCTCGGGATTGGTTGGGAACATAGTCCAGATCGCAGTCTGGATCGAATTCTTCGTAATTAATAGTGGGAGGAATAATTGCTTTTTCGAGGGCCAGAAGGCAAGCAATCATCTCCACTCCACCTGTTGCCCCCAAGAGATGACCGGTCATGGATTTAGTAGAACTTATAGGTATTCGATATGCGTATTTTCCAAAAAGGTTCTTGATGGCCTGGGTTTCTATTTTATCATTGAGAGGTGTGGAAGTTCCGTGAGCATTTATGTAGTCAACTTTTTCAATGGGAATTCTTGCATCTAGCAAGGCTCTCCGCATAGCTTCTGTTAAGCCTCTTCCGTCTTCTATCGGCTTCGTTATGTGATATGCATCTGCGCTCATGCCGAAACCTATTATTTCTCCCCGGATAGGAATTTTTCTTTTTCTGGCTCGCTCCCATTTTTCAAGCACTACCACACCGGCTCCTTCTCCTATTACGAAACCATCTCTTTGCTTATCAAAAGGACGAGAGGCTTTGGCCGGTTCATTATTTCGAGTAGATAATGCCCGCATGGAACAAAAGCCAGCTAACCCCAGGGGGGTAATAGCTGCTTCTGCTCCTCCGGCAACCATCACTTCAGCATCTCCTCTCTGGATAATCTTAAAGGCCTCCCCTATACAGTGATTTCCTGAAGCACAAGCGGTCGAAATAGAAAGATTTGGCCCAGAGAATCCATACTTGATAGCAATTTGCGCTGAAGTGATATCAGCGATAAGCATAGGAACCAGAAAGGGACTCACCCTTCGAGGACCTTTTTCAAGTAAAACAGTTTGTTCTCTTCCAATAGTATAGAGCCCTCCCACTCCTGAGCCCACCAAAATGCCTATTTCCCCAGAATCATCTTCATTAGACGATATTTCCGCCTGTTTTATTGCTTCTTCTGCCGCTACCATTCCCATTTGAGTGAAGCGATCCATTCGCCTAATTTGTTTGGGATGCAGATAATCCCGAGGGTTGAAGTTTCTAACTTCCCCTGCAATTTGAGAACGGTAGGATGAAGTATCAAAGAGAGTTATTTCTGCTATTCCATTCCTTCCCTCAAAAAGTGCCTCTTCAAAGGTATCTATTCCGATACCAATAGGCGATACTACACCCATTCCGGTTATTACCACTCGGCATTCCATCTTATCCCTTTATTCCTTTTTAGTATGTAAATAGACTTGAATCGTACCACAGTAATTACATCACTTCTTATCCAAACAGTTCACAATATAACTTACAACCTTATTCACTGTGGTTAGTTTTTCTGCTTCCTCATCGGAGATTTCTAAATCAAATTCTTCCTCTAAAGCCATCACCAATTCTACCGTATCCAGCGAATCTGCTCCCAGATCATCTACAAAATTGGCCTCTGGCGTAATTTGAGAGTCATCCACACCCAATTGCTCACCAGTAATTCCCTTTACTTTGCTGACGATATCATCCTTACTTAGCATTCAAACCTCCTCCTTTTTTGTCTGTATTGCGCAATACGCATCACGATTTTTACATAGCCATTCCGCCGTCTACTCTGATCACTTCACCAGTAATGTAGCCCGCTTCTTCTGAGGCCAGATAAGCAACTAAGCTAGCCACTTCTTCAGGTCTTCCTATTCTTAACAGAGGTACCTGAGAAGTGATTCTATCCACAACCTTCTCATCCAGCTCCCTGGTCATAGCAGTGTCAATAAATCCTGGAGCTACTGCATTTACCGAAATGCCGTATCGCCCTAATTCTCTAGCTGCCGATTTGGTCAAACCAATAATACCAGCCTTAGCTGCAGAATAGTTTGCCTGGCCAATATTTCCTCTTAGGCCGATTATTGAGGAAATATTCACTATTCTTCCGTACCTTTGTTTCATCATACACCGTATCACCGCTTTGAGACAGTTAAAGACTCCCGTTAAATTGACATCGAGAACCTTATGCCAATTTTCTTCCTTCATTCTTGAAAGTAGGCTATCTCGAGCAATGCCAGCGTTGTTGACTAATATATCAACCCCTTCATATTTGTCAATCACATAGCTAACTGCTTTTTTTACTTCTTCATACTTAGTTACATCTACTTTCAGGGCCAGGATGTTGCCATCTATTTCTCTTATTTCTTCAACCGTTTTCTTAAATGATTCTTCCTTCACATCAAATATAATTACTTTTGCTTTGTTCCTTGCTAATCTTAGACAGATTTCCCTGCCTATACCCTGCCCTCCCCCCGTAACTATAGCTATTCTACCTTTGAAATTCATAAGTGATTTTCCTCCTCTCTTTCGATAGCGTTTAGCGCATGGCGCGTAGCGTATAGGATAAATCATTCGAAACCAAGAAAACCAAAATACAAAAATTTAGAACTTGTTCATAGTTCGTTGACCTGCTAACCCGTTATCCAGCTTGTCCACCATTCGTTCATTATATTCTTATTAATGAAGTGCTGCCTATGGATTGAATTTTTTTGTTTTTTACTATATGCTAAACGCTACGCGTTATACACTGTATTTCTTGATTCACATTTCTTCAAGGCAATCAATGGCTTCCTTCATATCTGGAGGTAAGGGAGCTTTTAGTTCCATCCATTTTCCTTTCCTGGGATGGAAAAACCCTAGTGTGAGAGCATGCAGCATAGGTCGCTCTACCCGACAGGGGAAGCTACGCCATCTCTTCCCTCCATAAAGACTATCCCCCACGAGAAAACAGTTAATAGATTGAAGATGAACACGAATTTGATGTGTTCTGCCAGTAAGGGGACGTAGTCTCACTAAACACCAGTCTCCCGATTGTATCAGTACCTGATAACGGGTGATGGCATCACGGCTAAGCCTTCCCTCTACGCTCATCTTTTTGCCATTGGTCGGATTTCTTCCAATTCTAGCTTCTATTATTCCGTTGTCTCGCACAGGATTTCCTCTGGCTAAAGCAAGATAGATCTTTCGGGTTACTCTTTTCCGAAACTGAGCCGCGAGAGCCAAATGAATATAGTCATCCTTAGCTATCACCATGACTCCCGAAGTGCCTTTATCCAGGCGATGGACAATACCTTGTCGTAGAATACCACCAACCCGGGATAGATGAGGGCATCGATAAAGAAGAGCATTAACCAGCGTTCCCTTCTGTTCAATGGTGGCAGGATGAGTTAACATTCCAGCAGGTTTATTTACTACCAATACATAGGAGTCTTCCCATAGAATATCCAGACCGATAGCCTCAGCACTTATGTTTAAGCGAGGAGGAGGAGGAATATTTATCTTTACTTTATCCCCCTTTTTTAAGAGATAATCCTGTTCTTTGGTCTGCTCATTCACTAAGATATTATCCTTTTGAATTAACCCTTGAATGAAAGAACGCGAAAGATGCGGCAGTTGCTTCCTTAAAAAAAGGTCTATTCTCGAATTTCCCTCGTCTTTTACCAAGAATGAATAGGAAGAATTGCCCATTTGAAAATCCTTGAACGTTCAAGAATTTGCGCAGAATCGTAGTACACAAGAGGACTCAAATCAGTCCCTAGCTCACACTAAAATCAAAATCGCTTAACCCTTGGTAATTCGTCTTTATCAGCGTCCAAAAAGATCTTCCCATGCTATCGAAATGAATGATTACTTCTCAAGATTTGCACGAACAGGACTATCGCCCCCATGCACATGGCCATATCGGCAATATTGAAGACTGGCCAAAAACGAAAATTGAGAAAATCGACCACACTTCCATCCCAGAGCCGATCAACGAAGTTCGCCAGTAGGCCTCCCCATAATAATCCCAGACTAATCTTCTGCCCTCTGCTTTTTAGAGAGATTTTCCCCAGGAGAAATAGCAGAACAGTAATTATTATACCACTCGCTATGATAACAAAAACAACTGGCGGAAAGAATAAGCCAAAAATAATTCCTCTATTTTCCAGGTAAGTCAAATAGAAGAAATTATTGATTACGTCAACGGATTCTCCTCGAGAAAGATTTAGCTTAATATAGAATTTGCTAAGCCAATCAATACAAAGAACAATACCTGTCACCATGAATGCAAGCATGGCTATTCTCGTATTTCGTAAGGAAAGAAAGAGAGAGAGGACAGGCTGCTTTTTTCTGCTATGTTCATTTCACCCTTTCAATTAATTTTTGAACTTCTTTTTGATCGACATGCTCCAACCTGGCACCAATTTGTTCAACAACTTTGGCCGCAAAATAGCTACCTATATGGCCGCAAATTCTTGAATCATAAGTAGAGCAAATACCGTATAGAAATCCTGCTGCAAACATATCGCCAGCCCCTGTTGTATCCACTGCTCTCGCTTCATACGCTGGTATCTTGTATCTTATATTGCCCTGCTTAACATAGGATCCATATTTACCAATTTTCACTATTGCTATTTTGCTTAGCTTCGCTAAGGAATTTAGTGCTTCTAGCGATTCTAGACCGGTAAGAGCTCTGGCTTCTTCTTCATTGGCAAAGACAATATCAGCATACTCTCTAGTTATTTCCTCAATGGTTGCTTTATTTCTAATTACTATACCCGGATCGCCCAGGTCAAGGCTGATGACTGTATCATGCTCCTTAGCGAATTGCATTGCATACACTGAAACCTCACTCAGCTGCTTATCTTCAAGTTGATAACCTTCAATATGGAGTATCTTGCTAGCGCTTAAATCTTCCAGAAAAATATCGCTTTTTTCGAGATGTGATGCTGCACCCAAATGTGTGGCAAATGTTCTTTCGCCATCAGGGGTTACGAATGTTATTGCCTGGCCAGTTACTTCTTCTGACCTGGCCAGTTTTGTCCTTACCCCGCTCTCAGACATCCTTCTTTGGTATATATCACCGTCAGTATCCTTCCCTACTTTGCCACAGAAAACTACATTACTGCCAAGAAGCGCTGCTCCATATAATGTGTTAGCAGAGCTTCCACCGGGAGCGATCTTAACCCCATATTTTTCAATCTTTTTCAATAACCTCTTTGACTCCTCTTCTCCGATCAGATGAAATTGCCCTTTTCTTAGATTGAGCTTTGAGAGTTCACTGTCATCCATTTCTATTAACAAGTCTGTCAGTGCCGAACCTATCCCGAATATGTCATACTTTATATTCATAATGTTCTTCTTTTGACTAAAATCACGCTGCACACTTTGTTATTTTAGACTTTTTTCAATGATATCTGGACAGTGCCTGCAGAAAGGGAAATTTCGCGAATCTGGCTAGAATCATCCGGTTGCTCAACAATATCCACTGCTAAGGTCTCGTCCTTAATGAAGGAAGTATATTCCTCGATAGCTTTGCGTATCCGAGTCGACGAAGTAGCTATAGTAAGATGAATACGGTCTTCTACGTTTAGCTCTGTATCTTTTCTGAGAACCTGACAACGTCTCAGTATTTCACGTATCCATCCTTCTCGTTCAAGAGACTCAGTGACTTTTATGTCAAGAGCTACTACTAAGTTCTCCTTGCTTTCCATGATAATATTTGGTCTTGTCTGAGCTTCTACCAAAAACAAATCATAAGGAAGTTCTTCCTTCCATCCCGGTAAATCGACATTCTTCTTTTTCTTAACTTGATCTACTGCACAGTCCATTTGATCAGAAGATAACTCCTCAAGTAGTGTCTCTACGGTCGATAAACTCTGTCTTAATACCCGGCCAGCCTTACGAAAATTAAGAGCTAGGCACTCAAATTGCAGGCTCTCCTGGGAATCTAAGTATTCAATTTGCTTGACATTTATCTCATTTCGGATCATTGCAGCCATTGATTTCGACGACTCGATAATATGTTTAGGACCTGCCAGATACAATGTTGACAAGGGTTGTCTTATCTTTAGATTAGAGCGCTTCCTTATTCTTAGTGCCAGATTTAAGATCTTGCGCACTTCCTTGACCTCTCCAAGAATCTTATCGTTTTTCCAACATTCCTCCAGAATCGGCCAATCGGCAAGATGTACCGATAGAGGTGCCTGAACATCAAAAAGACGTACGCCTTCCTGCCAAATGGCTTCTGTTAAGAAGGGTACGACTGGGGACATCATAATGACGGTTTTCGTTATCATCTGGTATAGAGACCAGTATCCCATGAGTCTGTCTTCCGATAATCCACCAATCCAAAAACGGCGGCGATTCGTCCGTATGTAGAAATTGGAAACGTCCTCAGTAAATGAATCAAACTCTCTGATAACAGTCGGTGTATCGTAATTTTGCATGGCAGAAGTGATATCAGTGACAAAAAGATATAGGCGAGCTAATAACCATCGGTCGCTACTACTAAATTTGTCTGACAATCCCTTAATCTTCTTAAAATTAGGCATATCCAAACGAGCATAGGTTATGAAAAAAACATAAATGTTCCAAAAAGATAATAGGCGCCTTCTGGCTTCGTAACCCAAGTTATATCCAAAACGGATGTCATTTGCAGGATTCTTACCTGCAAAATAATAGCGCAGTGTATCTACGCCCATTTTTTCAGTGACATCATCAAGCTTGATCATAAAGCCTGTTTTTGAAAATGGCCTACCGTCTTCTCCAACAACACGTTCATACGTTAGCACTCTTTCGTAAGGAGAACGATTATCAAGAGTAACTCCCATAAAAAGCATTGAGTAAAACCAGAGTCGGATTTGTTCTCTCATTTCACAGACCCATTCAACCGGATACCATTCCTTCCAAACACTCCTGTCTTTTAGATAGCCCCGGGTAGAATAGGGAACTATTCCGGCGTCTAACCAACAATCTCCAACTTCCTGGATGCGTGAAACCTTGCTTCCACATTCGGGACAATTAATCTTTATGTTATCAATCCAGGGACGATGAAGTTCTGGAAGTGAGCTGACATCGTCATCACTTAATTGTCCTAGTTCGTCCAAAGAACCCACAACTATCAGTTTTTCACACGCAGAACATTTATAAAAAGGTAAGGGAAGACCCCAAAAACGTTTGCGAGAGATACACCAATCACCCATATTTTGTAACCAATCTTCCATTCTTTTACCCATGAATTCCGGCTGCCATTTGACCTTGCCTGATGCTTTAATCATGGCCGGTCGGATAACCTTGCAACTAATAAACCATTCATCAACCAGGCGAAAGATTAGCTCATTCTTACATCGCCAGCAGATAGGATAACTATGCTCATGCATGTAATGATGGAAGAGCTTATTATTCCGTTTCAGATGACCAATTATTTCTTCAGCCGAAGATTGTGCGCTCTTTTCCTCTAGCCACCCATACCCGCAAACATAAATTCCCTGATCATCAACTGGCGAAAGCATCGTTAGGCCTAATTTCATTCCAAGATCGTGGTCCTCCCGTCCACATCCCGGCGCAATATGAACAACACCTGTTCCTTCGCTCGGATCTACTGCATCCCAGGCGACTATTCTGTGCTCTAGGTGTTTCTGAACTTCTAATCCAGATAAAATCGGTTCATACAACAATCCCACTAGTTCCTTGCCGGAAAATTGTTTAATAACCTTATATTTCCTACCCTTAAGAATATGCAGAACATCGGAGCAAACGATAAATGGAAGGTCTTCTTGCTCTATCTTTACCTCACAATACTTGAGACTGGGATTTACTGCTAGAGCCACATTGGCAGCTAGTGTCCACGGGGTGGTAGTCCAAACCAGGATATGGGCATTTCGTTCTTTCAAGAATAGTTTGATAAAGACAGCAAGGTGTTCCATCTTTTTGTAGGAACCGGCCATCTCGTGTTCTGAGAGACTCGTACCACAGCGAGGACACCATGGCATAGTTAGCTGGGAGTGATAAATCCATCCGTTTTGATGACATTTCTTTAGAAAATGCCATATCCCAAGAATGTTTGAATTGTGGTGAGTATAATAGGAATGCTCCCAGTCCATCCACTGGCCAAGGCGAATAGACTGCTGGGTCTGGATCTTGGAAAATTTCTCAACTCGTCCCCTACAAGCTTTGCTGAACTTGTCAAGGCCAAATTTTACTATGTCAGGTTTTCCATGGAATCCCAATTCCTTTTCTACTTCAACTTCTACCCATAGTCCTTGACAGTCAAATCCATTCTGATAATGAGACCTGTATCCACGAAGAGCTTTGTATCTAAGAAAGATGTCTTTAAGAATTCGTCCCCAGGCATGATGAACTCCCATTGGGTTATTAGCAGTAACGGGACCATCAATGAACCGAAATGGCGGACCATTTTCATTTTTCTTCTGCAATTTTTCAAAACATTCATTTTCTTCCCAAAATTTCAATATCTCATGTTCAATTGAGATAAAATCAGCATTCGAGCTTATTGATTCCATTCTCACTACTTCTATTCTCCTTGTTCATTCAAATCTCTTCGTATATTTCTTCTATCTGACGTGTCATCTTAGGTTCCGCCAGATTGGCTACTTTAAGAAGTTTAGCTAAATTTACTGGTTCCAACTTATCGGGAAGACACTCATCAGTTATACAACTGATACCTAATACTTTCATGCCGCTATGTTTGGCCACAATCACTTCAGGAACTGTGGACATACCTACCGCATCTGCCCCGATCAAACGTAGAAATCTATATTCGGCTGGTGTTTCAAGATTGGGGCCCATAACTGCTACGTAAACTCCTCGATGAATTCTGATTCTCTCCCGCATAGCAACTTTTTCGTAAAGCTCAATCAATTTCTTGTCGTATGGTTCGCACATATCGACAAAACGGGGGCCCAGCTTATCATCGTTGGGCCCTACTAGAGGATTACTGCCGATTAGGTTGATATGGTCAGTAATGACCATCAAATCTCCTGCTTTGAAATTGGGATTCATTCCTCCGGCTGCATTCGATTCTATGATGACATTCACCCCCATATACTTCATTACTCTCAGGGGAAAAGTAATTTCCTGCAAGGAATAGCCCTCGTAAAAATGGAATCTTCCCTGCATTGCCATGATCATCTTGCCAGAAAGCCTTCCCAGGATTAGACTTCCCTCATGCCCAGGAGTAGTAGAAATAGCGAAATAGGGAATATCCCGATAGGAAAGTTTACTCTCAATTTCTATCTCTTTAGTCAAACCCCCCAAGCCGGTACCCAGAATTACTCCTATCCGAGGCTTAATTTTCGTTCTGCTTTGAATGAATTCTCCTGCCTCTTTTATTCTTGTTCTCAGTGACATTTCCATTGTTATCACCTGGTATGATGTTATAAGTCTATTTTCTGAGGATTTTGAGCCTGATGGCGATGTTCTGTGCCGGCATAGATCTTAAGTTTTTTAATCATTTTTCTGCCCAATTTGCTTTTTGGTAACATCCCCTTCACTGCTTTCTGAATTATTACAGCGGGTTTTTTCTCTAGTAGTTTTTCATACACTATTTCTTTCATTCCTCCCGGGTAACCGGAATAATGATAGTATATCTTCTTTTTCTCTTTGTTTCCGGTTACCTTCACTTTTTTTGCATTTATGACAACTACAAAATCGCCTGTATCCAGAAACGGTGTATAAATGGGTTTGTTTTTCCCAGATAATACCTGGGCAATCTTGCTGGCTAATCTGCCCAGGATTTTTCCTTCTGCATCTACCAAGTACCAATTGTTTTTGATCTCTGTTTTCTTTGGAACATAGGTTTTCATTTTTCAAATCTCCTTAATGAGTTCATTGTTCACAGTTTATTGATAGAAACAAATCTGTTTTTGTTCACGATTGGTGTCATTGCGAGCCTGCCGAAAGCAGACGTGGCAATCCCCTGAGATTGCTTCGTCGCTTCGCTCCTCGCAATGACATTCTCTTTCCCCCACAATTCTTTTTGCTATTCACGATTCACGAAATACGAGCAACGAGCGACTAGATACGGAACTTCTGGTGGCGCTACGGGGATTCGAACCCCGGTCAAATGGCTGAGAACCATCCATCCTAACCCCTAGACGATAGCGCCATTGGCTGGGGGAGGAGGATTCCTTCTTCCCCCCTCGTTTTCACTCGTCCTCCGAAGACCGGCCGTCCTCACTGCCATTCATTCCACTCATTCTTCCTCCACTGGAGGCGTTCGGGTCGGCTTCGAATCCCAATGGTATTGTGCGCTTTAGATCTTCTTGCGATTCACGAGATACGAACAACGAGATACGAGTTCTTGGCTGGGGGAGGAGGATTCGAACCTCCGCTGCGAGATCCAGAGCCTCGTGGCCTACCACTAGCCGATCCCCCAATAATTCGTTGCTCGTTGATAGTATCTAGTATAGCTTAAAGCTAAAAGCGAGAAACCACAATTCAAAATTCAAAAGTTCTTTTTCTCTCTTTTTGATTGGTCTTAGATTTTAAGTTTTAGTCTTACATTTTTGGTTTTACGTTATGGTTTTGCGCTTTTCGCTCAACGTTTTTC
>SDBV01010709.1_pt1 | contig 11993 bp, 8 predicted proteins | sample 2277081 | NCBI WGS metagenome assembly SDBV01 (sample SAMN10402039, study PRJNA504765) | marine sediment metagenome | isolation source: marine sediment core GS10_PC15, 223 cmbsf | place: Arctic Ocean: Southern Knipovich Ridge | collected 2010 | reverse complement strand
CCTTTCGCCTCGGGCCACGAGCCTCGGGTCTGATCCAGAGAGCGCCGTTTCGGCCGTCGCGGCGCCTTCCCATTTCGGCTAAATTCATACCTCGATAGACACGGACGAATCAGCGCAGCGGAATGAGCGTGGACCTCGCAAGGTGGGGTTTGGTGCCATCCGGCTGGGCTTTTCGGCAGCATAGAGAGGTTTACCCATGGGACTACTCAACTCCGATCGTGATGTCGTATTCCTTGCCGCTCGGCGGACTCCATTCGGGACCTTCGGCGGCACGCTAAAGGATCACAGCGCCATTGATCTGGGGGTCATCGCCGCCCGGGCCGCCCTGGCGGGCTCCGGGCTGGAACCCCGCGAGATCGACCACGTGATCTTCGGAAACGCGCTCCAGACCTCGCCTGACGCCATATACCTGGCCAGACATATCGGTCTGAAGGCGGGCCTGCCTGTCGAGGTTCCTGCGCTGACCCTCAATCGACTCTGCGGCTCCGGTTTCGAGGCGATCGCCGAGGGGGCCCGGCAGATTCTGCTGGGTGAGTCCGAGGCGTGCTTGGTAGGAGGTACGGAGTCGATGAGCCAGGCGCCACACGCGGTGTGGGGCGCGCGCTGGGGTCTGCGGCTGGGCCCTGGACCGGAGTTCCAGGATCTGCTCTGGTCGGCGCTCACTGACACATTCTGTGGCTTCAAGATGGCCGAGACCGCTGAGAACCTGGCCGACAAGTATGGGATCAGTCGGGAGGACGCCGACATCTACGCTGTGCGTAGCCAGCAGTTGGCGAACGAGGCCTGGGACGGGGGGATCTTCGAGCCAGAGGTGGCGCCGGTCACGATCAAGACACGCAAGGGAGAGAAGCTCTTTGACCGCGATGAGCACATGCGGCCGGAGACGACATTGAAGGGGCTGGCGAAGTTGCCTGCCTATTTCAAGAAGGACGGAACGGTGACGGCGGGGAACGCCAGCGGCATTGGGGATGGCGCCGCCGCGCTCGTGATCACCTCCGCCGAGTTCGCCGAGCGCAAAGGCCTCCAGCCTCTCGCCAAGCTCCTTTCTTGGGGTGTCGCCGGTGTCCCGCCCGAGATCATGGGCATTGGGCCCGTTCCTTCGAGCCGTCTCGCCCTGGAGCGCGCCGGCCTCGGCTTCGCCGATCTGGATCTCATCGAGATCAACGAGGCTTTTTCGCCGCAGTACCTCGCCGTAGAAAAGGAGTTGGGGCTCGATCGCGACAGGGTTAACGTCCACGGCGGAGCCATCGCGATCTCCCATCCGCTGGCCGCTTCAGGAGCCAGGATCACGGGACATCTGATTCACGCCCTCAAGCAGCGTGGCCTGAAACGCGCTCTGGGAAGCGCTTGCATAGGTGGCGGACAGGGCATGGCAATGGTGATAGAGAGTTGGGGCCAGGCGAGCGCTACCTGACGCGCGCCGATCTCGAGACTGTCATTCGACGGGCAGCGGAGATCGAGGAGCAGCGGGGCGGTGATTTCTCTGAGATCAGCGAGAACGACGTATTGCGGATCGCCGGAGAAGTGGGCCTGGCCGAAGAGAACGTCCGCTACGCCCTTGCCGAACACTACGCAGGAGCCGGCGGCGGCAACCTGTTGAGTGAGCGTGGCTGGGTCTCGAAGCTGTACGGGCCGGGGCTGGTCAAAGCGAACCGCCGCGTGCGCGAGTCGGCGGAAGGCATCCAGGCCCGCCTGGAGCATCATTTCAGGGAGAGGCAGAGCCTTCAGCTCGTGAGGCGGGTGCGGTGGGGGTCGCTCTGGGAACCCGAGGCTGGAGTCGTCGCCTCGGTGATGCGCTCGGTCGACTTCTTCGGCCGTGGCTACGAACTGGCCAAGAAGGCGAAAGCGGTCGAGATCGGGGTGGTGCCGCTGGACGAAGACAGTTGCTACGTGACGCTGATCGCGGATCTGGCGGGCCGTCGCGCCGAGTGGTTCTGGGGGGTGGGAGTGGGCGTCGGTGGAGGCCTGTCGGTAGCCGCGACAGGGGCCGCGTACGCCGCCGATCTTATTCTCGCCGGCGGGCTGGGCAGCTTGGCGATCCTGAGCAGCTCGATGCTGCTGGCTCGTGCTGGATATCGCAGTGGCGCTACGAAGATGAGTCTAGTGCTCAACGGCATACTCGATCGACTCGAGCACGACGAGCCGCTCGAGCCGCCACGGGCATCGTGGCGGGACCTCTTAGGATGAATCGAAGAGAAGATAACTTTGAAAGAATCACGAATACGGAGGACTGATGTCGGAGATAAAGAAAGTAGGTGTGCTGGGTTGCGGTCTGATGGGGAGCGGTATCGCCGAAATTTGTGCGAAAGCTGGTTACAAGACGACTGTCAGAGAGGTTTCAGATGAATTTGTGAAGAAAGGCCGCGCGGCGATCGAAAAGAGTCTGGGCCGCGCTGTCGAGAAGGGGAAACTGGATGCCGACGAAAGAGATCAGATACTCGAGCGCATCAGCATGACGACTTCTTTATCCGATCTCAAGCACGTCAATATTGTGATCGAAGCGGTCGTCGAAGACCTGGACATGAAGCGTGAGATGTTCGGTGAGCTGGATCGCGTTTGTCCTCAGAGTACGATTTTCTCTTCGAACACTTCAAGCCTGACTATCACCGACATGGCTGCCGCCACATCGCGACCCGATCGCATGGTCGGCCTTCATTTCTTCAACCCGGTACCAGTGATGAAGCTGGTCGAAGTGGTTCGGACGATTGCCACGTCACAGGAAACATTCGACAAAGCGATGGCTTTTGCTGGCTCGCTGGGCAAGGAAGCCGTTGCCTGTAAGGACAATTCCGGCTTCATCGTGAACCGGCTTCTCGTACCTTACATGCTCGACTCCATTCGTGCGGTCGAATCCGGAGTCGGGAGTTTGACCGATATCGATAAGGCTATGCAGCTCGGCTGCGGCTATCCCATGGGCCCCTTCGTGCTGGCTGACTTTGTCGGACTCGACACGCTCTTGCGCATCGGCGAGATAATGTTCGATGAGTATCGCGAGACCCGCTTCGCACCCCCACCTCTCCTCCGTCGCATGGTCAGCGCCGGATTCCACGGCCGTAAGACGGGAAGGGGCTTCTACGATTATTCCGGCGAGCAGCCCGTTCCGGCGGTTTGATCCCACGCAGTATGTGGGGGTCGGGCCGGGGATGGGGAACGCGGATTTTTCTCGATATCCTCCCCCTGCTCCATCGCCGCGCATCATTGAGAAAGTGCGCATTATTGCTTAAGTTTACTAGTGTATCTGGATAGGATCCATATCCGGAATTTCCGGAATTTCGAGGATGAGACCGTCGAGCTGCCCCGGGAGGGAGCGGCCCTGATTGGGCCCAATGGTCAGGGGAAGACCAACTTCTTGGAGGCGATCTATTACCTGGAGATCTTCCGATCCTTCAGGGGTGCCCGGGACGAGCAGCTGGTCAGTTTCGGAGCCGATTTCTTTCGCGTCGAAGGACATCTCACCGGTGGCGTGCGGGACGAGGTGGTGGAGGTGGCGGCTGGATATGTCCGCGATGGTCGACGAAAAAAAGTCACTGTCAACGGCGGCGGGTCGAGCGCCATGGCTGAGAACATCGGCCGCGTCGGGGCCATCATCTTCACCGCCAGCGATGTGGATATGATCGCCGGTGCCCCCGGAGTGCGCAGGCGCTTTCTCGATATCATCCTGTCGCTCGTGGAACCCGGTTATCTCACCACCTTGCAGCGGTACCGGCAAATCCTCATTCAGCGCAATGAGCTTCTACGAGCCCGCGGTGATGCGACCGCCCTCGCGGCGTGGAATGATGGTCTCGTGCTCGAGGGTTCCCGCATACTTTGCGCACGCAGTCGTTGGGTCGCGCGCGCCAAAGCGGAGTTTGCTAAGTACTACGAGACGTTCTCCGGGGGTGAGTGCGCCGCTATGGAGTACTGTCCGTCGGTGAGTTCCCTCCGGAGCGAAGGCGAAGTAGAGCCTGGCGAGGATGAATGGGCCGATGCTTTCAGGCAGCAATTGACGAGCTCCGTCGAGCGAGAGCTGCGACGCGGGATGACGCTACTCGGACCGCATCGTGATGACCTGCGGTTCGGCATGGTGAGCGGAACCGCTGACGTCAACCTCAGGACTTTCGGCTCGGCTGGCCAGCAGAGAACGGCGGCGATCGCCTTGAGGATGGTCGAAGCCGATACGCTCCAAAATGCCAGGGCTTGCCGACCCATCGTCATGCTGGACGATGTGTTTGCCGAACTGGATCCGGAACGCTCACGAAGGGTCATCGAGATGTTGTCGGATCTCGAGTGGGGTCAGGTGATCGTTACTTCACCGAAGCCTGATGAGTACGCGTTGCTCGGCGGCCGCCTGCGTGAGTATCGAATCGAGCAGGGGCGGATAGACAGCGCATGAGCAGAAGTCGCAAGGTAGAACCGGAGCACGTTGGCGGGTTGCTGGAGAAGCTTCTACGCTCGCGTGGTGTGCTGGAGAACGTTGAACGGGCGGCCGTCATTCCGCAGTGGGATGAGATGGTCGGGGTGGAGATCTCGCGGGTTGCTACACCCGTTGGGTTTGACAACAGTACGCTCTTTGTCGAGGTGAGATCATCCGCCTGGCTCATGGAGCTGCAGATGATGGAGCGCCGCATGTTGATCAGGCTTAACGAAGAGCGCCGGCGCGGGAAGTTTGAGCGAATCGTTTTCAGGTTAGCTGAGGGCGGCTGAGCGGGAAGGAACTGAGATGGCGAAGCGATCGGGATCGAACAAGAAGAAGGCTCCTAAGAAGCCTGCCAAAGCTAAGAAGTCGGCGCGTTCCGCAAAAGTGGCAGGCGATAGCTACACTGCCGGAAAGATCCAGGTACTCAAAGGTCTGGAGGCTGTACGCAAGCGGCCCGGAATGTACATCGGTTCAACCTCCGCTCGCGGGCTCCATCATCTTGTCTACGAGGTCGTCGACAACGCCATCGACGAAGCGATGTCGGGTTACTGTGATGAGATCAGCGTCATCATCCATGAGGATAACTCGGTCACGGTCTCCGATAACGGGCGAGGAATTCCTGTCGACATCCATCCTACCGAAAAGGTACCTGGCGTCGAGGTCGCCATGCTTACGCTGCATGCTGGAGGCAAGTTCGACAAAGAATCATACAAGGTTTCCGGTGGTCTCCATGGCGTCGGGGTCTCGGTTGTCAACGCGCTGTCCGAGTTACTCGTCGTAGAGATCCACCGCGAAGGAAAAACTTGGAAACAGAGTTACAGCCGTGGCCGCAAGACGACTGAGCTCAAGGCGATCGGTAAGACCCAGCGGACCGGTACCACGGTTTCGTTCAAACCCGATACCGAGATCTTCACTGAGTTGGACTTCGATGCCGATACGCTGGCCACCCGCCTGCGTGAGCTGGCGTTTCTGAATCGCGGCGTAAAGATCACGTTGGAGGATGAGCGCGCGAACGGCAATGAGAAAAAGAAGGTCTTCCAATACGAAGGCGGCATCAAGGAATTCGTAACATTCATTCGCGGCAACCGAAAAGCTGTCCACAGCGACGTCATCTACATCGAAGCGAAGCGGCCGGAGTGCGAAATCGAACTCGCTTTGCAGTACGATGAAGGATACAGCGAGAATACCTTCACCTTCGTCAACAACATCAATACTCATGAAGGCGGTATGCACCTGACCGGCTTCAAGGCGGCGCTCACGCGCACCTTCAACGATTATGCGCGACGTGCCGGGGCACTCAAGAAGAACAATGCGCCCCTGACGGGAGAAGACGTGAGAGAGGGATTGGTCGCCGTGCTCTCGCTGCGAGTCATGGAGCCGCAGTTCGAGGGACAGACCAAGACGAAGCTGGGCAACAGCGAGGTGCGCGGCGCCGTCGAATCCGTGGTCAACGAAGGACTCTCCATCTTCCTCGGCGAGAACCCGGGGCCGGCGCGCTCCATCGTCGAGAAAACTCTTCAGGCTTCGCGCGCCAGGGAGGCGGCACGCCAGGCCCGCGACCTCACCCGCAGGAAGTCCGCGCTCGAGGGTTCCATACTGCCGGGCAAGCTCGCCGATTGTTCCATACGCGATCCTAGCGTGTGTGAACTTTATCTTGTCGAGGGCGATTCCGCCGGTGGGTCCGCCAAGCAAGGTCGCGACCGAAGCTTCCAGGCGATCCTACCGTTGCGTGGGAAGATCCTCAATGTGGAGAAGGCGCGTTTGGACAAGGTGTTATCGAACGAAGAGATCAGGACGATCATCACCGCGGTTGGCACGGGGATCGGCGATGACGAATTCAACCTCGCCAATGCCCGCTACCATCGCGTGATCATCATGACTGACGCCGATGTCGATGGCGCCCATATCCGTACGCTGCTTCTAACGTTTTTCTTCCGGCATATGCGCGAGCTGATCGAGGCCGGCTACGTTTACATCGCCCAGCCGCCTCTCTATAGGGTTAAGCGTGGTAAAGAAGAATACTATGCATACAACGAAGGGGAACGCGAGGAACTCCTGAAGCGCCTCGATGGAAAATCCTCCAAGCCGGATGTGCAGCGCTACAAGGGTCTGGGCGAAATGAATCCCGACCAACTCTGGAAGACAACGATGGATCCCGAGCGCCGAACCATCCTTCGGGTCACCATGGAAGATGCCTTCGCGGCGGACCGTCTGTTCAACATCCTTATGGGTGACGAGGTGGAGCCCAGGCGGCAGTTCATCGAGAAGAATGCTCGCTACGTCAAGAATCTGGATGTATAGCGGTCGTCCACGGATGTACCCAGTCTTCTAAGGGCCACAGCTGATCTTGACTAAGAGGCGGATTCGAGCGGCAGCCTCATTAGCTGCCATCGCTGCCGCTCTTTATCTGAGCTTGGGCTATATTACCGCGCGCATTCATTGGGTGAGGGCTGCCCCGGCGAGCTCCGTGTCCCCGCACCCTACCTTCCCAACCCACCTTGAGATCGTCACAGCACTCCACGTTCATACCCGGTTGTCTCATGATGCACTCGGAAGCGAAAGTGACGTGGTCCGAGCCGCCCGGGTTGCTGGCCTCGATGTCGTGATCCTAACGGATCATCGCGAACGGCAGGCCCCGGATTCGCTCCAGCGTAGCCAAGCCCGCTACTCGGATGGCATCCTTCTCGTGCGTGGTGAGGAGGTAACATTGGGGGCCGAGGTCGGGCGCGTTCTGGTTTTTGGACTCGACTCCACGCTCCATGACTGGCGCGAAGGGGCGAAGGCGCTGGGAGATGTTTTTCAAGAACACAATGCGACCGGAATCGTCGCGCACACGCGCAGCCCGCGCACGAGGGATAGCTGGCGGCCAGACAGCACACTGGGAATGGCGGGTTGGGAAGTCTTCGATTTTGCCGACATCGGCCGGACTCGACTGGCTGACGGTTGGGTAGTCTACCACCTGCTGGCTCTCGCCGGAGGGGCGCTGGTCGGGCGCCTCGATCGCAGCCTCATCAGACTCTACCGCGAGGGATTCGACCAACCGGGGGTGGCCGCTTTCGACTCCATGTACGACCACCGCGCGCCCATCACTGCCCTTGCCGGGCTCGATGCGCACCCGAAGCGGCGTTTGGGCGGCCGGCTCGTGCCTGGCTATACGCCTTTCTTCGAAGCGATGACCAACCATATCCTGCTGCACGATTCACTCTCGCTGGACCCGGATTCGGCTCGGCTCGCCGTCGCCGGGGCTATCGAGGACGGCCACGTCTACATCTCGTTCTTCGGCGCCGAGAATGCCCGCGGGTTCCACTTCGGCTCCGTCTCGGACTCGCGGGGACTGACGCTCATGGGCGGATCGACGGAGTTATCTCCCGGCCTCTTACTCAGAGCCGCCTTCGACGAGCCCCCCACGCAGAGGATCCTCATGCGCGTGGTCCGCGACGGACGAACACATGTTTGGAGCCGTGGCTCGAGGCTCGAGTTGCCCCTGCAGACGCCCGGCGCCTACCGACTGGAAGTCTTTTCTTACAGCCTGAGAATCGGATCGCTCTACTGGAATCGGAGGCCGTGGATTTTCACGAACCCGGTTCGGGTCTTGAGGGAGTCGACGGGGCGGGAGGTCGTGGACGCGCCGAGGCAGGGAGGCGGGCGGAGTGTTATTCCCGGCTTGATGGTTCTGGCACCTGTATGTTGCCGGCGTACTGCCGTAGCTTGTCCACCTGCTCTTGTCGGCCCAAGACGATCATGACATCTCCGGCATTGAGGAGAGTGTCCGGCCCCGGATTGTAGATCTGCCCGCCGTTCCCTTCTTTACGACGCAGCGCGAGGACCACCAGGCCGGTGCGCTGGGGGATGCCGGCATCCGATAGCGATCGGCCGGCGAGCGCGGAGCCGGGAGGAATCACGGCTTCTTCCAACCGTAGGTCTATGTCAGCGCCGATCGTTGCCGCGTCGAGAAAGCTGATCACATGGGGCCGGATGAGAGACGAAGCCATGCGAACCCCACCGGTGATCGTCGGAGAGATGACTTGATCGGCGCCCGCACGGCGTAGCTTGCTCATCGATTCTTCGTCGAACGCCCGGGCCACCGTATGAATGCCTGAGTTCAAATCGCGGGCGCTCAGACATACCAGCAGGTTCTCGGCATCGTCCGCCAGGCACGCGGCAAGACCGCGAGCCGTTTCGACCCCTGCCCTAGTCAACACCTGTTCCTTCGTAGCGTCGCCAGCCAGCACTAACGCTCCCGGATGCTCATCTTCCACGTCGGTTGCCCGATCCAGATCACGCTCGATCACCACCAACCGAGCGCCCGCGGTCAATAACTCCTTCAGGACAACCTGACCTACGCGACCCGCGCCGCAAATGATGAAATGCCCTGACAGTTTCTCCAGTTGTTTCATCTTTCGCCGTCTCCTCAGTACACCGCCCAGGTCTAACTCTACGATCATTGCCGTGATCAGAGCCCACCAGATGCCCAGCCCCGTCACCCCCAACGTGATCAGCAGAATGGTGAACTTCCGCCCTGCCGGCGATAGAGGATGCACCTCCATGAAACCGACGGATGTTACGGTCGTGACTGACATGTAGAGGGAATCGGCCCAGTTCCAGCCCTCGATCGCAATGTAAGCTATAGTCCCCAATGCATATAGCGCCGCGAAATAGGCGGCAGCCCAGGCGAAGCGACGCACGAACGGCGCTAATGCCTGCCGCAGAGTGAGGCCCGCCTCCGGCTGGGTGAAGTACCAGGGGGCCCGGCGGCGCTGTGCACTGAGCGCCGGGGGTTTGGGGCTCATGCGACGCCTGCGTCTCCCAGCGGCAAGAGTGTGAGCGGGGCCGATATCAGGAAGGTTAAGTCTAACCGCTTGCCGATCGACCCGGCAATCGCCGCAGGTGGCGGAACAAACCCCACCCAGACGGCGTTTGATAGGGCACGTCGGATGCCCGGCCTGTCTGGGAGAATTGACCGAAGTGGGTCGCTTTACCGGTTCCTTGCGACGGGCTATCTTTAGCAGCAAGCGAATCTCGCGTGGCTCGTGATTCGACTCACCATGCTGGCCGTTCTGCCTGGACTGACGACACCCGGTGTGGACGGCCGCCGAGAGAGCGAGGAAGTGCCGGCGACGCACCTAGCGCCCGCAGATGTTTGAGCATTCACGCGTTAGGCGATTCTAAGGGGAAAGGCTTTTGGCGTTTTGGACACCCGCGGGCCCTCGTACCATTATTCTAACTCCAGGCTGCGCGTCATCACCGAGGCACTGATGGATTTGATCCGCTACAGAACTCGCAATACCGTTTTCTTCGTACTGCTTCTGCTCGGTCTCGGCCCGCTGGCCGCGCCCGCGGCCGGGCAGTACTTCGGCCGCAACAAGATTCAGTACGACGCTTTCGAGTTCCGGGTGCTGAAGACCCAGCATTTCGATATCTACTACTATCCCGAAGAACGAGAAGCGATCGAGATCGCCGCCCAGATGGCGGAGCGGTGGTACGAACGACTTTCGCGACTGTTGGATCATGAATTCGATGGCCGACAGCCGCTGATCATGTATGCCAGCCACCCCGACTTCGAGCAGACTACGGCGATCGGTGGATCGTTGGATGAGGGGACCGGCGGTGTGACGGAAGCGCTCAAGCGCCGCATTATCTTGCCGTTCGCAGGCCCGCTGGCGGACACGGACCACGTGATCGGGCACGAGTTGGTCCACGCCTTTCAGTTCGACATCACAAGCCGCTCTTCCAGCGCGGTGGGTGGCAACTTCCCGACCGCGCTGGCGTTACCCCTGTGGTTCATCGAAGGCATGGCCGAGTACCTGTCGATCGGACCGGTGGATCCACACACGGTGATGTGGATGCGCGACGCGGCGCAGCGCGATGAGTTCCCTGATCTGATTCAGTTGAGCGACCCGCGTCGCTACTTCCCGTATCGCTACGGTCAAGCTTTCTGGGCGTACGTGGCCGGCCGCTGGGGCGATCAGGCTGTGGCGGAGGTAATGAAGATGGCGGGGCGAGTTGTGGATCCCTACTACGCGCTCGAGCAGACGCTGGGCACGTCCATCGATTCACTATCGGCTCAATGGCAACGAGCGAACATCGCAGCCTACCGCGAACTGGCTGATGAGACCAGCCAACCGAGCGACTACGGTCCGGAGCTGATCGGTTGTTGCCGTACGGGAGGGCGTATCAACCTGGCGCCGGTCTTGAGTCCCGACGGACGCTATGTCGCTTTCCTTTCGGAGAAAGGACTCTTCTCGATCGAGCTGTTCCTGGCTGATGCGCAGACCGGCAAGATTGTGAAGAAGATACTGAAGACGGCCGTCGACCCGCACTTCGAGAGTCTACAGTACATCAAGTCGTCGGGTACCTGGAGTCCGGACTCTAGGGAATTCGCGTTCGGCGCTGTGGTTAAGGGGCAGGCATCCGTATCGATCATCGACGTGGGGCGGGGTAAGGCTGTCCGCGATTACAAAGTCCGCCAGGTCGGTGAAATCTTCAATCCCACCTGGTCGCCAGATGGACGCTATATCGCCTTCTCGGCAATCCATGGCGGTCTACAGGATCTCTTTTTGCTCGATCTCGAAACGGGTGACGTCGAGCAATTGACGGATGACGCTTACTCCGCACTGCACCCGGCGTATTCCCCTGACGGCGGTTCGATCGTTTTCGCCACCGATCGGTTCACCTCCGAGCTGGAAACCCTCGACATGGGGAAGACGAAGCTAGCGATCATTGACGTCAGCACACGCCAGATCCGCCAGCTTCGCGGCTTCTCTGATGGCAAGCATGTCAATCCGCAGTGGTCGAACGACGGAAAGAACATCTATTTCATCTCCGACGCCAACGGGATCTCGAACGTCTACCGCGTGAATATCGATACGGGACGCATCTACCAGATAACTAATCTCCTGGTTGGTGTTTCGGGAATCACGTATTTGAGTCCGGCGCTGAGCGTAGATGGCCCGGACGACATGATGGTCTACAGCGCCTACCACGCGGACACTTATAGCATCTGGAAGATCGAGGATCCTGAGATCAAGCGCGGGGATCTGCTCGAGAATACGCTGGTGCAGGCTGCCTCGGGCGTACTGCCACCGGCGGACAGGCCCGTTGATGACGTGATGGCGTTGATCGATAACCCCACGTTGGGCCTGCCCGAAAACGCCGACACGTTCGAAGATACGAAGTACAAGCCGGGTCTCTCGCTGGACTATATCGCTCCGCCTCAGCTCGCCGTCGGGAGCGATCGCTACGGTACTTTCGTTGGTGGCGGAACGGCCCTTTTCTGGAGCGATATATTGGGCCGGCGCAACCTAGCGACGGTGTTCCAGATCAACGGTAGCGTCCAGGATATCGCCGTCGTCGTGGGCTACACGAACCGGCGCCACCGCTGGAATTGGGGTGTGACGGTAGGCCAGATCCCTATCGTCACCCAGAGGCTCGGCGCGTTCGTCGAGACGGACGAGAGCGGGAACCCGGTGCTGGTCGAGCAAACGGTGACCTTCCGCCAGATAAACCGAGAAATCTCTGGGATTCTTGCCTATCCGTTCAGCCGCGTCCACCGGATGGAGTTCTCGCTGCGGGCCAGGAACATCATCTTCGATACCGA
>SDBV01010708.1_pt1 | contig 11994 bp, 8 predicted proteins | sample 2277081 | NCBI WGS metagenome assembly SDBV01 (sample SAMN10402039, study PRJNA504765) | marine sediment metagenome | isolation source: marine sediment core GS10_PC15, 223 cmbsf | place: Arctic Ocean: Southern Knipovich Ridge | collected 2010 | reverse complement strand
CTGACGGTGAGCCTGCGATACAAGGGCCGCTCCATCGGCGACGTTTGCCAGGATCTCATCGGCCCGCGGGCCAGGATGCTGGCGCTGTTGATAATCTTCTTCCTCATGTCCTTGGCCATGGGCGCTTTTGTGAACGCCATTTCGGCGCTGTTCGTGGCCTTTAATCCCGACGCCATCATACCGTCTTTCGGGCTGATCGCCGTGGCCATGGTGATCGGCGTGGCGGTTTATAAATTCAAGGTCGGCCTGAGCGCGGCCACCGTGGCGGGGCTGGTGGTGTTTGCCGGCTTGATCGTTTGGGGCGTCAAGCAGCCGATTGCCACGCACGAGTGGTTCGTGTCGCCCCAGACGCGCATGGCCCTGGCCGAAGCCCGCGAGGCCGAGGTGGCCATGGACGTGCCGCGGCTGGAATCGCCCTACGGATCGATGGCCGCCGGGGCTTATTTCAAAGCGCGGGGAGAGCAGGGCCGCGCGGCCGAGCTCGAAGAGGCCGTGGGTCGGGCCAAGAACACCTGGATCGGCGTGCTGTTGCTCTACGGGTTCGTGGCCTCGGTGCTGCCGGTCTGGTTGCTGTTGCAGCCGCGGGATTATATCAACAGTTTTCAGTTGTATTTCGCCCTGGCCACGATGACCGTGGGGCTGGTCGTGGCCGCCATCACCGGTCACGCGGCCGGGGTGATCGACGCGCCCATGTTCCGGACCGACGTACCGCTGCAAGCCGGCGACCCATCCACGCTGGCGCCGTCCTGGCTGCCGCTGTTGTTCGTGACCATCGCTTGCGGGGCGGTTAGCGGTTTTCACGCCATGGTTTCCAGCGGCACGACAGTCCGCCAACTCAACCGCGAAACCGACGCCTTGCCCATCGGCTATGGGGCCATGTTGACCGAAGCCGCGCTGGCGATACTGGTGATCATGGCCTGCGTGGCGGGGCTGGGCGTCGAGGCCTGGGGCTCGGACGGGGCCTATAGCTCTTGGCGGGGCGCCGCGGGGCTGGCCTCGAAGCTCAACGCGGTGGTGCATGGCGGGGCCAATTTTATCAACCAAGTGGGTATTCCGATGAAATACGCCCGCGCCGTGCTGGCGGTTACGATCGTGGCCTTCGCCATGACCACGCTCGATTCGGCCACGCGGCTGTTGCGTTTCAATGTTGAGGAGATCGGCCGCTCGCTGAAGATGAATTGGCTGGCCAACCGCTACGTGGCTTCGATTTTCGCGGTCGCCGGCATCGCCTTCTTCGGGCTGGTGCCGGGCAAAAACTCGCTCTGGACGCTCTTCGGCAGCACCAACCAACTGCTGGCCGGGCTGACGCTGTTGACCATCAGCGTCTTCCTCTACAAGCTGCGACGACCCATCCGCTACACGATCGTGCCCATGGTGTTCATGCTGGCGCTGGCCGTGTGGGCGCTGGCGATTCAACTGCGCGGTTTCTATGGAGACAAGAACTGGGCCCTGGTGGGCGTAACCTCCATCGTCTTAGCCATGTCGGCCTGGCTGGCCGTGGAGGCGCTGCTGACGTTCGTGCGCGGTCGCGGCGAGGATTGAGCACCCCATAAAGCCGCTTGCGGCTTCGCCCTCCCACGTGCGGAACGCAAAAATCTAATCGACCACCTCGGGATCGAAGGCCGCCCGGGCCGCTTCGTAGACCGCTTGCAGCGGCACGCCGGCTTTCTCAGCGACCGCTTGGCACGATTCATACTCCGGCGCGAAACGGGGCCGGCTTAAACGGGGCTGGCTCAAACGGTGCCGGCCTTCGTCGAGCCAGGCGATTTTGCCCTCGACCGGACCCCACTGGGTTGAAACCTGGTGCGGCTGTCGACGCAGCACGCGTCGGCTCACCGGCCAGCGGCGCACGCCCAGGGTCGTCGTTTCTTCGAAGATAATTGTTTCCAGCGTTTCCATATCTGCTTCCCCACAGAGCACCGAGAGCACCACGCCGGGGCGGTTCTTTTTCATGGCCACGGCCGTTGTGAAGACGTCCAGGGCGCCGGCCTGGCGGAGCCGCCGGGCACAGTAGGCGATCAGCTCGCCGCTGATGTCGTCGAGGTTCGTTTCCAGCATCCAGCAACATTCGCCGTCTTCAACAGTTTCAATCTTTTCGGCCGCCGTGCCCACAAACAGTCGCAGGATGTTGGGCTGTTCTTCCAAGTCGCGCTGCCCGGCGCCGTGGCCGATGCGCTGGACGGTCATTGCCGGCAGGGGGCCGAACTCGTCGACCAGCGTGGCCAAGATGGCCGCGCCGCTGGGCGTGGTCAGTTCGGCCTCGACCGACGATTCGGCCAGGGGGATGCCACGCAGCAGTTCGGCGGTGGCCGGGGCCGGAATGCTACACGTTCCGTGGGCGATGCGGACCGTGCCCATGCCCGTGGGCACCGGCGAGGCCACGATCCGCTCCACGCCCAACAGATCCCAGCCCACGGCCGCGCCCACAATGTCGGCAATCGAATCGGCGGCGCCCACCTCGTGGAAGTGGACCGCCTCGACCGCGCAGCCATGCACCTTGGCCTCGGCCTGGGCGAGACGTCGGAAGATTTTCGCGGCCGTGTCCTTCTGTTTTGCCGAGAGACGGCCGCCGTCGATCATGGTCAGGATATCGCTCAGCCGCCGATGGGCATGTTCCGGCTCATATTCAACCGTAACCTGCGTGGCCCGGAAGCCATTCTTGCTAACCTCCGCGGCAACCAGCCGGCAGCCGGGTAAGCCCAGCGAGCCCACGGCCTCGTTAAGCGCGTCGAGCGAAACGCCGGCGTCGACCAAAGCGGCGAGCGTCATGTCGCCGCTGATTCCACTGGGACAATCGAGGTAGACTATTTTCATGTTGTTTGCGTTAGGAGATGTTGTAGAGACGTTTGAACCACGTTACGAAGGCGTCTGCGGCGGGGCTTTTGTGGATGAAGAATCGCTGGGTGATTGCCGAGCCGAAGGGACGTCCCGGCTCCTTTTGCCAAGCAAGCCAAGTGTGCAAGACGGCTTTATCACGGTCGGGTTCGGTGAATTCCGCGCCGAGTTCCGTTGCCTTTTGGGTTGAAGCGGCGGCGTGGCCGATGAGCACGTCCGCGTCGTCGATCAAAGTCCGCAAAAAGGTCTCCAACTTCCCGTCCTGTTGGTTGTCGGGCATGAGCCAAACGCCAACGGTGGTTTTATACTCTTCCGAATACTCACAAAACCCATCTGCGGGAGGGTTGCTGGTCGGACTGAGCCCTACGTTTTGCAGCCGATAACACACCTCTTCCCAGCGTTTCTGAAGCGGAGAATCGGCATCCAGCACGAATCCGATCTTTTTGTAGCTTGGACTTCTAACGACTTTTTCCATGCCTTCAAGAATATTGTGAACTCCGGATTTGACTTTGAATTCCGGAAGTTCAGATGGACGAAGTTGTGTCTTGCAGTTGATGAAACAATCGATGTCGTGTAGCGCCAGCAAATGCTTGAGAACATGTTCATCATCCGTACCTTCCACCCAGAGTCCCGGCGGTTTCATGGGTATTGCCATTAGCGAACCTCGATGTCCTGGTCAACTACAAGAATAATTCCGTCTCCGTCAAGGTCAACGGCCTTTTCGAGCTCTGGGTCGATTGTCTGCAGCGAGACTTCTTGGCGTAGTTCCGGACGGTATTCGCAAAGACGAGCAAGCCCCCTGACACAATCCTGGCTATGAGTAGTGGCGAAGACTTGAATGTTTCGCTGTTTGGCCGTCTCGACAACAAGTTGCCACAAATCACCCATGACGGAATAGTGCAGGCCGGTGTCGATCTCGTCGATGAGGATAACGCCGCCATCGGCTTGAACAAGTGATATTGCAAGGCCCAGAAGATAACGCATGCCGTCGCCGAGGGTTCCCAAAGGCAGCCTCTCGCCAGACACGAGTGCGATGATTACGGAATCGCTTGCTGACTTACTGAAACGATTAACTGTTGGGATAAAATCCACATCTAAGACATTCGGGTCCAAAATCTGCATCGCTTCAATGACATCCGATTTACGACCTTCACGAAGCACCTTGGTCCACATGGCATTAAGAGAGCCGGAACGGGTAATTTCAGGGAAAACATATTGGGCTTTTTTTCTGTCACGCTTTCGGCGGTTACGAAAAGCTCGCTGTGTTTCTTTGCTTAACACTATCGGAATACCCAGTGATGGAATTTGAGCATTTGAGTTGTTGATAGCCAAACGCAGTTCACCGGGAAAATCAAGCGACTTTTGAAAAATAGTTTTTATGTCAAACCGGTCAGGGCTCTCAATGACATCCGCAATCGTAAACGAAACGGTATTGTCCTTGCCAGATTGCATTTTGCTGGAGAGTGAGAAAGATGATCTAAGATCGATAGTATGGCCGTGAAAAAAGTGATCTACAAACGTTCCGGGAGGATCGGAACCTGTACCGTACGGCTCTTGATCATCAATGAGTATTACCTCCCCACGACGTTCGGCGATATCGAGTAAAACCTGCGGATCGCCTTCAGAAACCGCCAACCAAACCGCCTCTAGCAGCGCCGTTTTGCCGCAGTTGTTCTTTCCTACCAGCAGGTTGACCCTCGAAAGGCCTTCCATGCGGTACTGCTCGAAGCAGCGGTAGCCTTTGATTTCGATGGATTTTAACATTTTTCTTTTCCTCAACGCGAAAAACCGGGGGAGGTCACTTTGGTATTGTACGGCGTGGGCGGTGGTATTTCTACCCACTCGATGGGCATGGAAACCGCGAGCGGGTTCGGCTTCTTCCCGTTTTAATCGTCATATCCCACAGCCTGACTTGGGCTTAGGACACGGAAACAGGCCAGATGGTTACTCCCGGCGGTTTGTGACGGGGCATAACAGCAACATCCGGCACAAAGCGCAGGGCATTCGTGCCGGACGGTGGCGGAGGTTTTCGGCGGTAAGCACCGACCGCAAGCGGCCGGGCTAAACGGGATTCGTCAAGACCTCACGGCTCGATAAGATACGCCTGCCCGGCCAGATTAACAATCACCGGCTCGTCGAACACGAGGTATTGCGACATGCCGCGTCCCAGGCGCTTGGCCAGGGCGAAATATTCGTCGCTGAATTGCTTGACTTGCTGGGGGTTCTTTTGCTGCTTTTCGGTAAGCGTGGAATCGATCCATTGGTTGTTGCGGAGGTAGAAGGCGCGGTTGCCGATGTTGCGGACGGTTTGCTTGGCAGCAACGTCCCGCTTGCCATCCGTGGCAATCGCCGGACGGCCCAGGCGTGCGTTCATGCCCATGCCGCCGCCCATGCCGCCACCAGCCCTTCCGGCAAGAGCCGATTCGGCGGGCATCGACGCCGCCGGGACGTTTGCGATTTGGGCCTTTTGCATGGCACCTTTGTAGCGACGCTGTCCGAAGCCGCTAGCGCCGGAAGCGCGACCCAACATGCGTAGGTTATCGCGCGTGCGTTCCGAATTTGCGGCCAGATCGTGGATGTTGGTGTTCTCGTCGGCCATGAACGAGGTGTAGGGCGTGAGGATGCCGTGCTTGGTGGCTAGGCGGACCAGCTCTTTGACCAACTCGTCGTTTTTGCCCTTGAGGTCCAACTCGTCGATGATCTGGCCCACGCGGCGGACGGCCCATAGCTTTTCCACAAAGGCGTGGGTCTCGTCCGTGCTGGTTTCGACAAGCGTGGCGGGGAAGTCGAGCGAAAGGGGCGTGCCGCCGTCGGTGTCGTTGACTTTGCCGGCCACGACGACCTTGGCCGCGCCGCCGCGCTTGTAACGGCCCACCACCACAAGCTGCTCGCCGGCGAAGAGATCGAAGCGGTCCCGGGGATAAACGCGGTTGATGGGCTTGCCGTGCTCGGCGCGATGTTCGTCCAGCACGAACTCGATGGAAACGTCGGTCAAGACGGGCGACTGGATCTGGCGATACAGTCTCGCCACCCGCTCTTCGATGTCCTCGTCGGGCCGCACATATTCGCTCTGGCCCGAGCTGTCGCGGACCAGGCGGTCGATCAGACGGCTGTTGACGTCGTAGCCCACGCCGAAGGCGAACAGGCGGGCCTTGTGGCGGTTGGCCTTTTTGGCGTTATCGGCGATCTTCATCTCGTTGGTTTGGCCGGTCGTGGGCCGTCCGTCGGTGAGAAAGAAGATGTAGTTAGGGCGGTCGGAGTTGCTCAACTGGGCCAGGGCCGCCGTTAGGGCGGCGTCGATGTCGGTGCTGCCGCCGGCGTTGATGCCCTCGACGAAACCCAGGGCCGCCTTGCGGGTTTCTTCGTCGAAACGCTGTAGCTCGGGCCGGAACGATTCGACACGGCTGTCGTAGGCCACGATGTTGAAGAGATCGCCTCGGCGGAGGTTGTTGAGCACGAATTTCAGCGCCTCGCGGGCTTGCTCGATCTTCTTGCCGTTCATGCTGCCCGAGCGGTCGACGACGAAGATGACCGTCTTTTTGGGCGGTTCCTTTTTCGAGGCGGTGATCTCGGGGCTGGCCAAGAGCAGGAAGAAGCCGTCCTGGTCCCGTTGGGGCCGGTAGCTGATCACTTTGGCCGAAAGTTTACCCCCGCCGACGTCCCAGAGCAGGCGGAAGTCGGACGTGGGGATCGAGTTTTTAGATTCGTAGCTGATCGTGGCATGGCGGGAATCGGCACGCTTGATCTTGACCGCGTGCGTGGGGCTGTAGACGTTTTTGATGTCTTCGCTGCTTTCGATCGTGAGCCGAACGGCTACCCGCTCGATGGCCGCCAAGGTGTATTTGGCCGTGCCCAGCGGGAAGAGAAAATCACTCAGCCCGCCGTGCTTGCGACAGAGCTGGCTGTAGCGGAGCGTGACCGTGCGTTTGGCGCCCGGCGGAACCGGGAACACACTCGTCTTGAACAATCCCGTACCCATCCATTCCAGCAGGGCCGGGTCTTTGTTCTTCCGCACGATGTCTTCATAAAGTCGGCGGGCTTCGTCGGCCGGCAGCAGCTTGGCCGGATATTCCTTACCGTCTATCATCAGCGTCATGCTGTCGATGGCGCCGTCGTAGGGCAAGGGGAAGACGAAGGACACCTCGATCTGACGGCTGCCGGTGTTGACGAAAGATTGCGACACCCGCACCTGGGCGATCTGGTCGATAAGCCGGGCCTGGATATCGAGTTCCTGGATCTTGTATGTGCTCTGGGGCGGTTGCGGGCGAGGTGGATGGTGGTGGGGCGGGTGTATGATGATGGGGCGAGGCAGCCGCGCCGAACGGCTGGGGTTCACTACGACCAAGAGCCCCTGGCCCCAGGTCGAGGCCGTGGGCAAGACGAAAATCAGGGCCAAAAGCATTAAACGCAACGGGCAACGTAACATGGCTACTGCCTCCTTCGCTGGTGGTATTCGCTAAATGGGGGGATTGGTAAATGGTCTGTCCGGTAGATAAGACGAGCGGCGAGCGGTTGAAGTTCCCAGAAAATCGTACAAGGCGTTGTCAAACATGGATTCTCGGGTTGAGTTTGTTAGCGGCGACGTTTGCCGTCGCGTTGACCGGTGTGCCAATCCGCGCGCGGGGGCAAGCCCCACCGTTAACCCAAATTTCCAATCTTGACACAGCACTGGTATTTCACGCAACCACCTGAATGCCACCTCTGGCGGGTTTTGCCGTCAAAAATTGCCCTGGACTCTCGGCGACAATTTTGGGACACTCCGCCCCGCGAAATTTTTCGCGCTGAAAAGAATACTGAACAAAACTTGTTTTGAACCCGATCCGCGAGGGAGTTCTCATGAGACTCGAAAGGATGTGTGTTCCGCTGTTGGGCATTGCAATTTTATTTTCGGCTTCCTCGGCCATGGCCCAAGGGTGGTCCATGCCCAAGATGTTCCCCAGTTCGCAGAAGAAGACAAAGAAGACGTCCGGCGTCGCGCAGACGCTCAAAAAGCTCGACGCGGGCACGAAGAAATTCATCCGCGGCACGGTCGACGTGCTCACGCTGAAGCCGCTTTGGGATTCCGGCAAGAAGCGGAAGCGAAAGCGGCCGGTCGATCCTTGGATGCGACATACGCGTAAAAATGCCGCGAAAAAGCCGTTTTGGGATTCCTGGTTCCCGCCCCCAGAGGAGCCGAAAAAGGTGGCCACGGTGAGCGAATGGGTGGGGCTGGAACGGCCTAAATAAACGTTGTTTTGGATGAGCCCATGATGCGAACCATGCGTAGCTTTTTTTACATATTGTGTCTGGTTGTTTCTAGCGGTTGCGGAGCCCTTTCCCAAGATCGGCTGGGCATGCCCTTCGGATCGAAGGCCAATGACGAGGCCTTCAGAAAAGCGGTAGCCGCCGACTCCTTCCCCAGGGCCGATCAGGCTGGGATTCGTAGCCTCGGCAAACGCTAGGATAGTTAGCGGCGACGCTTGGCGTCGCGTTTTCTCAGGACTCAACGGCGGGACAAGCCCGCCCGCTAACGGGTTGCGGCACACGCCTAGAGCTACTTTTCCGGCAAAACCCCCCCTTTTGTCTTGCCTGTAAAACGGGCATGGTCTTTCTAGCGTGCAAGTGTCGTCTGGCCTTGCTGCCCGCCGCGTCCTACAATTGTTTCAAATGCCACTCGATTCCCCAGGAGGTGCGAAAATGTCGCCCAATCCGCTTCGAAAGATCCCCTCGGTCAGTGAATTGCTGGAGAACCCTTCGCTTCGATCGCTGGTCGAGCGGATCAACCACAGCACGCTGGCATCGACCGCCCGCATGGTTCTCGAGGAGCTACGCTCCGAGGTGCAAACGGTGGCCAGCCAGCGGACGTTGCCGGACGTTAGCGAGTTGGCCGAAAGGATCGCCAACCGCATCATGGAGAACGCGCCCTCGCGCATGCGTTCGGTTGTCAATGCCACGGGCGTGTTGTTTCATCCGGAATTGGGCAAGCCTCCCTTGGCCGAATCGGCCGCCGAGGCGATGGTTGCCGCCGTGCGGGGATTTGTCGACGATCCACGTAGCGGCCCCGGCGAGCGGCACGTTTGCCGCGAGGCGGCGGTGGAACAAATGCTGCGAGATTTGACCTCGGCCGAGCGGGCCATAGTCGTAAGCAGCGTGGCCGCCGCCGCCACCCTGGCGATGGCCGCCCTTTGCAGCGATAGTGAATTGGGCGACTACGGGGAGTTGGTCGTCGCCCGCGGGCATCTGCTCGATTTCGGCGGCGAATATCGGCTGGCCGATCTGGCCGCCTCGATCGGTCTGTGGCTTAAGGAGATCGGCGCCGCCAACCATACGCGGCTGGACGATTACACCCGAGCGATTGACGAACAAACGGGCGCCGTCTTGTGGGTTGAAGACAGCCACCACGTCCTGCCAGGTTACGCCTCGAGCCCCACGCTCAAAGAGATCGTGGCGGCGGCGGGGGCGAAAAAGGTTCCGCTAATCGCGCACCTCGACGGCGGCTCCTTGCTCGACGGCGATCTGTTGGGGATCGACGGCGTGTCGAGCGTTCCCGCGGCGGTTGCCGCCGGGGCCGACGTGGTTGTTTTTCGCGGCGACCGATTGTTGGGCGGTCCGCAATGCGGGCTGATCGTGGGCCGTCGCGGTTCGCTGGAGCGGATCGAGCGTCATCCTCTGGCCGATGCCTTGCGGATCGACGCCCCCACGTCGGCGGCGCTGGCCGCCACCTTGCACTTGTATGCCGACGCCCAGAAGGCCAAGCATTCTATTCCGCTGTTGCAACTGTTAAGCACGTCGAAAGACAATCTGAAGAATCGAGCCCAGCGGATGGCGCCGCAGTTGGCGGCCTGCGACTCTGTGGCTTCGGTCGAGGTTACCGAAGGCGTGGCGCATCTAAGCGGCTGCGACTGCGCCAGCGACGAGCTTCCTACCTGGCGGATTGAAATCGAGCCCGCCCATGCCGCCGGCGAACCGATAGATGTGCGGCGACTGGCCGGCAAATTGATGGAAGGCGAACCGGGCGTGGTGGCGCGAACCGAAGGCCAGCGGTTGGTCATCGATTTGCGCAGCGTCATACCCTGGCAGGATATTGAACTGGTGACGGCCTTCGAAGCGATGGACGCCGATGAAGAGGTCGAAGGATAGAGGACAGAGGACAGGACCTGTGTTACCCGGTGGAGATACGGATCAATGTTCAAGGTCCAATGATCAATGTTCAAGGTCCAATGATCAATGTTCAAGGTCCAAATCTGAAGTCTGAAATCTGAAGTCTGAAATCTGAAGTCTGAAATCTGAAGTCTGAAGTCTGAAGTCTGAAATCCCACACTTTTAGGCCTGGACAAACGCCAGCGGATCGGACATGCTGAAGGATCGCCCTTTGAGTTGCAGTTGATAATTCCGCTTCCTCGCCAGAATTCCCACTACCATACGATCATGCCACATAGCGACTTTACCATCGAATCACTCGCGGCCCATCTGCACCTGAGCCCGCAACAAATTTCACGTCTGGCGGATCGCGATAAGCTGCCCGGCCGCAAGGTGGGCGGCAAGTGGCGTTTTTCCCGGGCCGATATCCACCATTGGTTCGAGGACCGCATCGGGCTTTCCGACGAAGGCGAACTGCTCCGGGTGGAGGGCGTTTTGAGCCGATCGGCCACAAGCGGCGAGGATTTTGATATTGGCGTGGGCGAACTGCTGCTGAGAGAGGCGATTGCCGTGCCCCTGGCGGCGCGGACGCAGGGTTCGGTAATTCGCGGCATGGTCGAGATGGTTGCCCAAACCGGCATGTTGTGGGACCGCGAGAAGATGACCGAAGCCATCCTCACCCGCGAAAAAATGCACCCCACGGCCCTGGAAAACGGCGTGGCCCTGCTGCACCCGCGAAGACCCATGGCCAGCATCCTCGGCCAGCCGCTGATCGCCTTGGGATTGACGCCTTCGGGGATCCCCTTCGGCGGCGGGCGGGGAATGTTGACCGATGTTTTTTTCCTCATCTGTTCGGTCGGCGACCGCGGACACCTGCAAACCCTGGCACGCTTGAGCCGCGTGATTACCGCCTCCGGCCTGCTCGACGAGCTTCGCACGGCACCCGATGCGCAAACGGCCCATCGCTTGATCGTCGAGGCCGACCGTAATTTGTCGACTCGATCGAATGAGGAAGCTTGAATGAAGAATGTTCAATGACCAATGTCTCACGTCTAATACCTAACAACCATCGGTCCTCTCGATTACCCTTTTAATTGTAAGAACAATCTGCAATTCGTCTCATGGTAGATAACGCAACAACCCGACCGACGGCATCACCCCTCGCGGTGCTGTTTGTGGGCGACGCCGATCGGGCGGAGTTCCGCGACGCACACGCGCAGCTCGACTCGCTCGCTGGCGTTCGTCTGGCGGCCGACGTCGAAGCCGCCCTGGCGGTTTTGCAAGAGTACGTGCCCGAGGTGATCGTGGTCGCCCAGGCCTTTCCCGAAGAATTCTCCATCGAAGCGATCGACCGTTTGCGTCGCGCGGCGCCGCTGGGGCGACTGTTGGGCCTGATGGGCAGTTGGTGCGAAGGCGAGGTCCGCACCGGCCACCCCTGGCCCGCCACGCCACGGCTCTATTGGCATCAATTCCCAGCCCAATGCGACCGCGAGTTGGCCAGATTACAAAGCGGGGCCGGTTCGTCCTGGGCCTTGCCGATAACGGCCGGCGACGAGGAACGCCTGCTGGCCTCGCAAGAGACGATTACCCCCGTCGGTTGCGGTTTGATTGTGGTTTGGTCGCGGCAGTTCGAGATGCAAGATTGGCTCTCGGCCGCCTGCCGCTTGCGGGGATATTCCACCATCTGGCTCGCCCCGGGCCGCACCACCAAAGTGGCCGGCGTGAAGGCGGCCATTTTCGACGGGTGTTGCTGCGACCAGGTGGAAATCGGCGAAATCGAGGAACTATCCGCCCTCATCCGTCCCGCGGACGGAAACACCGCCCCGATTGTGGCCCTGCTGGATTTCCCCCGTATCGAAGACCATGCCCGGGCGATTGTCGCCGGGGCGTCCGCCGTGCTTTCCAAGCCGCTGGCGGTCGACGATCTGTTGTGGCAACTCGATCGCATTGATCGCCACGCTTAGAAGGTGTTTTGAAATGGGTGCCACTGCTGGCTTGCCCAGCAGTGCGAAGTGGATTTCTCCGCAAAAACACTGCTGG
>SDBV01010707.1_pt1 | contig 11995 bp, 10 predicted proteins | sample 2277081 | NCBI WGS metagenome assembly SDBV01 (sample SAMN10402039, study PRJNA504765) | marine sediment metagenome | isolation source: marine sediment core GS10_PC15, 223 cmbsf | place: Arctic Ocean: Southern Knipovich Ridge | collected 2010 | reverse complement strand
GATATTATATTGAGAAAAGAAAAGATAAACATGGAAGATTGAGAACTCATAATGTTCCCATACTTATGTTCTTCAGTTTTGATGGTAAACGGCTTCAACTTAATACAGGTGAGAGGGTGAATGCAGGGGACTGGGATGGTGATAAGCAGATGGTAAATTCAGAAACACCAGGAAGCGCACAGGTGAACCGTTATCTGAAGTCACTGGGTCAGGAGCTTATGGATATTTACAGGGAAGCCCTTACAATTGGTCTGCAGCCAGGTTTAAATTATCTTAAAGATGAGTTAAAGTACAGACGAAGGAAGGATAATATCGATTTTTTCGATGTATTGATGCGATTTATAGATGAAAACCACTCACGCTGGAGTATTTATACATTCCGCAAAATCAGGACCACCTATAATCATTTGAGAAGTTTTTCTGAAGCTGAACAGATAAAAATTGAATTTAATCGAATCGACAAGGATTTTATTGATCGCTATGCCAGGTTTTTCAGGATTAAGTATGATCATTCCAATACCACCATCTCTAAAAACATCAAAGTTTTGCAATGGTTCCTTAACTGGGCTACCGAAAGAGGATATAATAAAAGCTTGTTATATAAGGATTTTAAACTGGACTGGGAGGTTAAGCCGCGCCTGCAGACCGCCGACATGATACTTGACTGGGATGAACTCATGAAACTTAGCAATCATGAAGCATCCTCCAGAAATTTAAAGGAGATAAAGGATATCTTCTGTTTTATGTGTTTCTCGGGATTAAAACTAACCCGGGTTTACCAGCTTAAAGAATCCAATGTTTTTAATGACTATATCCGTATGCCGGGTAAGAGAGAATCAGAGTTGTACAACTTTCCCATAAATAAAAGAGCTTCTGAGATACTCAAGATCTACAGTAACAGGTACAGTCCCGATGGCAATTGCTTCCCTCATTTCAATAATCCTTATTTTAACAAGTTGCTTAAACAACTAGGAAAAGAAGCCGGCATCAACAGGTTTGTTAACCTGGAGATATATTCAGGAGTTGAACGCGGGATGAGACAGGTTCCCAAATACAAGATCCTTACATCAAAGGTGGCTGTTAATACTTTTCTCTACAACGGATTGAGATTGGGGGTTACGGCCGAGGTACTTGCTTATGTAACGGATCAGAAAACTCTTGCCGGTGTTGATCGCATTCGGCCTTTGCTGGAAAGCGCGGCATTCGCTGATATTGGGAAATTCGATATCTTACCCTCCTGATATTTATTTCGATCAAAATGAAACCATTCATTTTTATTATTCGGATAGCCTGCACTCTCTCTCTATGCCAACAGGAAAAACCTGCCTTTCAATGCACAGGTAGCCATCATTGGACATGAACTGGGGCATACAGCCCATTACCAGCAAATGAGTATATACGGGATCCAGTTCGTGGGACTTGCATACTTTTGTCCGGCATTCAGGGCCTGGTTTGAGAAGGGGACAGACAGACGGACCATTGAACATGGATTGGGACCGGAATTGCTCGAATATGCTGTTTATGTACGCAATGTTTTTGAAGAACAAGGTCAACAAACAGGTTTAATGGATCGCTATTATCTGAATCCGGCTGAAATAAAAGCAGTGATGGAAGAGCTTGTGCGATACAACTGATCTCCCGATCTTGGCAGGTTATTTTCGGGGCAGATACTCCTCATGTATATTACCCATAGCAGTGAAAATGTTCCTTCGGGCGTTCGGGTAAAAATTTTCAAGATGAATGATAAGTTCCTTCATCTCCTGACGCTTTGTTGTTCCTTCATGAGGACAGGATTTCTCCAGCTTTTGAAAGTTCCGAACATTAGCGTATTCAATTAATTCTATTTCGGGAATGAAAAGCAGGGGGCGTATTAACCGGATTCGTCCCTCGAACATTGTAAGGTCTTGGGGAATGGAACTGAATGATCCATGATATATCATATTCATCAGTACAGTCTGGATTGCATCATCCTTATGATGTCCCAGGGCTAACCTGTTGCAGTTCAGCTTTTTGGTCATTTCGAAAAGTCGTTTCCTGCGGTACCAGGAACAGATAAAACAAGGTGCTTTCTTTGAGTCAACCGTCAGGTCCACCTCAATTTCCTCCAGATGTAAAGGCACTTTCAGATCATCACAAAATTCCTGCAGATAAGTTGTATTCATCTCATAACCCACCCCTTTTGCAGTGACATGTACTGCATGCAATTGGTAATTGAATGGAAGATGCTTCCTTCGGTCAACCAGTGCTTCAAGTAGTGCCATGGAGTCCTTCCCCCCGGATAAGCCTACCAGAACCCTGTCATCGGCCTCGATCATTTTATATTCCTGTAGGGTTTTCCCCACCTTCCTGGATAACTTCAGAAATAGTTTTTTCCTTTTTTGCTCCTGCTCCCTCATGTCGTAAAAATATCTAATTTTACAAGCTGTTCAAAACGACTCTGTTATGAAGCGATCCATTCTTTCTCTTTCTATTATGGTCTTATGCCTAATGTCTGCAGCCGGTCAGAAGGACGGAGGTGCTCCCTCCATATCTGAAAAGACTAAAGGACTGTCAGAATTTAAAGGATTCTTTGATTATTTCTGGGATGAGGGAAGCGGCAAGATCTACCTTGAAACGGGAGATTTTGGAAAGGAATTTCTTATGGTTTCTTACCTCTCACGAGGGATGGGATCGAATGATGTTGGACTTGACCGGGGAAAGATCGGAGATCAGAAGGTTGTGTCTTTCCAGCGCAGTGGAAACAAGGTGCTGCTGATCGAACCGAATTATCGCTACCGGGCTGATTCAGAAGACAAGCTTGAACGTAAGGCTGTTGAGGAATCCTTTGCCCGATCGGTGATATGGGGATTCACTGTTGAAGCTTCTGAAAATGGAAAGGTTCTGATTGATATAACCCCGCTTCTGATGAGCGACCAGAATAATGTTGGAGTGATGATGAATTACTCGGGTCAGGGTGCTTATAAAGTAGATGCTTCACGATCGGCAATGAACCTGGAAAGGTCCAGGAATTTTCCGAATAACACTGAATTCGATGTAACACTGACATTCAGTGGACAGCCAAAAGGGCGCTACGTAAGATCCGTGGTTCCCAGCCCGGACCATATGACTCTTGGTCAGCATATTTCCTTCGTGCGACTTCCAAAACTTGGAGAATACCAGCCAAGGGCCTTCACTCCGGGCAGCGGATATGGAAGCCAGAATTACATGGATCTCGCTGCACCCCTCGGTGAACCGCTAATTAAAATGGTCATTAATCGTCACAGACTTGAAAAAAAGGATCCCTCAGCAGAGATCAGTGAGGCCGTTGAACCCATAATATATTACCTGGATCCAGGTACCCCGGAGCCCATGCGAAGCGCCCTGCTCGAAGGAGCCGCCTGGTGGTCAGAGGCCTTCGAGTCCATCGGCTATAAGAATGCCTACCAGGTTAAACTTCTTCCCCAGGATGCCGATCCCCTTGATATTCGGTACAACGTGATCCAGTGGGTGCACCGTTCCACCCGCGGCTGGTCATACGGGAGTTCCATCACCGATCCGCGCACCGGAGAAATACTCAAGGGTCACGTTAGCCTTGGATCCCAGCGCGTGCGACAGGATTATATGATCGCAGAAGCAATTCTGGGGCCCTATAAAACCAGACCTGCAGGAGGAGAAGTACTGGTAAATGAATTTGATGGGAACATTAAGGATACCCCTTCCGGGGAAGGTGACACTGTTCCAAACGAAATGGAAATGATGGCACTTGCCCGTCTCCGTCAGCTTTCTGCCCATGAAGTGGGACACACCCTCGGATTCCAGCATAATTATATCGCATCGGCAGACGGACTGTCATCTGTAATGGATTACCCCCATCCCCTAATTGTTCTAAAGGACGGAGAGATAGATCTTTCCGAGGCCTACGATGTGGGAATTGGGGAATGGGACAAAGTTTTTGTCGCCTATGGTTATCAGGATTTTGCAGAGGGAACTGATGAGAAGGCTGTTTTGCAGAAGATACTGGCTGATTCAAGGGAGAGTGGATTGCGCTTCCTTTCTGACCAGGATGCAAGGCCTGAAGGATCTGCTCATCCTGCTGCCCATTTATGGGACAATGGCCAGGATGCCTGTACGGAATTGGAAAGGATGATTGAATTGCGCATGCATGTCCTGGATAAATTTTCTGAAGAAAGCATCCGGGAGGGTATACCCTATTCAGAGCTTGAAGACCTCCTCGTACCAGCCTATATGCTACACCGATACCAACTCGAAGCAGCCGTAAAAACGATAGGAGGGGTAGAATACAACTATGCCCTGAAAGGAGAAGAATTACAACTTGAATTCGTGTCACCGGAAGTCCAGAGAACTTGCCTTGAATCGATCATGGAGACACTTTCTCCCGAATTTCTGGCCATACCAAAAGAGATTCTTGCTAAAATTCCGCCTAAGCCACTGGGTTACCGGCGCGACCGGGAGAATTTTAAGTCCCGCACCGGACTAACCTTTGATCCTCTCTCCGCAGCCGAAGTAGCAGCTGACCGTACAATCTCATTGCTCCTGCACCCACAGCGTGCATCCAGAATGGTGACTAGCTTCGCAGTTGATCCAACACAGCCTGAATTCCAGGTAATTATTGACAAGCTGGTTTTTAATACATGGCAGACGATCTATGATGAGTCTTACCTTGGTGAGATACAGCGCGTTACGGACAATCTTGTGCTGCATCATCTTATGCAGCTTGCATCCGACCGCTCAGCTTCCGTGCAGGCAAGGGCAATTGCTTCCCTTAAAATCGATGAGCTTGGACTATGGATATCAGAGCAACTAGAATATATCCATGATCCGCAGCTCGAGCCACATTATCATATGGCACTGAAGCAGATCTCATACTTTAATGATCACCCGGAGGATTTTAAACACGAAACTCCTCTTGAAGCACCTCCCGGGCAGCCAATAGGGGACTGCCCATTGCATTATTTTTAAGCACATGGATTACAGATCAACCGGAATCTATAAGGGTTTTGTCGGATTGCTCCTGAAATTTGGGATCAAACCCGAGAAAATGAAGGAATTCATGAAATTCGCTGTCGTCGGGGGATCAGGGGTGATTGTCAATATGGGCTTTTTCTTCATTTTTACAAGATATGCCGGGGTCCGCATGGAATTTGCCTCACCTATGGCAATTGAGATCTCTATCCTCACAAATTTCTTCCTGAACAATGCATGGACATTTCGAAAGAGGGATACCAGGGTAGGATTTACCGGGAGGATACTTCGTTATCATCTGGTGACTGCGGTCGCGGGACTAGTAAACTATCTTACCCTGCTATTGCTTGTAAAAGTATTCGGCATGCATGATATGATCGGAAATCTGATCGGGATCCTGCTGGGAACCGTAATAAACTTTTTTCTGAATTCATTGTGGACCTGGAGGGTCAGTGATCCCCTGGAGAATTAACTGTTAACTCCACTGAACCACCGTTAATTCCGGGCAGTAAAATTGCAGAACCGAGAGATACATTCAGGCTGTAAATGCCGGGATCTTCAGGCGCAATCAGTGGAACATCAAGGAGAATCTCTTCTCCTGGTTCCAGGCTTCCAAGCTCAGGCTGAGATTCAACCGTAGATGATCTGAACCTGATATCCTCTGAATAATATGTATACATCAGCAAGGGAGGCAAGTCGCATTCACAGTCCAGACAAACTTTTACTGATGTAGGATTAGTGATACTGACTTTCACTGAATATTCCCCATCTGTGACAGATTCAATTTCATCTTCAAGAATTTTGATCCTTAAACGGTTAAATGAACAGTATCTGCCGATTTCATAATATGGGAAGTCCCCATGTACAGTTTCAAGAACCTTAACGCTGTCCCTGCCGGATGACCATCGGCTAAGTACAACTCTCTTTCCTTCGAGCTGTTCTTCCAGGGGCCATACGTCGAACTGGTTCCGCCTGTACAATATATTATTTCTTGTAAAGGCAGTTTTTCCAGTGTAGAACCAGTAAACAGAGGGATTCTGGAATCTATTCATAAAGACCACCGGCCTGTCCCCCGCCAGCTCCTCTATTTGCACAGACCATTTATCCTTATCATGGAACATTCTGGTAACATGGTCTGGCAGCGGCAGGATATTCCATACAAGGTACACCCTGATAAGCAAAATAGCAGGTATGCTTGCAAATCCAAGAATCCTCAGCCATTTCCTGATTTGTGTTCTTCCATCCAGATTTAGAAATGCCAGTATTATCAACGGGGGAAATACAGCAGCTGTCCAGTGCGGTTCTACATGTCCCCTGACACTTGACAGAAGGAAGAATCCAAAAAACCCGATCAGGTTAAATTTTAGCATACGCTCAAATGAGCCGGCAGCTTTGCGTGTAAATCCAAGGTAGAGCAGGATTACTCCCACAAATGGGCCAGTCACCAGGATCTGGTTCCCAAGGTATTCAAGGATCTGCCTTGGCTGAAAAGGATCATTACGGCCAACCAGGTGATACTGAAAGCTCACAAAATCATTTTTGATCTGCCAGAGAATATGAGGAATATACATGATTACTGCAACAGCAACAATAAGCCAGAAACTTTTCCTTGTAATCAGCTTCCAGTCCGACAGGATAGTAAAGAAAAGAATCAGGAGTGCATGGTATTTACTGTACATCATCAACGCAACAATCACTCCCAGCAGTAACGCCTGACCAATTCGATCCTCTTCGAGATATCGGCGTAAAACGAGAAAAAACAGTGCTGCGAAGAATACCAGTGGAGTATCCGGAAGGGCAACGAAACCGGCTACATTCAGGTGCATCAGAGAAATTGCAAAGACAGTAAGCATAAACAGACGCAGGTCTCTCAAACGTTCCGGGATCATTAGCCAGGTAATGTAAATAGTTCCTGCCCCTAATAAGGATGAAAAAAACCTTACACCCATTTCATTCGGGAAAATTCCATAACCAAGCTTAATCAGGAAAGCCACCATGGGCGGATGATCGAAATACCCCCAGGCAGGGAACCTGGAATACAGCCAGTAGTATGCCTCATCATCAATAATTTCAGTGAAGAATGCCTGTATAAGATTCAGGAAGAACCAGGCGAGGCAGAATAAAAGAATGCCCTTATTGTTACGGAGATGTTCTCTCATGCTGAAATATCCAAATATCCGATTAAATTTGTTTTGCTCAAGGAATTAACAAAAATGAGAAAATCTTTTCACATAATCCTGACTCTGACCATGCTTTCCCAAATTTCCCTGGCTCAGGATTTTGAATGGAATGCCGGATTCGACGGGTTTCTTGATAACCGCGAGTATTTCAGCATAGAAAATCCCCAAACCATTTTCGGATCCCGAATCCGGGGTGAGATAGGAGGAAGCCTGGATGGTACACACAGGTTGCGGGTCGGATTGAATTTTTTGTTTGAGTTCGGTTCCGATCCCTGGGCCCAGAAGCCTGATATTACTGCATACTATGAGCTTGATCATAAACCTTTCAATTTTTTTATCGGTGCTTTCCCTCGTCGTAAACTTCTTGACTATCCTCTTGCTTTGCTTTCGGATACCCTGCACTATTACCGCCCGAACATCCAGGGCGTTTACCTCGGGTTCAACAAGACCTGGGGATACCAGAATATATTTATTGACTGGACAAGCAGGCAGACAGATACAGAGCCTGAGCGATTTATCTTCGGACAGTCAGGTGAAGCCCATTTCGGCATGTTCTATTACAATCACCATTTTATGATGGGGCATTTTGCAGGAACGGCCCTTGAACAGAATAATAGTCTAAGGGATAATGGGGGTATTGATTTTAACCTGGGAACAAACCTTAGCAGCCTGGTACCTCTTGACACCTTGCTTTTCAGTGTCGGGACGCTGGTATCACTTGACAGAGACCGACAGTATTACCTTGACTGGCAGACCCCTGCAGGTTTCACTGTCCGGGGAATGGTAATGTGGAAAGGACTGGGACTTGAGGGATTATATTACTCCGGAGAGGGGCATACCTTCCTGTATGGTGATCCATTCTATAAGCTTACTAAATATGGCAGGCTTGATATTTTCTGGGCTCCATTCAGGTCTGAGACAGTACGTGGTAAACTGAATATTGCTTTTCATTTTGCTAATGGTCAGGTCGATTATTCCCAGCAGATACTGCTAAGTATTGACCTCGATGGTGTCAGGCAAAGTAACTGATTAATTATTTTCTAACTTTAGCTGTTGTGTGAATCCTGTTTTTAATTATTCAAATGAAACCCCGCTTCTTATTTTATCTCAGATATATTATTTTTTTATTGGGCATCCAGATAATATTTAGCATTCTTTTCCTTAGCGTTTATCAAAATCTTGCCCAGGACGTTGGAATATGGGACAAGTTTTTAGCAGTGGTCGTGGGACTAAAACTGGATATATCCCTGACCGGATATTTACTGGGCATCCCGACCCTGTTGTTAATTATTGGCAGCATCTTCAGATCTGGCATCCCTAAAAAAATTATTGGTGTTTATACATTCCTGATTATTCTCTGTCTTGTGATGGCATATATTGTAAATCTGGTCATCTATAAATACTGGAAATTCCCTATTGACAGGACTATCTTTGATTATGTTACCACACCGGGAGAGATGATGGCTTCACTCTCAACCTTTAGTTTGGTAATTTTCTCAGGGATCATTATACTGGGGGTTTACGCTCTATATTTTCAAATCTATCGAAAATGGGTGATCAAACCTCTGGCCATCAATCAGAAAAGATCCTGGTTAGCTTCAATTCTTTTTCTATTCATACTGCCATCACTAATATTGCCGGTTCGGGGCGGATTCGCCACATCACCTATACAGACCGGTTCAGTGTATTTTCACAAAAATGCTTTCATCAACCATGCTGCCGTTAATCCGGTTTGGAATTTGCTTTACACGATAATCGAAGGTGATAAAATGAATACATCCAACAGTTTTTACACCGAAGGGGAGGTGCAGGTTATAATGGATGAATTGTATAAGGAGGGTGAGAATAGAGCCCAGGTGTTGAACACAGATTCACCCAATATCATTTTAATTTTACTGGAAAGTTTTTCAGAGGCTGTAATGTCTGATATGGGAGGGAACGGTAATCCAGCCCCAAATCTCAAGGCACTTGCAGGAGAAGGCATCTATTTTAATAATTTTTATTCCACCGGGGTACTGACGGACCGGGCAATCGGGGCTGTGTTTGGAGGCTATCCAAGTGTGCCTGCCACATGTATACTTCATTATGAAAGCAAGGCACAAAAGCTGCCCAGGTTAAATCAAAAATTGAAATCAGCAGGATATAACTCAGCGTTTTTGTACGGGGGTGACATTGACTTTGCTCATATCAGGTCCTTCCTTGTCATGGGTGGATTTGAAATTATCATTGATGATAAGGACTTCCCCAAAGCCATACCCAGATCCAGCTGGGGTGTTCCGGACCATTACCTCTTTGATAAATTACTCGAAGTATCAAATCAAGCCGAGACACCTTTTTTTCATGCAATGTTAACCCTGTCCAGTCACTCTCCCTTCGATGTTCCTATGGAGCCTGTTTTTAATGGTTCCGGTGATTTGGAAAAATTTATGAATTCGATTTATTACACCGATCAGGCAATCGGTAATTTCATAAGTACTGCCAGGACGATGGATTGGTGGGATGAAACTCTGATTATTTTCCTGGCAGATCATAGTTACAGGTTGAGTAATGTTGCTTTCCATGAACAAAAAAGGTTCAGAATCCCAATGGTCTGGACCGGCGGTGCAGTAGCTATAAAAGATACCGTAATAACGAAAATTGGATCCCAGACAGACCTGCCCAGAACCCTGTTAAATCAGATTGGAATTTCTGGCACCGATTTCAGGTTTAGTAAGGATTTGTTATCTGAAGATACAAAGTCATTCGCTTATTATACCTACAATGACGGGGCAGGTTTTGTTGAAGACAGCACTTGTACTGTATATAGCTGGACAATAAATGATTACATTCTTAAGGATAGCGCTGGACAGGTAAATGCTATAGATCCCTGCCTGGCATATCTTCAATTTCTTTCTAAGGATTTTAATGACAAATAAGTCCAATGAATTCCGGCAAAATAAAAGCGCTTTTTATCATTAATCCCATTTTAGAGAAGAAAAGCGGGAATAACATATCTTGTATTATATCTGAATATCTAGACCCTGAAAAGTTTGAACCCACGATCTTATATTCGGAATATCCGGGTCATACCAGCTTGCTTGCACACCAGAATGTCGGAAAGTACCAGTTAATTGTAGCCGGAGGTGGTGATGGTACTGTAAATCAGATTGCGGAAAGCCTGGTTCACACGGAAACGGTATTGGGTATCCTTCCCTTGGGATCAGGTAAAGGACTGGCCAGGTCACTTAGAGTACCGCTCGATATCCGGAAAGCAATAGCTACTATCAATGAATATAAAATTACCCGGATTGATACGGGATTAGTTGGAAAGCACAGGTTTGTCAATATTGCAGGAATAGGTTTTGCTGCTGAGGTTGCCCACGCATATTCAGACTCAAGAAAGAGAGGATTTCTACCCTACGCTGCGAATACAGCGAGAAAATTGCTGGTTTATATACCCATATCCGCAGAGGTAACTCTAGAAGACCAGAATATTTCTGGCAACTATTTTAATATCAGTCTTGCCAATTCTACTCAATGGGGGTACGGAGCCCATATCAGTCCCAATTCAAAACCCAATGACGGGTTGCTTGAAATCTGTGTCCTCAGAAAATTTCCAAAATTTTTTGCACCAGTTCTTGCGCTCAGGTTATTCACAAAATCCATTGATAAATCCAGGTACATGGATATCTTTCAGGTCGAAATGGCAGAGCTATCGGGCAATAAATCATTCAAGGGTCATATTGATGGAGAACCTGTATTGCTCACTGCACCGTTAAAAATATCTGTAGATCCGGGTAGTCTGAAAGTAGTATGTGCAGATTAGAGCGGATCAGCTCTGACCGACGTACGTAGTAACTTCTCTTTGCGGGAACGGAAAGGTTATTCCTTCTTTATCAAAACGGAGCTTGACATTTGTCTTCCAATCGAAGTTTATATTCCAGTAATCCTCATTCTTGCACCAGATCCTTACTAAAAGATTAACTGAGCTTTCCGCCAGTTCCTGAACTGCAACATAGGGTTCGGGGTCCTTCAGTATCCTTTCATCGGATGCAGCCATCTCTTTCAGGATATTTTTAGCATTTTCAAGATCATCTCCATAGCTTATCCCAAAGACGAGGTCAAGACGGCGGTTTTTCCGGGCTGAATAATTTGTGATGTTTCCGGAAGACATGGCGCCATTGGGTATTATGATCCTGACACTCTCAAAATTGGTAAGTACGGTATTAAAGATCTGGATAGACTCTACGGTTCCTGCTTGTCCCTGCGTTTCAATATAATCACCGACTTTGTAGGGTTTGAAGATGATTATTAACACCCCGCCTGCAAAGTTGCCCAGGCTTCCCTGCAGGGCAAGACCGACAGCAAGTCCCGCAGCACCAAGAACGGCAACAAAAGAGGTGGTTTTAATGCCGACTATATCGATCACACTGATAATCAGTACAGCTTTTAATGTGATGTTTACCAGTCCAGTAAGAAAAGGTATCAGCGTAGTATCGATCTCCCTTTTTTTCAAAAGACGGCGGAAAATTCTAACCAGCCGGTTGATAATAATAATACCAACAACCAGCAGCCCAATTGCCAGTACAGCCTTGGGAGCCCAATTTACCAGCAGATCAATTAAATTCTCAAAGTAGGTTCCTGCCTTATCTACATATTCCGTTGCATTTTCCATTTTAGTGGATTTAAGTTATGATTTTAAACGCGAAATAAACCAAACTACCAATATGAGGATAATTATTTACACGATAGTTACCAGAATATTGACCAATGACCGAATCACCGCAGGTTTATAACTTGAATTTCGGGGAATGAAAAAGTTTGGTATTTTACCGAATTGAAAAATGTCCAATGGAAGACCAGTCTGAAAGGAG
>SDBV01010706.1_pt1 | contig 11995 bp, 9 predicted proteins | sample 2277081 | NCBI WGS metagenome assembly SDBV01 (sample SAMN10402039, study PRJNA504765) | marine sediment metagenome | isolation source: marine sediment core GS10_PC15, 223 cmbsf | place: Arctic Ocean: Southern Knipovich Ridge | collected 2010 | reverse complement strand
AAATAGCAGAATAAAAATTTATCGGTTTGGCAACTGCCGGCTACCCATGGATTAAATGATATGCTCTTAAAACCTCCGCAACGCTCCACGCCTGCGCAATACAACCTCTTGGTCTGTGAGGTTCATCGCCATCAAATATCTCAGAGATACTCCCAATATCCCCATCCTCAGTAAGATGCCCAAGCAAAGGCTCGATAAAATCTGCCGCTCGCTTTTTACTGTCCTTACTGAAATTATTCACTCGCAGATACGCCTCCACAAACGCCCCCATCAAATACGCCCACACCGTCCCCTGATGATAAGCCCCGTCTCGCTGCAGTTGCGGCCCGCTATAAATCCCCAAATAATTACTATCTTCAGCACTAAGACTCCTCAATCCAAACGGCGTCAAAAGACACTCCTCAACCTTTTCCACAACCGCTCGCTGCTGATCTTCTGACAGCGGAGAAAACTCCAGCGACACCGCAAATATCTGGTTCGGCCGAACACTACCATCCCGCACGCCATCATCATGCACGCAGTCATACAAACATCCCGCCTCTTGGTTCCAGAAAACTCTGCAAAAACTCTCGCCAACTTCCTCAGCCATATAACCATAATGCTCCGCCGTATCAGCATTCACGTCTCGATAAAAATCCGCAAGCCGGCAAAGCGCACTATACCAAAGCGCATTTACCTCTACCGCCTTGCCGAACCTCGGCGTAAATGCAACCCCCTCAAATTTCGCATCCATCCACGTAAGCTGAGTATCTTCATTACCGCCGGTTATCAAACCATCCTCGTCAGCATGTATCCCGAACCTCGTCCCGTCATGATAGCAGTCCACGATCCAGCGGATAGCGCCCATGAGTTTGCCCTCCATCGTCTCGGTGTCACCACTGGCCCGGTAATATTCAAACGCTGCGTTAATAAACCATAGAGATGCGTCAATACTGTTATAATGAGCCTTTTCCTCGTAATCATCAAATCGGCTTGGGATCATTCCTTCGCTCGCCGCCTCAGCAAATGTAGTCAACACTGACCTGGCCTCATCGAACTTTCCTCTCGAAAGCAATAACCCCGGCAGCGATATGAACGCGTCTCTGCCCCAATCCAGAAACCACGGAAATCCCGCAAGGATCGACGTCCGCTCTTTCCCGCCGATTGAACGTTTGATCACAAATTGATCCGCCGCCACGCAAAGCATCTTCAACTTCTCATCTTTAACCGCCGCTCCATTAAACAACTCCGATTGCCTTGTCTGCAGCTTTTCACGCACTTTTTCAATATCGCACGCCTCCTCTTCCTGCCGGTGCTGTTCAGTCCCAATACTTGCCCAAAGAACTATTTGGCTCGCCGAATCCACACTACACCTGAAAACCCCGGGCGACCACAGATCTTCCATAAACCCCTGGCCACGCTCCTGCTCCTTCCGGTAAACAAAGTCATACCACCACTGCTCATCTCGCTCGAATTCCATCTCGTCTGAACGCAAAAACAGCTCACCCATTTTGTACGAATCACCCCGCACAACTACCCCATTACCAACCCTGGCCGAACTAAGCTGTGCCAGTGAATTTTGCAGCGAATGAAAATCCCGCATCGCCGCCAACGGACGAACCTCAAATTCCAATGCCTCCGGAACCTGCGAAAAACTATATACTATCGCTGCCTTATCCGCGTCCGGCAGAAGATAAATGCTTTTCTTAATTTCTGCCCCCTCAACTTTGTAGTGAAAATGAACGCCGATATCCACGCTGAATTCAGTAAGATAATCAAACCCCTCGGGCCATAATTTACCATCGAATTCAAAACAGGAAAGCTCAAATTCATTGCCGCCGATCACCAGCCGCTCAAAACAGTTTGAAAGCCCAACCACTCGGTTAGCCGGCGGATTCAACGAACCTACCACAAGCCCGTGATATCTGCGTGTATTACAGCCTACTATCGTCCCAGAACAAAATCCTCCCCGATCATTACTCAAAAGCCATTCCCTGTTCAGCATGCCCTCGATGAGCTCAGAACTTGTCGATAAACTAACTTCGGACGTTTTGGAATTGGCTTTTAATGGCAATATCTATCGCCCCCAAAAGTTAAATCTTTTAACTTAAACCAGGCAAACGATGTTTAAATTCAGACTCGTACGAATGATTTAATTGATCAGCTCGGCCTTACTTGTCGCTTTTGAACAACGCTTATCCAAATGGCCAAGAACGTTCATAAAGTTGATATAAGAATCGTATGGCGAATCATACGGATTAAAATATTTATGAACATCGCCATCGGCAAAATATTTCGTGCACATATAATAAAAATGATCTGATGTCTGAAGCCTCCGCCAGTCCGAAATAACTTGAGTGTTATGAGTTTCTTTGATTTGTTTTTCAAGCCGATATAAGTCATGAAGGGCGCTGCTTTGCATCGCATTGCCAAGCCACGCGGACAAATCCCTCTCCGTATCTGCCCAGCTTATAACATGAGGAACATCAATAACGTCCATCGCATCATAGCTGTCAACGACTTCGCTCGGCGTCTTAAAATCATTATGCGGATGCTTCAAAACTTCCTCAGGAAGATGACGCATGAATTCGAATATCCCCGTGTCCTCCCACTGATGCTCGCCAAATGTCTCGTAATCCATAAACAGATTCACCACGTTACCGTTACCGTTCACCTGATGTATCCAGTTGGCAAATTTAGCCGACATCAACGGCCACTCACACCAGCCTTTATTCGAAAACCTAAAAGCTATATCATCACTCAATGTGTAATTCTTCAGCAAAAGCTTTATTCTTTCATCATTAGCAGGATGATATACGAAATTAGGACTCCTGCCTTTTAGAATATGATCGGCCCCTTCGGTAATTATCGCCTTAAATTCACCCATTTCCGCAATCGTATTGGCAAGCTCATTATTATAGATCAACTCCGTATTCCTGAATACTTGAGGCGTCTGGCCAAAAAACTGCTCGATCGTACGCTTGTGCTTTTGAATTTGCTCGATAAACTCATTACGTGAATACAAAAAGCTCAGACTGTGATAATACGTCTCGGCCAGAAATTCGACACATCCCGTCTGCGCAAGAGCATCGAATGTGCTCATTACTTCCGGCGAATATTTGTGGAGCTGCTCAAGAAGCACTCCCGTTATGCTGTAAGCAACCTTAAACCGGCCTTCATATTTTTTGATTATGTCAAGAATCAGCCTGTTCGCTGGAAGATAACATTTATTAGCGACCTTTCGGCAAATCGCCGCATTCTTATACTCATCAAAATAATCACTTGCCTTGTCAAATACCGTATAATGCCTTAACCTGAAAGGCTGATGAACCTGAAAATAAAAACATACTGACGCCATAAATATTAGTCCTCTTTATCTCAATTAAACATGTATCGTACTCGTCGTTTCCTCATATATCTTGTGACATTTCTCCGCTGAATCCTCCCAACGCAACTTGCGAACCTCAAAATTACCATGCTCACGTAAAGTCATCTGCAATGGAGGATATTTCAACACTGCGATGATCTTATTAGCCATCTCCTGTACGTCCCAGAAGTCAACCTTCAAAACATGAGTCAAAACTTCCGCTACGCCGCTTTGCTTACTTATCAAAACCGGAACATCATGATTCAACGCCTCGAGAGGTGCTATCCCGAACGGCTCCGAAACAGACGGCATCACATAAAGATCCGCCATCTGATAAACCTTCTCAACATCGCCGCCCCTCAAAAAGCCTGTAAACAAAACCTTCTTGCCGATACCTATTTTCGCCGCCATTTCAATTATCCGATGCATCATATCACCCGAACCTGCCATCACAAACTTCACATTATCCATTACTTCAAGCACCTTCTTGGCAGCCATCAGAAAATACTCAGGGCCTTTCTGCATCGTAATACGACCAAGGAACAAAATTATCTTTTCGTCCTTACCAATACCAACCCTGTTATAGTTCAGAAAGTTGTCGCTGTTACGTTCAACCCCGTTATAAACTACCTCAACCTTATCTCCCAAAACTCCGTATCGGCTGATTATAATATTACGCGTAAGATGGCTCACCGCTATTATCCTATCCGCTGCGTGCATCCCCTTGCGTTCAATGTCGTAAATCGTCTGATTGACATGCTCACCACTGCGGTCAAATTCCGTCGAATGCACCTGTGCAACTAACGGTTTACCGGTTATCGCCGAAGCCGCTATCCCAGCGGGAAAAGTCATCCAGTCATGGGCATGAATGACGTCGAAATCTTCCTGCAACGCCAATTCTGCAACCGCTGCTGCATAACGATGTATCTCGGAGTACATATCTCCTGCGTAATGAGCCACGTCTTCAGATTCACTAAACTTGCTTACGCTGCCGGGATTATGCGCCTGATGTTTTTGTCGAAGAATTTCTTCGATCTTTTCACGGTAAACCTCGGGCCCAAGATAAGGCTGAAGCATCGAATTAACTGTACGAAAACTTACATTCTCAAACTCTTCGCTTTCAAGCGTGGAAGAATCAGGATTCGTCATACACAAATGACCCGGAGTAAGCATCTTGACATGCGTCGAAAAACTCTCATCGACATTCTTCGGAAGAACAAAAACTACCTCTGTTCCCAGATTACTCATTGCTTTGGTCAGCCCATAACAGGCTGTACCCAAACCACCGCTGATAAACGGTGGAAATTCCCAGCCTAACATAAAAACTCTCATCTTATCCCCCAATTAACCAGAAGAGCCGGTCTAAGAATGCAATTTGTGATCAATGTCTGTTTGTCTACAAACACCAATATTTCACCTCAATTCGAAACAGACGTCTGATACTCATTCTAAAAAAACGCCGTCACTATAGTCCAATAAATTTTTCAAAAATAACCACTTTTAGTAAAAAAATATTATTTCTCGTCCATTCCTCTCTTTTCAATGTCGCCAATGTCGCCTCGCTTGGATTAAACCAGGCAAAAAAAGCCTCGAAAAAAGCCGTCTCGCCAGCCGAGGCGAAACGGCTTTTCGTTAACCAACCAATTGCATCTACAGCAAAAACAATTTGACGCCAAAAGCCCTTAAAGATCCTGAGGCTTAACTGTACTGCGGCGGTTCGCCCCGGTTCTTTTGATAGCATTGTCAAGAATTGCGTACACTGCATCGCTAAGCGCACCAATCGCATCGGAAGACGTCATCTTGCCCTTGCTCTTGATATAGGCCTTCACCTTGCTTGCTACTACCAATACTTCTTTCTTCTTTGCCATTATGAAATCCTCCACGTCTAAAAAAATGGTTACACAACTACCAGCCCGAATCAATGCGACCGGTCTTATCACATACTATACTCAATGTTATATCGGTCGTTTGCAAAAAAAAAATGACCTAAAAGCTCAGTTTTTTCGCCTCTAAGAGCCTATAAATAAAAAAAAGTCGAATTCTAACCCAAAAAATGCCCAAAAACAGACCACAAGCCCGTTTTCGCTGTTTTTACACTAATTTAGATTATTCGACCCCTTTTTTTGGACGATGAAAATATCAGCCGTTGGGTAAGTAAAAATAAAAAACTGTTTTCGACTGCTAATGGAGACAAAAAATGGCACCGGATAAGCAAAATAGCAATATAAAATCTATTGAAAAGGATTTTGTTACCGTCGCTTTTGCAAAAGACTGGGAAATGGCATCTGAATACAAAGACCTGCTGACAGAAAACCAAATGCCGGTAATTATAAAGGAAATAGAAGACGCATTTCCGGACCATGCAACTTTTGCTGTCACCGTATCTGAAGAAAATCTCGACGAGGCACACGTACTTATCCAGTCACAGGATGCATACAACGATTTCTTCGACCTGACATTAGATGGCGAAGACATCGAAGACTACGACGAAGACCTTTTCGATGACGATTTCTAATCTGATTGCGCGGGCGCCTAAAACGCCAATGACACTGTTGGATTGAAATCAGATTTGAATAAAAAAAGAGGTGGTAATAATGGACCAAAGAAAACAAATAGAAAATCGAAGAGTCGCGGAACGAAGAAAAGATATCACCGATCATATAGATGACACTCTTGAAAAAAGAGACAGCGTTGTCGATAGACGGCTTGGATTGGACCGTCGCCGTGGACCAGGCAGACGATTGTCTTTCGAAAGAAAATACGCCGAAGAAGGATACATGACCGACGAACAGTTCGAGTTCATCATGGCTGTTGACCAGTATAAAAGAGAAAACCGAAGACCATTCCCAACTTGGACAGAAGTACTCGAGCTAATAATAGCACTCGGATACAGAAAGGTTGCAGAACCCCAATCGCTTAAATCTTTCAAAAAAGAAGAAGAACCCGTAGAAACAGCAAAATAAATACTACCCACCAATACTTGATTAACGCAGCCTGTTATCCATTAGCAATATCACCTTCTCGCACTGTTTTGCGCTAAGCTTCTTTTCCAGTATCTCTCGTACATCCTTAACACTCGTCCGCTGCGAAAGGTGCGTAATTATTATATGTTCGTTATTCAGCTTCTCGACGAGACCTGCGAACTCATCAATATGCATATGCCTTCCCGCCTGGGCTCTATCCGTGTGCTCGGCCTCAAAGAAAGTACATTCAGCTATCAAAATCTTACTATTAACGATGTAGTCCAGCTTCCAGAAATCCACATAACGCGTATCGCCCAGATAAGTAACTATCGGAATATCCAAACGATACTCGATCTCAGTTCCGCTGCGCTTCAACTCCACTATTTGCTCGCCGCTAAGCTTGCTGTATTCGGGCTTAAGTTTCTTACGCCTTTCAATCACCGAATAACCAACCGAACCACGCGTATGTTTCGTCGGAAACGCCCTGGCAAAAAGGTTAGGCTTGATTTGATATTCATCGCCTGCTTTGATACCCACAAGGTTCGCGGTTATCTTCTGACCGTCAAGCCTGCCCCAGGTATCAACTATTTCCTTTATTGGCTCTATCAGATTCTCCGGCGCTAAGATAGTACCCGGCGACTGACCGCAGAACTGCCTATGCGAAAGGTAATACGCGATCCCCGCCGAATGATCCATATGACCATGCGTCAAAAGAACATGATTAATCGGAACGATCTGGTCCGGCGCCTTACCCAGATCAAAACAAACGTCAAGCTGAGGTATCGCAACCACCGTCTCTTCACCAGCCACCGAATAACCGATAACCTCTAAATCCGCTACTTTTATATGTGCTAACTTATGACTTGGCATCACTTTATCCCTACGCCTTTGAAAAACCTGATAGTAGACTGCCCATCCTGCAATGTCAATTTGTTTTTGCGATTACCGAACTTCTCCTCTATCATATAAATAACCGAATTCCAGAGAACTTCGCGGAAAATTTAAAATGCCCGACAAAAGAATTCATAGAGGCCCTGCCCCGGAAGACGACAAGCTCTTCGCCCCAAACCGCCTCGCCGACCTGGCCCATGCCATGGCGGATTTCTCACTGTTCCTGACAAAAGGATATGCCGAAAAAAGCACCCTCAAAATTGTCGGCGACAAATTCGCACTCACTGACAGACAACGCCTCGCCGTCAGACGCTGCGCCTGTTCAGACCCACAGCTTGCCGCCAGGCTCGAACATCAGCTCGCTTTTTCACGACTCTCAAATCCGGCCATCGCCATCGATGGCTACAATATTCTGATTACCATCGAAGCTGCTCTAAGCGGCGCCCCAATATTCATCGGCCGCGACGGCTGCTACAGAGACCTCGCAGGCCTGCACGGAACATACCGAAAAGTCAACGAAACGATCCCAGCGATCGAACTTATTGGCAACTTCTTGCAGCAGCTCAACCTCAAATCCGCCCTCTGGCTGCTCGATAGCCCCGTCTCAAATAGCGGAAGACTAAAAACGCTCATTCGCGAAATCGCCGAAAAAAACAACTGGCCCTGGGATATCAAGCTCCTGCAGAATCCAGACGACGAACTTTCCAAAACAGAACTCATCGTCGCAACCAGCGACAGCGTCATTCTCGACAATTGCGATCAATGGATAAACCTCGCCGCCCGGATCGTAAAACAAAAACTCCCCCACGCAAACATCATAGACTTGTCCTGCTGACCAAAAAAAATAGGCTGGGACTCTTAAAAAGCCCCAGCCGGTCAAACGAGCGAAAAGCTTCAACTGTAACGCCAAAAATTGGCGACAGCCGATAGTGAAAGATTCCTTTACGCTACTTCAATTATTCCGTCGAACTAATGTTGTCTCTCATTGCAACAGTCTTGCCTATAAACTCACCCATTTGCCGAGTTTTATCTTCAGCTATGAGAATATAGCGTTGAACTTTACCTCGGAAATCAACAGGTTCGTCGCTCAGACTGCTAACCTCTTCGCTTTGCTCGCCTTTTACCTCCACTTGACTTGCTTCTGCGCTACTGGGTGCAAGAAAATATACTGCCGTTGCAAAGCCCGCAAAGTAAATGATCAGCATTAACGTAAGTTTAGATCTCCAGCCCTTCATAAGAGCTTTCTCCCTTCCGAAAAACATCTTATCGGCCTTAAATTGCCTCTGTTTGAAACCCCCTTGGTTACTAAAATTTTAAGATATAAAACAACCCCTGTCAAATACGCCCAGCCAATTTTTTCCTTAACGTTTAGCCCCGGATTATTTAGTCGTTGGTATTTAGTGATTTGATCCGCCTATGGCGGATTGGGATTTTTGGGATTTTGTTTTTTTGGTTTTTTTTGGTTTTTTGGGAATTATTTTTTGGGGTGGATGTTTGATCCCGGGCAGTTAGGGGGGTTTTGGTTGACACCAAATGCGCAAGTATTAAGATGGGTAATGCAAAAAGCGTGCAAAAGTGTGGTAAAGCTGCGCACTTTTGCGCACTTTTTGGTACAAAATTGGTAAAAACGCGCGCCTTTTTGGTATTTTGAATTTTAAAACTTGCGCGTTTGATGTGCTTTATAAGCACGTAAATAGCGCCGTCTTACAGACGGCGGAATACGGAGAACATGGATTATTCTCTGTTGAAATCCTAAGCCCTAAACCCTAAATCTTAAATAAATTCGAATCATCAAAATGCAAAATTACAGTGTAAAAATTAAAAATGAAAATTCAGATTCTGTGTGTGCAAACAACAGGTCTGGTCACGTTACACATCAAAAGAAAAGGGCTCCGGTGGAAACCGGAGCCCTTAATGTTATCTGCAACAATCAGTTAAGCAGAAAGCTTAATTGTTGTCACAAGTTTCAACGTTGTCGTTAGCATCGTAAGGCAGTGTTGCATGGGTAACGTCATCCACACAGAAGGTAAATGATATACTTCCCTTGGCAGTGCCTACGGTGTCGAGCACGGCTACGCCGCTGGCGTTAGTGGTTACATCGGTAACCGATTCATCAAAGTCGCCGGTGAATGTGCCATCGACATCAGCATTTTGCAGCGGATTGCCGCAGTCGTTATAGATAGTAACTGTAGCTCTGCCCTTCTTGTTTCCACCGCCAACGTTCACAGTAGAGCAAACAATGGAATCGACATACATCTCAGCAGGTGTGCAACCGCCGCCGCTACCACTGAAGTTGGGGTCGGCATAATCAGGATTGGCCTGAACGACAGAGAAGTACAGGTTATCAATCTTGCACCTGTTATTATCCGACGAAGCCGCTTCTGTTCTGTTACCTATGCCAAACATGTCGAATGACAGCGATCCACCTGAACCTATGACGCTAACAGTGCCGGTAGCCATTATCTGGGCACCTGTTGAGCCATCGTTTGGATCAATCTCGTAAACTGTTACTGTGGCTTGGCCGCCAGCACCGCTTGTGTACCAGTAGTGACCTTTTGCACGAACATTGTCGCCATAAGTTATGCCTGGCGTGTAAGGGGCGCCATTACCGGAAAGTACCGTTCCGGCAGTATCCCAGCCGTAGGTGTCATGCCTGTTGCCTCTGACTTGACCCTCGTACTGCTTATAGCTGAATCTGTCGGCAACAACATTATGATGATTATCACTTGTGTTATAATCAAAAATACCGAATAGTCCTGACGGGAAATCCCAGGCGGCACCGGTTGGCTGTAAATCCATCTCAAACCAGCATTCCTGGGTCTTGTCAAAGACGGTATCCAGCATCTTGTAGTAATTAGCAGGGTTGGCACTGTCACGGGAGATAATCACATCCAGATAGCCTGCACTATTGTAGTCAAACGTGGTGTTACCTGCGCCTGCATCTACCCACCCACCGCCTGAGGTCGGGTTGGATCCGAATTTCTCATAGATGGTCGCTGTAGCAGGTATCAGAGTTGTCGCTGATTTCTGGGTTGAATATGCAGTTGCATTCTGGTTTGAAGACCTGTCACGGGCATTTACCTGGTAAGTATACGAGGCGTTTTCCGCAAGACCGGTGTCTTTGTAATACACACTGCTGCTCCAGCCGCTATCATGGTTGGGATCCGTAACATTATTAAAGTAATACTCGTAGCTGCTGTCATCTGTGGCTATCGTAGCAACCATTTCTATTGCGACCGCACTAACCGCTACAGGCTCCAGATCCCATGTCATCGGATCCGGCGACGGTGCGGTGTTGTCACCGCCACTGAAGGGCCTGTACTCATGAGCACCTATATCGGGGGTACCGTTGTATGGTACGGCTTTGCCCCAGAAGTCAAAACCACCGTTGTCGCCGTCAATTACAATACCGGCGTCAACACATGGTGAACCGCTGTCTTTGATCATGTAGCCTTCACAACTGCCCAGGCCGATATAACCGGTACCTGGATCAACAAGGTTGGGGTCAGATGTGATCTTATTAGCATCGCTCGGCTCACCGGTTGCTGCATTACCATAAAAGACATTGTTATCGAACTCATTATTGGTAGCAGAACCGAACTCATAGCTGGAGTTGATAGCATCGTTGTAGAAAATATTGTTGTAAAACTTTGTGCCATCAGGCCAGACACCGCTCCATGCCTTTTGATAGACCATCTGGACGCTGGAAAGATCGGAACCAATGTAAATGGTATTGTTGTAGAACGTGGTATTTGTTATCTTACCAGAATTCCTAATGCCCTGTTTATCATTATTCTCAAGGACATTATATCTAAAGACAGTTCCGTCATTGAAGTTGCTGGATTGATTGCCACAAACGGCAACAATGCCCGCAAGCTGATTATCGTGGCTGTAGTTGTATTGGAAAAGCGTATTCTTGCATTGGTAGTCTGAGTCAAAGGCCGCCGCATCAGCATCACCGCTGTTATATACGGTTCCATAGCCTTCGTTATATTGAGCAACGGCATTATCGCAGTTGAAGAAGAACATAGCGTTTCCGCTGCCGCCAAATGCACAGCTTATATACGTATTATTCTCGATCAAAGGACTATCGCACATCCTGATAATCATGCCATTTTGATAACTACTCTCGACGGTGTTGTTCTTGACTACAACATTTGTCCATGGCGTCCATGTCGTGTTCTCGGTAAGTGTACGTGTTGACCAGTCGGACCAAAATACAATACCGGTCCTGTTGACGTCATGAATGTAACAATTGTCTATTGAAATGTCATTGAACAAGATAGCATTGGCCACAATGCCATCACCGCTTGCAGCAAACAGTATGCCGCCGGACTGCTTGGATGCAGTATTACCATCGACATTAGAGATTTCCAGACCCTGCAAATATATATGATTAAGGGTGTCAGCCCCACCGGGCATGTTGACATCCTCGGCCTGGATAAATACGCCAAGTCTCTTGGTATCGGTATTGCTTGCGTCGTAGTGGGTGATATCGAGGTTGTTGATCTCCCAGTACTCCTGACAGTACAAGAATACTGCGCTCCTGGTTGTTCCGCCCGGACCATTTATTTGCGGATAGCCGTTATTGGGATCGCCGTAGTAGTTAATTGTTATTGGGCTACCGCTTGAACCTGAGCCTTTTGGATAAAGCTGACCGCTCCAGGATTCACCGCACTGGAAAAGAATTGAATCTCCTGCGGAAAACGTTGTGCTGTTGACCTTGCTTAAATTTTGCCATGCGTTGGCCTCGCTTGTGCCTGACTTGCTGTCATCGCCATCGGTTGCATCGACA
>SDBV01010705.1_pt1 | contig 11995 bp, 16 predicted proteins | sample 2277081 | NCBI WGS metagenome assembly SDBV01 (sample SAMN10402039, study PRJNA504765) | marine sediment metagenome | isolation source: marine sediment core GS10_PC15, 223 cmbsf | place: Arctic Ocean: Southern Knipovich Ridge | collected 2010 | reverse complement strand
CCGCGACAGGGCGGCGCTGCAAGCACGCCTCACTCACGACACGTCTGCTGGCGTCGGCTCGGCCCAGGCGGCCGCGGTGATGGTCCACTACGCGAGCCACGATGTCGGATCCCCCGCAGACGTCGGCGAGTACATCTGCGATGTTGTCCGCGGTGATTGGGCGACGCCGTGGTCGGGGCATGTAAGCGTTTCTGGGCGGGAGTGTGTGCTGGCCGCGATCACCTCATTTTCGCGGGAGCGAACATTGTGCGATCTGTTGCGTGCATGCGTCGCATTCACCGGTGACGTCGACACCGTCGCGACGATTGCGATGGCGGCGGCGGCCAACCATGCCGAATACGTCAACGATCTGCCTGATACGTTCTACGACGACCTCGAAGACGGCGAGTTCGGTGTCCGTTTCCTTCGCAACCTCGAGCGCCGATTCGACGAACGCTTCCCTCGCGGCTCCTCCACATGACGGTTCGCTCAACATTCAAGGCACGCTCGCGGCGCGTCTGACGCCACCGACGTGTTACGCCCGACGACGAGCAGTGGATCTGCCAGGCGCAGCTCCTCAGCGCCGAAGAGGTCCGGCAAACACGTCAGACGGATCTGCGGCAACTCCTCGGAGATGTCGGCCTGTTCGATCATGGTGCATCGCCATGTGCGTTGGACTCAACGACGATGCGCGGCATCGGGCTTCAAGTGACAGCACGGCGGCGGGGTTGGCGCGCGGGCGACGTGCGGCGGGAAGACCCCGTCGGTGAACCAATGCGAAGGGTGACGAACCCCTCACGGCCCCTGGTGATACCTTCGCAGCACCAGTAGAGAGGTAAGAGGGCATGACTCGAGACCGGTCATTGGAGCCGTCTGGCAAGGCGGCGCGTTTCAGGAAGGTCGAGGCGTCAGTCCGCGCGGCGAGCGAGCGTTCGCTAACAGCCCGATCCAAGGTGCGGGCAGCGGGGTCCCACTATGTCTCAGCCGAGGCCCCAGATCGATCGACGTGAGCGTCATCGCGGTCGTCTTCGACTATGACGACACGCTCGTACCGGATTCGACATCGGCGCTGCTACGTGCCCACGACATCGATCTCGACGAATTCTGGACTGACCTCGTGCCAGGACTCGTACGACAAGGTTACGATCCGCCACTTGCCTATCTGCGGGTGATTCTCGACCACATAGGTCCTGGCCAGCCGCTTGGTGCTCTCACCAACGCCAACCTTCAAGAATTCGGCCGATCTCTCGATACGACGTACTTCCCCGGGATCCCCGAACTCTTCGCAGACCTAAGACGCATCGTCGCGGCCCACGAGGATCTCGTCGTCGAGTTCTACATCATCAGCGGAGGGCTCAAAGACCTCATCGCTGGCAGCGAGATTGTCGCAAATAACATGACCGGCGTCTACGGATGTCAGTTGGGTGAAGACCTCGATGCCGGCTACATCCGCTACATCAAGCGGTGCATCACATTCACCGAGAAGACGCGGTACCTCTTCGAAATCAACAAGGGCGTTCAACCCAGCCAATCGGACACCCAGCCGGAGCTTGTGAATCTGCGAAAGGACGATCGCCGCGTGCCATTCGCGAACATGGTCTACGTCGGTGACGGCCTCACCGACGTTCCTTGTTTTTCACTCGTGCAGAAGAACGGCGGAACACCATTTGGAGTCTTCAAATCCGGCGCCGAATCTGCCCGGCAGGCATTTCAGAAGCTACTGGCGACGGATCGAGTGAAGGGCCTGCACTCACCCGACTATCGTGCGGATGCTGATCTCGGGGCAATGATCCGAGCGGCCGTAGAGACCTGCGCTGCCAGGATCGCACTTCAGCAAGAGCAGCCCTACGCCTGACGCTCCAGGCGGTGCTGACGATCAGTCGTCCGGTAACCGGGCCGTGGTATCCCAGGCCGGTTGGTCCGACGCCGACGTGCACAGAAAGGCGCTGGGAACCGCTGAGAGTTTCGGCAACGAAGATGTCGGGGGCCAGATGCTTTGACAGGATGCCAATTGCTTCGATGAGCAGACAAAGCGGGCGAGAGCGTGTTCGAACATTGCGAGCGCGACGCTGTGGAGTGTTCGGACAAAACACTGCGAGCGGACTGGACTCGCTTCCGGCGTCGTGGACACCGCTACGAGCGGATTCAGCGAACCGCGGTTGCCTCATTCTCCAACATCAGCGGTGGGAACGCCGGCCGGATGCGCCATCGACAGAGGCCCAGCGCCACGCACAGCCGCCTAGCGGGCTGATTGCCGATACGATAGGCGGGTGCAATCAAGGAATACGGGTTCAGCGGAATTTCCGTGGCAACCAGACACCGATACGCCGTGGTCAATGATCGCGTATATCGAGTGGCGCGATCTCGGTCAGTACTGTTCAGGGTTCCGACAGGGCGCCGAGGATCTACGCGCCGTGCTGAGGCAACGTGGCCACGACCAAGACATCCTCGTCTATCCCCTCGTGTACTGCTTGCGCCACTGCGTGGAACTCATCTTGAAACAGGTGATATTGGCGAGCCGCGACCTGCTTGATGAACCCACGGTTGACTTTCCAGACGGCCACAAGCTGGGCAATCTGTGGAACACGTGCAAACCGCTGCTGAAGCAGATTTGGTCAAGTGATCCCTCGTACCAGCAAGTCGCCAACACGATCGACGCTCTTGAGAGTATTGACCCTGTCGGCGAGGGATTCCGGTATCCGGTGACGACAAAGAAACGCGGCACGCGTGCAGCATCGCTGGATCACAGACTCCAAAAACTAGATCTCGAAGCGCTCTACAGCGATGTCATGGAAACGATTGACCTACTTGAAGGCGCTGACTTCGGCATTGACGCGCACATGGAGTGGAAAGCCGAGATGCGTGCGGAGTATGACGCGCATGAGGCGGAGATGCGTGCCGAGCATGACGCGACGATGCGTTACTACAACGAGCCATAGGTTCTCGAAGGTATGCAGCGCTGGGGTCATAAACGATCGCTTTTGCATCACTCAAACGGGCGGCTGAAATCAGTGCGAGAAGTGTTGCAAAACGCGTCTCGAAACTGGTTGTCCCATAACCCTGTTGGCTGGATGCGTTTTGCTACCTTCGTTGTATGGGATCACGGATCGGGTACGCAAGAGTCAGCACCATCGACCAGAATCCGCAGCTTCAGATTGACGCGCTCGAAGATGCCGGTTGCTCACGGATTTTCACTGACAGGGCATCGGGTACGAAAGTCGATCGGCCCGAACTCGCGCAGTGTCTCGACTACCTCCGCGATGGTGACTCGCTGATCGTTTGGAAGTTGGAGCGACTCGGCCGATCGTTGCCGCATCTGATCGAGCTGGTCGGAACCCTCAACGCCCGCGACGTCGAGTTCGTCTCTGTCAAAGACAACATCGACACGTCGACAGCGACCGGCCGCCTCATTTTTCACCTGATGGCCTCGCTCGCCGAATTCGAGCGTGACCTGATCCGCGAACGAACACTCGCCGGACTAGCCGTCGCCAAGGAGAAGGGTCGTCTCGGCGGAAGGCCACCCAAGATGACAGACGCCAAACTCGCCGCCGCAAAAGAAATGAAAGAACATGGCGAACTCTCAATGGCTGAAATTGCCGAAGCGCTTGAGATCAACCGAACCACCCTGTACCGACACTTAGCCAAGGCTGAACGGACATGACCGACAGCCCACCGAAGGTCTTTGTCTCTCACGCGAGTGAGGACAAGCCCTTTGTGCTCGAACTGGCGAACACCCTCCGAGCCCAACTCGGCGTGGATGCTTGGGTCGACACTTGGGAAATCAAGGACGGCGACAGCCTCGTCCAAAAGATCTTCGATGCGATCGGCGAGGCCGAAACGGTGGTCGTCATGTGCTCGAAAAAGAGCGTCGACAAGCCGTGGGTACGAGAGGAGATTGACGCAGCTTTCATGCAACGCATCGAAGGCAAATGCCGCATCATCCCGGTCAAGCTCGGTAAGGACGTGGAGATGCCCGTTGCGTTGAAGGCAACAAAGCGGTTGTCGGTGGAGAAACGCAAGGACCGGAGTGCCATTCCTGACTTGGCGAACCAACTCGCTCGGACGATCCACGGCATTGAAGACAAACCCGAGATTGGCCCTCGCCCGAGCTACGCCGATGCCACGGCCATTCCCGGTCTCGCGAAACAAGATTCACTGGTGCTGATCACGCTCGGGGATGAAGCGATCAGCGGGTTCGATGAGGGGGGAGTGCCGCAAGGGGAATACCGCAAGAGACTCCAAGCCAAACTCAGCGCTCTGGCAATCTCTGATCAGGGCGTGGTCGACAGTCTTGAGATGTTGGAGTCGCATGGTTGTGTGGCGACCAGCTACGGATTGGGAGGGCGCAGTAGCGTCGCGACGTTCCATGCGGCGAAGCTCGAGCAGGAAGGCTTGCGTTTGTACCTGGAAGCAAAAGGGTTCGATCTACCGAAGATCCGCCAACACGTAGTCCTCGACCTGGCCAATCGCGATTCCCACCCAATGGTCAGCGCAGAAACGATCGCTGCCGAGATTGGCGTTCACCCAGTGGTGGTGGATCACATTTGCGACGAGTTAGTGTCCCGAGGGCTGATCGTGACTTTCCAGGTAGAACGCACGCAGACGGTAAGTCACACGACGGCTGGAGTGCGCCGCCTGGCGTCTGAGTACAGCTAGATCGAGGAAACGCAGGGCAGATGGAGTGCACATTCACGGCCACCGAACTGGTTGTTTGCGAGAAAACGGAATCAGGACCGGACTGGCTCGCCATCACGTTGGTGGTGGTCGCTGTGGCCGTTGGTGCAATAACGTGGTGGTGGAGCCACCGGCAGTTGCAGAATTACCGTAAGCGAGAGATGGAACACCGCGAGCGGGAACAGGCAGCCTTGATCTACGTGTTCGCCGATGGCTTCAAGTACAGCTATACCATCGACGGCGACACGTCGATACGAATCGACGCGATCGTACGCAATCCCAGCCCGACGCCTATCTACCACTGCGTCATCAGTTTGCTCGACTGGGATTGGAACGAGACGACAGATTCGGCAATCAAGAATCGAACACGCATGATTGTGCTTCCCGAGAGCAACGACCCAATCGACTTCGGCACAATCCAGCCCCCGCCGGGTGGAGTCGCCGAACACGGTACTGCAACACCGCCACCATTCGATCTCGTCTTTACCGACGCCGTAGGCGCAACATGGCGACGATTCCCGAACGGAACACTCAGGAGATGGAGCCACAAAAAAGCCCCGAAGTGGTCTGCCTGACGAACTCGTCCCGCTGGCCAGGCCTCGTAGTGCCTGACCACTTCCTAATAGCACCCACATCGTCGCAGGGGGGAGCAAACGCCTTGTGCTGGTGAAGTCTCGTATTGCTGAGTCTCGTATTCCTCGGCATTCTGTCCGGTTTGGGCGCAATTGTGAGGTGGCCTCAAACCAGGGGAGTGGACGAATATGGGGTGGGGCGATCGGTGCCAGCGCGCGATGCGACCATCGTCTCGAGGTCCGGCAACGGCCATCTTGCGCCGATATGCTCGCGCGTTACCGGACGGTGTGACCGCACGATGTAGCGGACAATCCAGCGCGGGTGCATATGAACTATTAGGTACGGCGACAGGCATAGTTCGTGACGCGGTTGTCCTTCGTCAATTTGTCCTATCGACTCCCCAAGGATCGGTGTAGTCCAGGACCGGTCCGCCGGTGTTCGGGTCCTGCGATATCTCCACTTTGACAGCGCCGTCCGTTGAGAGCTCGAGTTGCGCCTTCAGGTCGAGAGTTTCTGGCTTGAAGGATGCTGAAGTGACAGTTTCGGATGTGTAGATGACGAAGACCTTGGAACTCTCTATCGGCGACGGCGGTGTGAGCACGATCGCCGCACTGCTCCCCGGGGCGGGTATCTCAATCGAGTCGATGAGAGTCGAGCTCGCTGGGTCGTCAGGGTCATCTTGGTAGAACACGATGAAGCCAGCCGTCAACGGCGACTTGTTGTCGAGTTCGACCTCGAGATCGGCTTCGGTCACATCGCCCTGTTCGCCACGCCTCTCAGCCGTGTCTGATCCAGATGCCGAACACCCCGCAAGCGCAATGGCGACCACGATGGCGGCGACGCCAAGCAGTATGTGGCGTGATCGGAGACGGTCGTTTGACCGGTTCATGTACATCGACCAAGTCTATGTGCCGCAAGGTGTTGGGGAGCCTCGAATGTCGAGTTGTCGTCAAATTCATAGGACTCGCCTACTACCCCCCTCGACAGAGCGACCATCCAAGAGCATTCATCGTGCTCGGCTGGGATTGACGAGAGCCCATAATCGGAAATATGCGCACTTGATACCCGCCCATAACAGGCGCCCATAACGCTCGTCCGACGACTATTCCAGACCGTGCAAGTCCGACCTAGCCTGGCTCGCCAGGCATCTCTGCGAACTTGACTTGCGGCAGCCGATTCCCGGCCGGGCGACCCAGCGACGACATCGCCTGAAGTCGACGGCAGGCTGCCCCGTTGACGCGATTCGTTACAACTTTCCTTACTCGATCAAGGGCCGCCCGCCTTGCGGCCTCCGCTGACGCTGCGGCCGCCGGCCACCGGCCAAACCCGAGAGTCGGCGGTGCAACGTTCGCGAACGCGGAAACGCCGACCGGCTGCTATCACCGGTCGGCGCTATCGCCATTTCAAGTTGCCTCTTCCTGCTGCCGCCCTCGCCAAGCTCGGTTGGCCCGAGGCGATTCGTTCAGCGTCCGGCGGCGCTTGGGTGCCTATCTGGGTGCCTATCCAGTCCGAATCCAGCCGAATCCGCCCGGATCGGTGTGGACCAGAAACCCCTTCTCACCTGCAGTTTCCCGCACATCCATGGACGGCCTTGGACCGCTTTGGCTCCATGGTAAGGCATTTCCGATCGGCATCCCCGAGCGCATCTTCTCCGGCTTCGATCATCGCAAGCCATTCAAGGGCGATCACGGTGTGCGCTGGGAACTCAACCCTGACGAGGCAGAGTGGCTGGACCACTACGAAGCATGGCGCCGGGCGTAACACGCGAGGTTCTCGGCTAACTGATCGTCTCGGCCTGTCGGACCGGGACCGCCAATTCCCTATGGGCGCATCTCTTCCGGCCGGTCAGACGTACCATTATCGACGGTTGCGGCTGAGATGCCGAAGAGATAGGCATAGTCCTATGGGGGGTAGTCCCGACATTTCGGGGAAACATATGACGGGCAGAATGACGCCGGCTGAGACGAAGGCGAAAGGCTGCAGCCTCGACTTCTACGAGAAGTTCGATACGCCGATCGAGGGCTCGTGGTGCTCATTTCGAGGAAAGAGAATGCTGATGACTGAACGGCTTGAGATCGTGGCCGCTGAGAGAGAAGACGACAGGGCCGGGCTCGCTCACGAGATCACGGAGGCGTTCTGGAAGAGTAGTTTCCATCAAGCGCTCGATCTTTCGCAGCGGCCGAATGCGCCACAATCCGGCAATGCGGGAATGCCCGAGGTCGTGCAGGCATCGCGGCTGCGAACAACCGGGGCGGCGGACAGTACCGTGCGACTATTCCTCACTTTCATGGCAGCGATGGACCGCGCCCGCGACGCCGACCGCCTCTGGTCGTCCGGTACCGACGCGTATGCGTCGTCGCCGTGGATTTTCGATCCTGACGAGATCGTTCAACGGTCTTACACCGATCTTGCCGACGTGCTGCGCGACCACAAGGTAAGCCAACGCCATATGCCGGACACGGCCGCCTGGCGCACAATCGCCGAAACACTCACCGAACGCAACGCAGCACCCGACGTGTACACGGCCATCGTCGACGGGCAAGGCGACGCCGAAAAACTACTCCGAGCGCGTACAACCAAAACGGCATCTGGAACATCACGGTTGCCGTATCTGGCCGGGCCAAAGGTCGGACCAATGTGGATTCGCATGCTCGCATGGCCAGGCAACGCAGACATCACATCACTGTCGGCACTGCCGGTCGCGGTCGATGTCCAGGTCCGCAAAATTACCGAGTACCTCGGCGTCGCCGACACAGGAAGCCTCGATCTAGACGAGGCACGTCGAATCATCCAAGACGCCTGGCAACTCGAAATCGTCGACGGCGGAACGATCGGTCCGCCCCAACTCGGTGGCACGGCCGCCGCGCTCGATCCGGCACTCTGGTTCTACGCCAAGTGGGGCTGCACCTGGTGCGAACACGAAAACGCCCAACTACCCATTTCCGACGCCTGTCGAAGCTGCCGATTCCCGAACCGGCAGCCGACTTCGATAGAGGCGAAAAGATGACTTCACCGTTCGGCCCACCTATTTGCATCTCATGCATCCATTACCGCACACGGAGCCTCGAATATCTGGGGCCTGCATGCAAAGCATTCCCGGACGGCATCCCAACGAAGATCACCGTTGGAGGCTTCGATCATCGGAAACCGTACAGAGGTGATCACGGCGTGCGCTGGGAACTCAACCCCGACAAGGCAAAGTGGCTGGACCACTACGAAGAGGATCGTGAGACGCTAAAGAAACTCTTCGGCTAGTTGGTCGTCCCGGACAGTCGGGCCGTGGCCACTCAAGGACAACACGAACAGCGTCGACAGCGAGTGAGTCGGCGGCATTCGAGCGCTCGAACCAGCTTGGCTCCGCACTGACGATTCCCGCGAAGGCAGGACGGGCGCACCAATACGGAGCATGTGGGGCGGCCAACCGCTCGGACAAGGCGTCATGGTTCGCAATTCACCGACTCGGTCAACTGGTGCAAGCACCGATGGGTGCCGACGCTGGGGTCCACAATCCTTCCTGGACGATCGTGCGCTCGGGGATTCTCGGCTGGCGGACTTGGACGGGGTGCGGACGAAACACTCCGGTTGTCGTGGGTCAAGCAATTCAGCTCGATGTTCTCGCATACAAAGGGCGAAGGCGCGACCTGACCGCCTCCCGGTTGCCACCAGCGGTGTTGAGACAAAACACTGCGGCATCCAGATTGTCGGGCGTCAGCGTTCGGACAAACACTGCGACATCGTTCGACCCTGCGTCCATCACTGTAGGCAGCCGGACGGTGTTGGCCGTGGACGCGACGCAGGTTCCGCTGACGAATGGGATACGAGCAGATGGAATAGAACGCAAAGCGACGACGTTCCAACGGGCTCAATTCTTCTTGGCAATTCAACCTGCACGATGACGTGTAGCTATAGCTAAGCTAATGGGCCCTTGCGTCGATAGCGCCGCTGTCGAACGCCGTATCGTCCGAAATCTCGATAACGAATTCGAACGCGTCTTCGGCTAGAGACACCAACATGCTCCAACTCATGATGTCGGATTCCGTATTGTCGACGAATTCGTACCGAACTCCCTGGTATGTCACTGGCGACTGCGCGGTCCGACTATGAGGGTGTCGATACATGCCGTTGTTGTGAACCGTGTTCCTTGTATACGCCATGATCTTTATCACGGCGAGTGCAGTTCCACGGTCGCTTGCTGGCATTGATAAACCGAATTCGTTCTGTCGAAGGATCCTGTCATAGATGGTTCGGTACGACCCCCGCGACAACTTCTCATCGCCCTTGCTGCGCACGAGCGATCTCATCAGGTGCTCGACCTGAGAATGAGTTCGCTCTAACAGGGCAATTCGCAGGTTGTCCACGAATCGCTCGCGATAGATGCGACGTGCCTCGGTGGGTAAGTTCGGGTAGTCACCGTTCCACCAGTCATCATGTCCCATGCCGAGTCGGATCGCCTCGATTCCGAGCTCAGCACACATCAGTGCTGTGTCAATGTTGCCGGCAACCACCAGGCGCACATCGTTCCCGCTCACCCAGTCGGGCCTGTTCCTTTGCAGCTTCGTGAACTCGGTTACGATCCGAGAGCGCGTGTCGGCGATCTTCCGCCAAAGATCGTCGGCCTTGAGTATCTTCGGTTCTCTCGTCATGTAATTTCCCCAGACTGTCTTCTCGGCTCCCGCGGGCGATGAAGGCGAGCTCTTCGGATTTCGATCGACCAGATCGCTCTCTTCGCGGCGGTGGGTTGAGTGCATACACGGGCGCAAAGATCCCACCAAGACCGGCGCCGCAAAGCAAGACGAGGCCTCGTGAGGGTGACGGGTCCCCGGAAATGAGTCCGGTTGTTATGCGTGTATTGGTTGGTTTCGGGTGGTCCAGGCTTGGGCGAACTCGCTTGGTGTGAGATCGCCGTGGGCCGTGTGGGGCCGGTTCTTGTTGTAGTCGATCCTCCAGTCTTCTATGTGGACCCTTGCTTCGAGCAGGCTGTCGAATTGCCAGCTGTTGAGTAGTTCGTCGCGGAGTCGACCGTTGAACGACTCGATCCAGGCGTTCTGCCACGGCGAGCCAGGATCGATGAATACGCTTTCGACACCGTTGAAGCGGCACCAGTCCGCGACCGCCGCGGCGATGAACTCGGGGCCGTTGTCGAAGCGGACGAAGCCGGGGAAGCCTCGTTGGATTGCGATCCGGTCGAGGACAGCCACGACGTGGTCGGCGTCGATCGAGCGGTCGACCAAGATCGCTGGGCACTCGCGGGTGAACTCATCGACGACGTTGAGCAACTTCAACGTCCGCCCGTCGACTGTGACGTCGAACTGGAAGTCCAGGGCCCACAGGGCATTCGGCCGGATCGGGCACATCTTGCCCACCGCGGTGCCGATCCCACGGTACGGCTTCTTGCGTTTGCGGTACGGCACTTTGAGGCCCTCGTCACGCCAAAGACGCTGTACACGCTTATCGTTCACTTGCCACCCCTGCCGACGCGCCGTCTTCGCGGCACGGCGCCAACCCCACCGGGGCCGGTCACGAGCGAACTGGCGCAGCCACTCGCGCAGCCGCGTTTCCTCGTCGGATCGCGTTGATACCTCGAGTCGTTGTGTCGATCGGTGCTGGCTGGCGACCCGGCAAGCTCTGCGTTGGGATACCCCGAACCGTGCCTGCAACATGGCAACTGCACGGCGTCGTCGGTTCGGGGTCAAAAGTTTCCCTCGGCCAGCTCCTTGAGCATCAACTTGTCGAGTTCAGCCTCGGCAAGGAGCCTTTTCAACCGCGAGTTTTCAACCGCGAGTTCCTTGAGCCGTTTCGCGTCACTTGCTTTCATCCCGCCGTACTGCGCGAGCCAGCGGTTCCACGTCGACTCGGTGACCTCGAGATGCCGGCAGACATCATCGAGGCCAGCGCCGCCCGCCAACAGCTTCCCGCCCTCGGCGATCTTGCGGATTATCTGCTCGGGCGTATGCCGCCGCCGCCTCCGTCGTTGTTGTCCCATCGTGTGCTGTCCTCCTCGCCCCATTCTGGGGCAACAGACACGCACAACACATGGACCATTTTCAGGGGGTCACGTCAAGGGAACTGGTCGCGATCCTTCATGGACGTTGTTTGGTGTGCCCATTTGTCGACCAGATCACGATCCCGGTGTTCCGACGATTCCGTCGCCGTCGATGTCTACGTTGACGAGTTCTTCGATGTACCACCAAAGGTCGGGTATGTCGGTGAAGAAGCGGTATCCGAGCGAGCCGAGTCGTGCTTCCATTTCGCTGTCGTGGTCTAGGAGCAACGCGACTTTTTCGCTGAGTCCGGCTTGGATGCCTTGCGGCCAGTGCGCGTCGAGGATTACGAGAACCTCGCCGGTTTCGGGATCAGCGATTTCGCCGGTTAGGTCTGGGGGTGCGAGGCCATATTCGAGCATGGAGTCTCGGAGGTTTATGAGGGTTGTGTTTTCCTCGCCGATGACGGTCACTTTCTTTGGTTGCGATGTTGTGATGTCTGGCAGCGCGACGGTCTCGGATCGCTTGCCGGTGCGTAACTCTTGGAGTAGGCCGTTTGTGGATTCGGCGAGGAGTTGTTGGCGGGCTTGCAGGAATTCGGGGTATCGGTCCACGGTCCAGAGTTCTCGATCTTTGGGGATCCATTGGGAGTCGAGCGCTCCAGGTGTTGAGCGACACGTTCGTTGAGGATGGTGGCGTCACGTTGGTTGGTGATGGGTTGGGCTGGTTTGGTGGTCATGGTGTTGTTGGGGTGGTCATGTTGTCATTTCGGTGACGGCGGTTCGGGC
>SDBV01010704.1_pt1 | contig 11996 bp, 9 predicted proteins | sample 2277081 | NCBI WGS metagenome assembly SDBV01 (sample SAMN10402039, study PRJNA504765) | marine sediment metagenome | isolation source: marine sediment core GS10_PC15, 223 cmbsf | place: Arctic Ocean: Southern Knipovich Ridge | collected 2010 | reverse complement strand
TCGAAGAGACCTCTATAGCAACATTGTCCTTTCTGGTGGTTCTACTATGTTTCCAGGGATTAAAGAAAGATTAACCAAGGAAATAAAAGAACAAATCCCAGAGAGTGTTGATGTAAAGATTATTGCCCCACCTGAGCGTATGTATTCCGTATGGATTGGCGGTTCAATTCTCTCCTCGCTGAAGACCTTTCATCGTATGTGGGTGACTAGGCGTGAGTACAAGGAGATGGGTCCGCAAGTGATTCACCGGTGCTTCTAATCAAGCAATCTACTTTACCAATCTTGCAAATCGGTAAAACTACCAAAAGTTCTTTATTTTAAACCTTTTTTTTATTGTTTTCTAAAAAAATAAATTCAGTTAAGTAGGAAATGTAACTCTCATAATTTGTCCAAATAAATTTTTTTAATAAAGATTCAGCTTTTCTAAGTTAGGTAACCCCTCTAACCATTCTTTGGACGTTATATTTTCAGAAGAATGTATACTTAAAAGTTTGAGATATTTTAGATTTTTAATGAATTTTGGAACTTTTACAAAATTCTTACATAAAATTTCTCATAGATGTATTCTCTAACAATGATTTTAATATTCATATTTGATAGCTTTTAATAATTTTAAACTCCTTCATATAAGCATTTATCCTTGAGATTAAATAATTGATTCTTCTGTAATTTCCAGAATCTTTTTTTGCAAGTTTTCTTAAGTAGGCCATATTAACTTTTTTTAAAACATTACCAATTCCCTCTTTTTTAAGATTTCTTATATATAACTCTTCAAACAAGTAAAGCATAACATTAGGATTGTGACTTAGAAATCTCTTCTTAACTTCATCCTTAAAACACTCAATTGCTAATTGATCACCAGCTTTGCTTAAATCCTTTAATAAGGGAAAGGCTAAATAGCTAGAAATTAATCGGGAGTCATAATTATTCTCAGCCCATACTTCTAGATTGGAGCAATGACCCCAGAATTCATCCTCTGGAGGTAAAGAGATAATAGGCGTTCCGCCTTCATCCATTCTTGGGGCATTACTTGAGTCATATAATCCTACCATATCATCAATACATTCAGCCGGAGTATAAATAAATTCAGAAGGTCTTCTTCCTGTTTCATCTATATTTAGAAATAAGTACTTACAATGACGAAATAATTTTCCATTGATATAGATATTCGTTTTATTATTTTCCAACTTGAGTGTGATGTAATTATTCACAATAAATTCTTTCATTTAATTCTTAAAATTTAATTTTTGTCTAATAATTTTAAAGTAACTCAGAATTTTATACTTTTTTATAATTGTTGGTCTAAACCAGACCCGCAATAGTATTCCCCCATCAGGCTCACTTGTCTTTCCAACCTTAACTTTATCTATAAATATTTTCATTCTTCTTTCCTATGAAATTTGTTTTCATAAAAAATTATTGATGTTATACTAATGGCATTCTATAAAATTTACACTCGTGAACCAAAGCCATACAAGGTATTATTTTATTAAAAATCATGTATTCTTGTTTTGTATTAAACTCTCTTTTCAGAGCATCATCAGCTAAATAAGCTGACCAAATACTTTTATCTCCGTTACTATTTAACCCAAGTATTAAATATTCAATATTATTATCAAATTCAAGTTTATAAGCTAGTTGATATTGGAATTGTGGATCTTGAGTGTTAACACCAATTTGATTTGAAATTACATCAAAAATAAAACGGACTAACTGTTTATGCTCTTTAATTCCTATTTTCTTAAAGTCACTTTCTAATTTTCTAGATGGTCCCTCAATTTCAAGTTTAGAATCAATATTTCACAATAGTGGAAAAAGTAATTCAAATTTTTCGTGATGAAATCTTGGAAATAATAAATATCTCCACAATCAAAAATGTTACCTATGGAATTATAACGTGGGAGAAAATTCTTGTAACATTGTCTTCGTGACACGATCTGTGACACAGTTTGCTGGGATTATTTGTCACAATATGGGAGAAGAAAATTCTTCGCTTACAATTTATTGTATCTAAAATAAGATATAATATAATTAGTTCTTTTATTTCAACTCATTGTATTAAGTCTTAAGTTTTAACTTGATTTGCTCCAAAATTTTAACTAAATTATTAAGAATTCCTTTATTTTCCTCAATGAGACTTTGGTGTCCAGTGCTAAATGCAGAATGAGCATGGATATCTCCACTTTCTTTAAATATTAACAACCAATCTATTATTTTTTGATCAACTGTACCAACTTTTTGAATAAAATCAGTCTCATTCATCATAGTTTGAAAATTTTTCCGTAGTCGATTAAATCCAAGGAATTTACCTTTATCATAATATTTTTCAACTCTATTTGTACCATAAAACAATCTCAATGAGTCTAATACTAAATTTTCAAGTAATTTTCGAACTAAGATATACATACCCGTAAAACAATAATGGAGATAAGAAGTGTTAATTTCTCTAATTATGGCATTATAAGTATCCTCATTAAATTTAATGCTTCTTTCAATTATTCTATCAAATTTTAATGGTGTTTTGATTTTTCCTATCATATCAATAGTCTCTATTATTTGGTCTGGTAAATCTGTTTTTACTTTATAGTCGGAGACATTTACATTTACAACTTCAATATTTGGTAAAGACAAAAATTTGTTTAAAAAATCACAGATCGTCTCCACCGTCTTCAATGATACATCTTTCCAAAGTTGAATTTTACTATTCCTACTCCAAAATAAGATATAAATGTTATTTCTTGAGACAATTTTTTTCTTTAATTGGATGAAAGATATAGACATCCAAACTTCTTCGTTAAAATCTGCTTCATTCTTAAATGCCACATGATTTTCTGCACCCAATCCACCTTCAGTAATAGATCTAATAGATTCGAATCCAGTTAATTCCTCTAATATGTAATTAGTTTCTTCTCGAAGTCGCTGTAAAGATCCACGATTCTGATATATTTTTATTGAATATAGTTCAAAATGTCCAACCCAAAATTCTATTACAACATCATTTAGTTTCACTAAATCTTCATCTTGATAAATGAGAATTATCTGATTACATGTCATACCCAATAAACGCTTGAACCAAGTAATATAATGATGATCTTTAGGAGGACAGACATTATATAAATACTCTAATAATTGCTTCTTGGTTTTTGGGGTGAGAAGGTAATCCAAATTTTGTTTTATTATCACCAAGCTTTTATCAAGATTTACACTCAATCGTTTATTCATTAAATTTCTAAATAATTCATTTTTATCGGGATGATCTAGAGGGATTTCTAATATTGGTTTAATAAACCAATCATAAAATTGTTGTGGAATAGAATTTGTATTCAAATTTTCTGGCATATTATTTCAAAGAAGATATTTACTTTTATTTCTTGTTGCTCTTTCATATTAATCTTTATTTTGAGACATAATAACTTTTTTTAGGACAGGGCACCACGGGGGAGGGAGGTAAAAATAGAGAAAATAAGGGATCAATAATATTTGATACTACCAAGGAGTTTCTTCACCTAAAAGAGAGGAAGAAGCATTCATAAGAATCTCACAATCACAATACCCATCATATTCTATACATAATTCTAAGAAGGCTTTTTGGGTATCTTCAAGAATATGCATTAATTTAAGTATTTTCTTCGCAAATTTCTGTGTATGCGAATCACATCTCGATTGTCCATTATAATCTATACCTTCTGGTCCTGCTAACCTGTTTAAAAATTCACATATTTGTGCAAGAGTCATATCTACATTTTCAAATGGTTTTTCATGGTCTTTTAAAACTCTGGGAAAGAGTTTGACACCTATTTCTGCTAGTTTATACAAAATATTTGGGATGACTTCTGGTTTTTTTTCAGCCCATATTAAAATTTTTAAAGAATTAAGGTTCTCTAATGAGTTAGGATATGATTGAATTTTATTACCCTCTAATCTCAAAATCTGCAAGGCTTTTAAATCTCCAATCGTATCTGGTAAAGTAATTAAAGCACTGTTCCAAGCATTTAATTCTTCTAAAGATGTTAAATTACCTATTGTGTCTGGAAGTTTTTCTAAATTACCGTTCCCCCATAATTCTAATTTTTTGAGAGATTTTAAATTTCCGATGCTATCTGGAAGAGATGTAAATTTATTAGAATACAATTTGAGTATTTCAAGGGAAGATAGATTACCAATAGTAGAAGGCAAAGAAGTTGCGTCATTTTGAGAGATATCTAATGTCTTTAACGATTTCAATTCCCCGATGACTTCCGGTATTTTAATCATTTTATTTAGTCGCAGATCTAAGTTTTCTAATTCAGTCAATTTCTTGAAGGAATTAGGGAGTGATGATAATTCATTATGAAGTAATTTTAAGGTATGAAGAGAAGCTAAATTTCCAATTGAATTAGGTAATTGGTTAATTTCATTAGTTTCTAGCTTTAAGATTTCCAAGGAAGCAAGGTTTCCAATGGAATTGGGTAACTCTTTAATGGTATAATTGTGACTTAAATTAAGTTCTTTTAAATTAGTCAGATGCCCTATGGATTCTGGGATTTGTTTTTTTTTCTTTGGAAAATTTCTAAGTTTAATGCTTAATCTTTCAAGATTTGATAATTTTGATATTTTTTCTGGAATAATTTCCGAGTCAATAGCAATATCCATTTCCCTTAACGATGTTAAATTAAACACATTTATTGGTAAATGATCAATATTACATATAGCAAGACCGGTGATCTCTCCATTATTAATAGTAATCCCTGGAGCAACATACGATAGAGGAGATTCTTTCTCTCCTATTTTATGTTTGTATAATTCAGCCAATTCTAGAAATACTGAAAAATGGTCTTTTTTTAATTTATTCTTTATTTCTTCATAGGAAGTTGAAATGTTATCATTCATCTAATATCTTTTAAATTTGGGAATTTTTTCTTATTAAAGAATAAGAGACTTAAAATTTTAAATTAAATCCAAAAAAAAAAAAATCATCTTTTGTTAGTCGTTCTTTAATACCGGAGAACATCGTGATAATCGAATTTTGTTTTTTCTATTTTATGAAATTTGAGGTAATTTTTCGAAGTAAGTCTTAAATCTCTTAAATTCATCAAGGTTGGATATAGTTTTTTCTGCGGCGTCGGTTAGTTGAGCAACTAGTTTAGATTGAATTTTAGTTTGATTTTTGAAAAATGCTATTGGGTGAAATAAAATTTCTTTTTTTTCAAGTGTTAATATTGAGATTGTAGCACTCTGACATGTATAACCACTCCCAATACCAAAAATGAATATCGGATCTCTTGGAGTTCTGATATAACAATCAATTTTATAGTGTTGGAGTTTATCTTTTTCATGATAATAATCAAAGTAAAAGTCATCATTAAATTTATAATTTTTCTTTGTTAGAAATGACCTCAGAGAATTTCTAAGATCATTTTTAAATGTCGTTTCTACAATTTCCCTCTCAAGCATAGTTATATCAGATATTTTTAAAATACATTGGAGAAATTCATAGAATCCGTATGTGAATTCATCAGAACTGATGATTTTTTGTAGAATCCCATCATTTTCTTCTGTTGAGAAAGCTTTAAGAAAATTTTTTACTATATCTTTCCGTGTTCCCTGATAAAATTTGAATTCTCCAAAATGATTAGATAAATGAAAAAAAGTATCTGAACCATCAGTTAATCTCCACTTATGGTCATCTGCGTTTAGCTCAAGACCTAAAGTTATTTGATCACCATCCTCGAAAATAAACGGTGTATAAATTTTTAAGTATTTCTTATCCACATATTCAAATTCAAACTCTTTACGTATTTTCCTTTTTAGGGTATTCATTAAACTATCTATATTTTCCAAATCTCTTACCTCTCTAATTTTTAATATTTATCAGTAATATTTTTTTGGTTTCTATCTTCTTCTTTTATAATATTTAAATCCCGTAGCATTCTCTTATAACCGCTCTCCCAATCTTTATATCTATTAGTACCCTCAGCATATCCCTCCCTTTTAAGGCCCGCTTTCTGATATCTTTCCGTTGTAGTATGAATATGAAAACCGGTCAGGATGTTCTTTTCAAGTACATTTCTGTGTCTGTGCCAATTTCCATTATACCTAATTAAGATAAATTGGTTATTATTTTCTAGCTTTAATGAAAAAATTATGCAAAAATTATTGTCATTATCGATAGCTTTTCGAATAGTTATTAAATATTCAGTCTCCGATAAACCAATAATTTTTTGCGTTTTCCTTAAATCTCTCGCATTTTTAAATAGTTTAGGAGGATTTTTTGAACCTCTCTCTAAAATCTTTTTCTCTGTTAGGTAATTCCTGATTTCTTCATCAGTTATAATTCGCATTTCTCTATATTATACAATGAAGAAATAAAAATAAAATCTTTCAAAAAAAAATCACATTAAATATTATGTTTATATTCTTTTAAAACAATCCCTCCCTAATTAACCTAGAATCTATTCTCGTAGATGGTCGGGAGTTTACATCTCCTTCCCATATTTTTAAAGGTTCACTCATTTCTTGTTTTTAAATATTCAATTAGTTTAAATCTAGATCAAATTGTCTTATTTATTGGTTGACATGAAAATTAAAAAATACTGTAAGTCTAATGTGATAAAAAGTATTCATGATAAAAGATCTTAAGACTAATATTACTAAAAGGGATAAAATTGACTTTAGAAAGCATTGTTAAATTTAAGGAAATTTGTAAGAAGCTTAATATTAATATAAGTAAAGACGAAGATAATTTTGAAAAACGAGTTTACATTCAAGACACTTTTTATCTCTTGAATAAACTAGGTGTAAATTTAGAAGTAAAATACAGTTTCTATAAATTTGGCCCATATTCACCCGATCTAACAGATTATTATTATGCGATAATGGAATACACAGATGATGAGATTACAGAAATCTTGGATTTAGAATTAAATAAACAAGAAGTGAGTAAAGTCGAGAAAATTCAAAAAATGTTATATAAGTGGAGAACTGATTCAAAATTTTTAGAAATCCTAGTAAATCTATTATTCATCAATAAAGATATGTATATTAAGAATAAAGATAATGAAAAAATTAAGGAAACGTTAAAATCTCTAAGATCCGAATTATTTGAAGAAGAATTATATCTTAAGGCTCTAAATGAATTAGTTAAAGAAGGTTTAATAGAAAAAGAATAATTTTTTTTCCTTTCTTGATAAATTCTAACAGTAACATGCAAAATAAACAAAGAAAAATAAATGACCCTGTATTTGGACTTATTCATCCTAATGAAGATGAATGGGAAATTATTGAGTCTCCTTTATTTCAGAGATTGAAAGAAATAAAACAATTAGCTCTAACGTATTATGTTTACCCTACAGCAACGCATACAAGATTTTCACATTCACTAGGAGTTTTTCATATAACAAAAAAAATATGTAAAACTCTAAGGAAGAATAATTCGGATTTATTTAGTAAAGATAATATTAAGGATCTCCGAATGGCAGCTTTATTGCATGATATTGGCCATTTTCCATTTTCACACGCTTTAGAATATCAAAGAAAAAAAGAGGATTTTGATATTAGTAAATTACCATTCTTTTTTCAATTAAAACATGAAGAATTGGGATCTTATATAATTAAAAACTCATATTTAAAAGATAATCTCATTGATAAAGGATATGATTATAAATTAATTTGCAATTTAATCGAAGGAAATGATGCCCCAAATATAATTCATAACAAATTAATTAACTGGGAACTTGATGCAGATAGATTAGATTATATTTTGAGAGATTCGTACTTTACAGGAGTAGCTTTTGGACATATTAATTATGAATATTTAATAAATAATTATAAACCACATAATAATAGTAGAATTGTAATATCTACAAAAGCTTTAAGAGATATTGAACATTTCATAACTGCACGTTTTTCTTTGTATGATAGGGTCTATATACATAAAACTATTTCTTTTTTCAATTTTATTTTATCTGATGTTGCTTATGAATTGATTCAAAAAGAAAAATTTCCTTCCTTCAAGAATAAAACCGAATTCAATGGGATTTTAAGTAATTTAGATGATTCTAAGAACCTTTATGAATTAACAGATTATGCACTTATTGATCATCTACGAAAATTCTATAATTATAACAGATTCATGAATTATTCTCCTATGATAGTTAAAAAGCTTGAAACTGTTTTATTTAGAGAAAAGCATTTTAAGATTGAAAATTTTCATAAATATTCCACAATGTCTACAGCAAAATTATCATTATTTAAGGGAGATATTAAAAATGATTTAAAAGAATTAAAAGAAGAATATAGGGACGAGATATTTTTAGATATTCCTCATAATAATTTTACAAAATTTATTCATCGTGTTATTCCATCTGGAGATAGAGCTAAGGATGAATTAAAAAATGCTCAAAAAGAGATGGAAAAATCTATTTGGATTCAGGGTAAAGGTGAAGGTCCAGAGTTGTTTTATCAGAGTAGAAAATCATACTTTAAAGATATGAGTCGGTTTGGTATTACAAAAATCTTAATATATCTCAATCGATCTAATGAGGAGCTACACCAAAAGTTCCAAATAATACAGCCCAGAATTCAAAACCGAATAGATAATATTTAATCTAATTATATAAAGAGATGGGTCCACAAGTCATTCATAGATGCTTTTAAGCAATTTAGATAAATTATTTTAATTTTACTTGATTTTTTTTATTTACTTTTTTTTATTCTTTTTAACTTTTAGTAATTATTAATAATTCGCCTGGTAAAACTATTAATGTGGAACCGAGTTATAAACAAGATCAATGAAATAAAGAAAAAAAAATCGGAATGCTAATGGTAAAACTAATATTGACAAATTAATTTTATTGAGATTAAAAGATTTTTTTTAGGTATTATGGGATTTGAACTCACACCTCAAGAAAAGGATCATTTTGATCGAGTTGCCCAGGAGGAAAATAAGTTAAAACAGATTTCTAACCAAAGTTTGGGCACACGAATTGAAAAACAAGCTTCTGAAAAACCGGAAAACATATCTCTCTATTTCAGCAATAGTTCTTGGACATGGGATTCTGTAAATAAGGAGAGTAATAGGTATGCTAATTTCTTTAAGAATCTAGGTCTTAAAAGTGGAAATGCTATTTCACTAATTATGGAAAACAGCCCAGAATATCTATTCTTAACTGGTGGGATAAATAAAGTTCAGGGTATTAATGCTTTAATTAACACTCACCAGAGAAAACAAGCATTGATTCACGCTTTAAAGATTAGCACCCCTGAATGGATAATAATTGATAAAGATTGTCTCCCCTACTTATTAGAAATCAGGAACGATCTTCCTGTAAAAAGTGATAAAATTTTCGTTTGTGGAGATACAGAAAATTCTAAATCCGACTTTAGAAATCTAAATAAAGAATGTGAGCATACTTCTCTGGATAACCCAAGTTCCACTTCAAAATCTCACTCGAGGGATATAGCATTCAATATTTTCACAAGCGGGACAACAGGCTTACCTAAAGCTGTCACGTTGAGTAATTTTAAATTCTTACGTGTTGGAATATTTGGAACTACTACGCTCCTATTGGAGACAGACGACACTATTTATGTTCCATTACCCCTCTATCATGGATTAGGGTTGAATGTTGGATGGGGGGCTGCTATCTGGAATGGATCATCGATTGCTCTTCGTAAACGGTTTTCTGCTTCTGAATATTGGAAGGATATTAAAAAGTACAATGCTACATGCACATTATATATTGGGGAGATACCAAGATATCTTCTTAATAGACCAGAATCAGAATTTGTAAGTGATTCACCTTTAAGAAAAATGGTCGGACTTGGTTTGAAAAAGGATGTATGGGAAAAATTTAGCTCTCGATTTAATGTTCCACACATAGTTGAGTACTTTGGTGCTACTGAGATAGGAGGTTTTGTAAATGTCTCTGGAAAGCCTGGGATGGTAGGAAGAAAGATTTTTCCTGGAATTCACATTGTAAAAATAAACAGTGCTACTAATGAAATCCTTAGGGATGAAAATAATCACTGTTTATTATGTAAACCTGGAGAAACGGGTATGGTTCTTGTTCAAGTAACCCCGAAGAGTGATTTTACCGGATATAAAAGTAGAAAAGCAACAGAGAAAAAAATAGTGACTGATGTCATTGAAGAGGGGGATACTTATTTTAACACGGGAGATATTCTCAAGCTCCATGAAGATCAATGGGTTTCTTTTGTCGAAAGATCAGGTGATACATTTAGATGGAAGGGTGAAAATGTGTCAACTTCCGAAGTCGAATCAATTATATTATCTTTTCCCGGTATTCGATCTAGTGTAGTATATGGGGTGAAAATACCACATTCTGAAGGAAAAGGAGGTATGGTAGCAATAACTCTCAAGAATTCTGAAGATTTTAATATTAGTAAGTTCTCGGAATTTTTGACTATTTCACTCCCACGATATGCTATACCCGTCTTTGTTAGAATCCGTGAAGCTCTTGAAACTACAGGAACTTTTAAGTTAAAGAGGGGTAACTTAAAAGAAGAAGGTTATGATCCAAACAAAATGTCAGATTTTCTCTATATTTGGGACTCTGGTTCTAACTGTTTGAAAGAACTCACTAGAAATGTTTACCAATCAATTGTTAACGGTAATATGCGACTTTGAAGGTTTTTAGATATTAACCTAATAAACTACTGTTATAATGGGAGACGAAGTCTTAAAGGAATTTTGAGATAAATATGAATTCTGGATTTATTCAAAAAGCTTATTTTAAAGAAAAACTAAAATATACTTGTTGAAAATAGAGGGTTAATATTTGCTAACTCAATTAAATTACCAAAAAGAATTTTTCTATGCCTGAAAGCAGCACAATACTTTATGACTTAAACAAAGTGTTTATTCCTTGTCGAACAGTTTTAGAAATGGAAGCTCTAACTTCATTATTATTAGAGTATCATAATTATGACGAAATCAAAGATTTACCTCAAAGCCAACCATCCAGTCAAATGTTAATAGAAAAGTTTCATATCCTAGATTGTCATCCCCTTGAAAACATTATTGACTATTTTATCAACAGTATCGTGAGGAAATTGAAACCTATAGTCATGTATGAGCGAGATCACCATGATAGGATGAGAAGGGGAAATGTAGAAGCGTATACTAAGACAAGATTATGCTTATTTGTTGCCCTACATAGGCTAAAACTAAAATTTTTAATCATCAAGAGCTTTATGGACAACTTTAAAAGTAAGAATTATGAATTAGATCTCCACCTTGATAGTGATATCCCAAAGTTTCATGTGTTTATTTCAGCTTTTTACGACTATTATTATGAAAAAAATAAAATGAACCTTAAACTGATGTTAGGTTCGAAACGTATGACAGAAAGAGTAAAAAAGCTAATAGATACCTCAAATGCCATTACAAATGAAGATATAATAAATGCCATAACATTTAAGAAGTTTTTAGATGACAGAAATAGAATTAAATTCATTATGAAAGAAATTAAGGCTTCGATATTTGTTTGTAAATTAATGCTAGCTCAAATCGATGTGAAGAATCCGTTTACAAGCGAAAAAGAAATGATGATAGATGAGGAAGAGATAATGATCAGCCAAGATTTCATACCCGAGCTTATTCCCGCAATGTCTCGTTGTTATTCCGGAGAAAGTCAAGTTCCAATTGATGATTGTTTTAGAGCTTACGATTTTATGATGAATAAAACTCTAGAAGGAATTAATTACGCAGTAATTATCATACGACACCAGGTTGCGCGCAATTCGCATCGCTTCGGTTTGCACAGTTTCGAATAATCGATGATTAAGTGAGTAACCCTATTTCGAATAATCGATGATTAAGTGAGTAACCCTATGAACTTATTTTCATATATTTTAATCAGAGTACAATAACCTATAATTTCGGTATAGAGGGTACGGCTATTAGGTCACAGTCTTTTCTCCTTGAGAAAGTCATAATCCCTCGCATTGATCCTGATGCAATTATTTGGATGTTAAATGAACCTTATGACTTTGAA
>SDBV01010703.1_pt1 | contig 11997 bp, 8 predicted proteins | sample 2277081 | NCBI WGS metagenome assembly SDBV01 (sample SAMN10402039, study PRJNA504765) | marine sediment metagenome | isolation source: marine sediment core GS10_PC15, 223 cmbsf | place: Arctic Ocean: Southern Knipovich Ridge | collected 2010 | reverse complement strand
CCCAGAGCGGCGTTTTCGCTCTTTTGAAATCCTCGACATAGCCCGCTATGCCTGCGGTTTCAAAATTGCTCAAGCCTTGCTCTGAACCAAAATCTACCATTTGTGGACGGACACTAAATAGCAAATGTGTCCGGGTCAGAAAATGCGCAAATATTGACCTGCTCAAAGCCACACAAGGATTTGCGGTGAGACGAATATGTTGTGCGTCGCAAGCATATAATCCACACCAGAACGCCGGTCAGGGTAAAAAAGTCTTTTTGAGGTGGATAAAAGTTAACTTTAGATATTTATTCGCTACCAAAATTTTTGAGCTTTTAGCAAAAATGAATATAAAAACGATCTGTGCAACGGTTATCCGATACGCATAATAACTTCACCCTTTTCAGTAGCATATCCAATTGAATATTCAACAAAAAATCCTGTAGACACATGTTCCTGCAGGTTATGAGGCAAAAGCCACTCTCTTTGCCATCAATATGATGATTCATCGCCTAAATGTCAAAGCGTGAACCGGTCGGTTTGATCAACAAATGAAACAATATAATATCTCCAGGTTTAAAAATTGAGGAATCCGAAATTCTATTAGCCTTCTCCATAAAGAAAAATTTTAGACCCAAAAGCTTTCTCGCCGGACCCTGCATATATTGGAGCTGATGACCGGATTAAGCGTTTTCAAGATATTTTTAGAATTTGACTCTAACCATAGTATTTTGCTACTCTTTCAATTGAAAATTGATATTAAACTTTGGAATTTTTGATATTTTCTGAGAATATTAATAAAATCAAACAGGTGTTTGGCGCTGATCTCATGGCGTTTAGAACGAAGAAATGCGTCCCGCTGGAATGGTGAACCTAATCCCTGCTCCCGCATTTGATCATTACGAAATAAGGCGCACTCAATCTAAAATATGAAGAATTCTGCGACACAACTCCAAAAATGAAAAAGCCTCACAAAAAACAATGGATCAGCCTTCGACAAAAGGTGATCGGCTCTATTTTGCTGATCTATATCCTTTTATCATCATATTTTTTTTATTTTACCATTGTAGTTCAACACCATAATGCCGAAGAGGAAATGATCAATACGGCTCAGAGTATGGCAAATTTAATGTCATTGGCCATTTCAGAGCAGTTATTGCATAAAGATGAAAATTTTCTGCAAACGTTTGTGAAACGGGCGGTCAATAATAGAGACATTGAATATATTCGAATAGTGAACCGCAAAGGAAATCTTTTGGCAAAAGCAGGTTCGTTGCCGGATCATCTTTTAAATAAGGATAGGGCAGCGTATGAAGGGAGGCCTTTTCCCATTGCTCAAAAAATAACCGAACTTGAGGGACCCCTGCACGGGTCAGGCCATATATTCGATATCTATGTGCCTATCGCCCATGAGGATCAGGAATTGGGAGGTTTTTTTTTCGGCATCAACACTAAAAGGGTAAACCGGCGTTTAGAAAAGGCAACATATGTCTGGTCTGTTTTTATTATCGTGACGATCCTGATTGGATCTCTTTTTACGTATCTTATGGAGCGCCGTATGCGGAGTTCATTGAAGAAACTGATTCAGACGACTCGGCACATGGCCCGGGGGGACCTGGCACAGCGTGTCAAAATCGAGATCGGGGATGAAGTTGAAGAGCTCGGAGATTCTTTTAACCGAATGGCTCAGGCGCTTGCTGAAAAGGAACAGGAGCTGGTTAATGCCAGGAACACGATGGTTTCCATGTTTAATGGAATAACGTCCGGGATTGCTTACATATCCAAGGATTATGAAATCATCCACGCCAACCATGCCTATGAGGAGCTGCTGAAAAGCCTCACAGGATGCTCTTTTGTGATCGGACATAAATGTTATTTACTCTTCGGGCAGGCACTGGATATTTGTGAAAACTGCCCGGGTAAGTCTGCGATGAAAACCGGCAACCCTGAAGTTTCGGAAAGGGAGATTATTCTGAAAAATGGCGATCAACATATACTCCGGATTCATTCCTATCCAGTGCAGGATATTGATAAAAATAGAGTTGGATTTGTCGAGTATATCATGGACATCACCCAACAGAGAAAATTAGAGGATGAGCTCAAGATCCATACCGCGCATCTGCAAGAGCTTGCCCAGGAACAATCCCGTAAACTCAAAGAAGCACAAGTACATATCGCCCATCAGGAAAAGATTGCCGCTTTCGGCCAAATGGCCGCAGGGGTGGCACATGAGATCGGCAATCCCCTTTCTTCCTTGGCTTCCCTTGTCCGGGTTTTGGAGATGGAATCACAAACCCGGCCCTCGAAAGAGAAGCTAAAGGTCATGAAAGAGCAGATCGACCGTATTTCCAAGATCTTGCGAGAGCTGAATGATTTTTCAAGGCCTGCCACATACCGGAAAAGCCTGACACATTGCAATCAGGTGATCCAGTCAGCACTGGGAATTTCAAAATATGACCAACGCCTAAAGGGAATTCATGTGATAACCGGTTTTGACAATGAGATCCCGGCATTGAAACTGGACGGTGATAAGCTACTCCAGGTTTTATTGAACATCATTTTCAATGCAGCAGATGCAATGAACTCAAAGGGTACGCTTACGGTTACCAGCATACTAAAAACTAATTCAGTTATTATTCAATTTGAGGATACCGGACCCGGCATCCCGGATCACTTGCTTTCACGTCTGTTTGAGCCTTTCTTTACCACTAAACAAGTAGGAGAGGGAATGGGTCTGGGACTTTCCGTTAGCTATGGGATTATGCAAAATATGGGGGGAGTCATTAGAGCTTCCAACCGCAAAAGAGGGGGTTCGGTATTTACCATTGAAATCCCTCTGGGGAATTCAGAAACGAGGAGAGAATGAAAACCAGAATACTTGTTGTTGACGATGAAAGAGCGATTCGGGATCTTCTGTCCGATGCCATCAGCCATGGCGGATATGACGTGCTTTCCGCATCAAACGGAAAAGAGGCGCTATCTCTGATAGAACAGGAAAATATTCATATCGCCATATGTGATATCAAAATGCCGGGAATGGACGGTATCGATCTTCTGAAAAAGATACGGGATATTTCTCCGGAAACAATTGTCCTCATGATCACGGCGTATGCTTCTGTTGAAACCGCCGTGGATGCGCTGCGGTATGGTGCCTTTGACTATATCTTAAAACCCTTTATTGAGGAAGACGTCTTCGCCAAGATCTTGCGGATAGACCAGTACCTCAAAATCAAACGCGAAAATCAGATCTTACGGCAGGAAATGGAAACCCATTATGATTTTCACAACATCATTGCCAAAAGCCGGGCCATGCAAAATATATTTGATGTGGTCCGCAAGGTTTCCACAACCACAAGCCATATCCTCATCACAGGGGCAAGCGGCACCGGCAAGGAGATGATTGCCCGCGCCATACATTTCAACAGCCCGATGAAAGAGGGTAAGTTCATATCGATCAATTGTGGTGCCATTCCGACTACCCTCTGGGAGAGCGAACTCTGCGGCCATGTCCAAGGTGCTTTCACAGGTGCGGCTATTAACAAGAAAGGGTACTTTGAGACGGTCGGGGAAGGAACTCTTTTTTTAGATGAGATTTCCGAAATGCCTTTGGAAGCACAGGTCAAACTTTTGCGGGTAATCGATAATAGAGAGTTCACACCGTTGGGTTCGGTGAAGACACAACGGCTCAATGCCCGCATCATTACCGCCAGCAACCGGGATCTCAAACAGATGATAAAGCAAGGAGAATTTCGAGATGATCTCTTCTACCGGTTGAATGTCATCCGGATCCATATTCCCCCCTTAAAGGAGAGAAAAGAAGATATACCTCCGCTGGTGCGTCATTTTATCCGCTTTTACAACCGTGAATCGGGAAAGAACATACAAGGTGTGGATAATCCGACCATGAAGCTTCTTCTCAGTTACAACTGGGAAGGGAATGTCCGTGAGCTGAAAAATGTCATTGAACGGGCCATGATTTTCTGCGACCGGGAAGTGATCGGAAACCAGGATCTTTCGATGGAATTCAAGGAGACAAAAAAAATATCCGAGTTAATCGGGCGCGGCGATTTAAAGCAGAGCGTAAAAGAGTTTGAAAAAATTTCCATCCTGTCTGTCCTCGAAGATGTCTCCTTTGATAAAAAAACGGCCGCCTCGATCCTCGGAGTCAGCAAATCATCCCTGTATCGAAAGATGGAATATTTGGGAATCGATCACTCGCCGGATATTTCCCGGAAATAGGACTTAAATTTCCTCTTATTGTCCCACAAATGGGAAAATTCTCCATTCAAAAAAATTACCCTCCCCTTTCTTTTGCCTGAAAAATATTGAAATAACAAATAGTTAAAATAACTATCGCCCTGTCTCTGCCGTCCCGGCACAGTAGTTGCTATATATCCTTCTTAGCTTTCGCCTCATATAAAACCACAAAAAGTCAGGTTAATCTTATGAACAAGCAAAAAGAATATAGCGTTGCCAAAGAATTTTTTATTGTTTCTTTTATTGGAATTCCTCTCGGGGTTTTTATTCTCGTCATTGGAATATTCATTGTAGAACTTCTTAAAGGCTAAAAAGGGACTGGAATGAAGCAATTTAAAGTTCGTCCGGTTGATTTGGACTATCTCCGTGAAAATTTCAACTGCAACCGTGGATGCCCGGTAAACACAGAGGCCGGCAGTTATGTCCAGGCAATTAATAATGGTGACTATGAGAAAGCTTACGCCATTGCAAGGGGCCCCAATCCCTTTGCAAGCATCTGCGGAAGGGTGTGTGCACATCCTTGTGAAGAAGTTTGCAGAAAAGGGATCGTAGAGAAAGACCCGATCTCAATCCGGGCTTTAAAACGTTTTGTAACTGAACGATTTGGGGTAGAAGCACGGTCGGTTCTTGCTCTGGGTGATACCCTAAAGTACTCGACAGCCCCCGGAAGTCTCGACCCTGAAAAGACGGGGAAAAAAGTCGCTATTATCGGTTCAGGGCCGGCGGGCCTTTCATGCGCCCATGATTTGGCCAGACTGGGTCACGCGGTTACGGTTTTTGAGGGCCAGGGAGTTGCCGGGGGGATGCTGACCCTGGGGATACCCGAATACAGGCTTCCAAGGGACCTGATCAAACGTGAAATTGAAGCGATCCTCTCCATGGATATCGTTCTTCGGCACAATTCAAAATTAGGCCGCGATTTCAAACTATCCGATCTTCAAAATGAAGGATTCCATGCAATCTTTATTGCCATTGGGGCCCATATGACCCGTGAACTGAGTATTCCGGGGGTTGAACTGGATGGTGTTATCAGCGGACTTGATTTTCTTCTTAACGCAAATCTCGGGTACCGGGTGGAACTGGGCGAGAAAGTGACCGTGATTGGTGGTGGCAATGTGGCGGTTGATGTCGCCCGGATCGTCAGAAGAATAGGTGATGAAGGCAGCGGCATGCGATACGGCGGGATTTCCGAATCCAGAGAGGATATTGAAGCAGCCCTGGACATGGCGCGCACGGCAATACGCATGGGGGCGCATGACGTAACCATGGTGATGTTAGAATCGCGAGACAAGATGCCTGCCTGGGAGTGGGAGGTCGAAGAAGCGATCAATGAAGGGGTAACCTTAGTCTGTTCAAAAGGACCCAAAAACATACTCGGGAAAGAAGGAACAGTCACCGGACTTGAAACCCTAAATGTTCGATCGGTCTTTGATAAGACGGGAAAATTCAATCCCTCCTTTTATGAAAATTCCGAGCAAGTCATTGAAACGGATACCATCATCATGTCTATCGGCCAAATAGCGGACTTTTCATGGATAAATGAAGAAGATGAAATTGAAGTGACACCCTCGGGTCTGCTGCGGGTTGACCCACAAACTCTGACAACCACCGCTCCCGGTATTTATGCAGGCGGGGATGTGGCCTTTGGCCCCCGAATCATTATCGACGCTGTGGCGGACGGACAGAAGGCAGCCCGGTCAATCGACGCGTATCTGCAAAAAGAGATTCGGATCCGAACCCATTGGACATCTACAGAGATTGATCATCAGATGACGGACGCGTTTGATTTAACCCCTCGTCAAAAACCGCCGGTGATGGACATCGGCAGACGGACGGGGATCGGTGAGGTTGAGACTCCCTATAGTGAGGAGCAAGCCCGGAAAGAGAGTCCGCGTTGCTATAAATGTAACATCAATACAATTTTCAGCAGTACCAAATGTATACTCTGCGGGGGTTGTGTCGATGTTTGTCCGGAGTCTTGTTATCGACTCATCGATATTCGCCAGATTCGGACGGACGAAAACCTTAAAAGGATTATCCACGCGCGTTACGGAACAGTTCAGCCGGTCGGTTCCGCGATTATCAAAGACGAAGAGAGATGTACAAGATGCGGTCTTTGCGTCAAACGGTGTCCCACCGAAGCGATTGTTATGGAACGTTTTTCAGAAGAGAAGGTACTTACATCCTAAATCTTAACATTGGGCCAAAGAGTTCGCCGGATGAAGCTCAGTAACCCGATTTATCATCCGGAAAATTTTGAGGAGGTTAAATGCAAAAGAAAAATAGCAAATACTCTCGGCGCCGCTTTCTGCAATATTTGGGCTGGACAGCCGCTATCGGCACAGTAGCCGGTGCCGCAGTCGGTTCTGCACGCTTTATGTTTCCCAATATCCTTTATGAACCCGCGAAATCATACAAAATCGGAAGGCCGCAAGACTACCCGGAAGGGGTGACCTTTCTGCCGGACAAAAAGATTTTTCTGGTTCATTATGGCGAGAGTTATAAGGCCCTATCGGCCGTATGTACTCACCTTGGCTGTACGCCCAACTGGGTGGAGGAAAAGAGACGGTTTGAATGCCCCTGCCATGGAAGCATATTTGATGAAAAAGGGGTTGTGGTTTCAGGCCCGGCGCCCAGACCACTCCCCTGGTACCAGGTCGCCCAAACGACAAGCGGCAGACTGTCTGTTGATGAACGCCGCATTGTTTCATTCGCTGACGGGCTGATTGCATAGCTGAAAAACTGAAAGGACCGTATATATGATTACAATAATTACTGAGATATCTTCTCGGATCTGGAAATCGATATTTCGGCATATGTGGCCGGTTAATGCAAGGCTTCGGTCAGAGGCAATCATCTCAAATGTCTTTCTCCATATTCATCCGGTCAAGATCTATAAAGATACGCTGAAAATCACCAAGACGTTCGGGTTGGGGCTGATATCTTTTTATCTGTTTATCATTTTGACCGTCACCGGAATTCTATTAATGTTTTATTTCATCCCCGATACCGAACGGGCGTATCATAATATGCACGATCTTGAATTTGCGGTAAGTTTCGGGATGATTATTCGAAGCATGCACCGGTGGGCAGCCCACGGCATGGTTGCCATGGTATTTTTGCATATATGCCGGGTATTTTATACGGCCGGCTATCGGGCGCCAAGGGAGTTCAACTGGGTTATAGGTGTGATTCTCTTTATCCTGACGCTTTTATTAAGTCTAACAGGCTACCTCCTGCCCTGGGATCAATTGGCCTTTTGGGCCACTACCATTGTATCCAAAATCGTCGGCTCAACGCTCTTTATCGGGGAAGAGCTAAAATATCTCTTTTTAGGTGGAACGGTTGTCGGCCAGAATGCCCTGATCCGTTCCTATGTGATGCATGTGGTGTTGCTACCCTTAGTTATCAGTATATTTATGGTGGTCCATTTCTGGAGAATCAGAAAGGATGGCGGTCTGGCAAGGCCTGAGACGGCCATGGTGCCTGATGAAAAAGATATTGAGCCGATTGAGGATCTAAAGTCCTACGGGTTGATGAATCTGGTTGAGGGAAAGACCCCGCAGGTGAGCCAGGAACCTGAGAAAATGACAACCACCTGGCCCCATCTTCTCTTCCTCGAAATCGTTCTTTTCATACTTGTGATGATTGTCATGATGGGGCTGTCGGTGGTTTTTGATGCGCCACTTGAAGAAATGGCCAACGCAGCAATAACACCCAATCCGGCCAAGGCGCCCTGGTATTTTCTAGGGGTGCAGGAGTTGGTCTCCTGGGGTGACCCCTTCTGGATGGGTGTATTTATCCCAAATCTTGGGATTATTCTTTTGGTTCTGATTCCCTATCTGGATCGCAGTCGGATCGGGACGGGGATTTGGTTTCACCCCAGCCGCCGGCTTCACAATATTCTCTTTACCACATTTGCGGTTATTTTCATCGGCCTGATTATCGTGGGAACATTAATGAGAGGGCCTAGCTGGGAACTTTACTGGCCGTGGGAGCAGTGGACAACAGGCAATATCCATTAAGCCCGATCGAATAAAATTTGCCGAGGTATTTTATGCTAAACAATAAAATAATCAAAGTGTTTGCCGTTATCAGTCTGATAATGCTCTTTTTCTTTTTATCGCTGCTCTGGAAAGAATTTCATCCATCATACCTTCCGTACCAAAAAGACTTTAAAAACCTTTTAATCCAAAAAGCGGCTGGTGAGTTTGAAATTGACGACTTTCAGTTTGGCGTGCGGCAACGCTGGGTTGAAAAACTGAATCGAGCCGACCGTTGTGAGACCTGCCATCTGGGGATTGAGGATTTGAGATTTAATGATGCACCACAACCCTTTAAAACCCATCCGGATGTGGATCGTCACCCCATCGAAAATTTCGGATGTACGGTCTGTCATGGCGGATGGCCGATGGCGACCACCCTGGAAAAGAGCCATGGCCCCACTGAAAACTGGGGGAAAGCCATTTACCACGAAAACTTTTTACAAAAGTCCTGTTCACAGTGTCATGGCGACTACATCCGGGATCAAGCACCTGTTTTGGCTAAAGGACGTGAGGCCTTTAAAAAGCTCGGGTGTCGCGGCTGTCATAAAGTCAAAGGAATAGAAAGGGTCAAAACCGGACCGCCCATAAAAAATATCGGTGCAAAGGCCAAAAAAGACTGGGTATACCGATGGCTGTTGAACCCCAAGGGAATGATTTCAAATGCAAAAATGCCGGATTTCAAATTAACGGATCAGATGGCCGCCGATATGACTCGTTTTCTCTTTTCCCGGACCAGATCAAAACAAAACAATAACCCGGTTATCGGATCTTATGGACGAGGGAAGAAAATCTTCAACAATTCTCAGTGTGTTTCCTGCCATCCCATCCGGGGAAGAGGCGCTGATGACGGGCCGGATCTTGGAAAGATTTCATCCAAAGTTAATTCTCAATGGCTTTTTGACTGGATAAAAAATCCTAAATCATGGCGGCCGAACACCAAAATGCCGGATTTCGGTTTTTCGGATCAGGAAATTCAAGACCTGGTCACATTTTTAGCAAAAGAATATACGGATCCGGATCTGAAAATAATGGCTGCTGAAAAGCAGTTAAAAATGATCGAAACAGCAGATGAAACCCTTGGTAAGGAGTTGATCTCAGAGTATGGATGCACCGGATGTCATGAGATAGATGGAGTCGATGATCAAGGAGAAACCGGATTGGAGTTGACCACAATCAGTGATATGCACCGAAGCAAAATCGATTTTGGAATACTAAAAGCATCTTATAAGGATCGTACGGTTCCAAACTGGCTTTATAACAAGGTGAAGTACCCGCTATCTGTCGGCCGTGACCCAAAAATGCCGGATTTCGGATTTAGCGATAAACAAGCGGAAGCGATGACGACCTATTTATTGAGTTTGACTGCAGATGAGGTTCCAGGCTCATATAAATTGCCTTTCGGTAATCCGCCATCTAATTATGCCCCCCAGGGCGAATTCGGAAAAATCCTAGATCAATATCAGTGTTTCACTTGTCATATGGTGATGGGGAAAGGGGCGGAGCATGGCCCTGACCTCACCGCAGAGGGAAGCCGCATCCAACAGGGGTGGCTGGAAAAATTTTTAAAAGAACCGTTTGGTATTCGCCCCACCGCTCACGAGAAGATGCCTAATTTCAGACTGTCGGACTCTGAAATCGATTCGATCTACTCTTATTTCAGGACGACTTTGGTTGACGACCGGGTGGAAGCATTGGCGGAAACTGTAGGCAAAATCGACTTCGATGAACCGATGGTAGAAGCCGGCCGGAAACTTTACACCAAAAAATATGCCTGCGTCGCCTGTCACCGAATCAATTCCAAAGGTGGTATGCTTGGACCGGATCTTTCGAGGGTTGGGGACAGGCTCAGGCCCGAATGGATTGCCTACCATCTTCAGGATCCCAAGGCGTTTGTAAAAAATTCCCCGGAGCCTGTCTATGACTTCACAGAAAATGAGATTAAAGAGTTGACCGCTTTTCTGTTCAATCAAAAGGAGAATAACTAATGACAGGAGATACACGAATATTAGATCTGATTGGTATTCTAATATTGTCCTTTTTGATTTGGTTGGGTTTTAACCCATCAAATAGCCTGATGCCCTCCGGATCAACGGCATACAGCGCGGTGGAGACTGGCGATCAACATGAGGCTGAATCCATTGAAAAGAAAGCAGGCGACACAGACGATCAACAACTATCGAGTGTAAAAACTCATGCGGAATCCATTTTACTTCCACAAAAACGGACCACTCTCCTTAAGCAAACTCAGCTGCGTGGCTATGCATCCTATCAATACTACTGTGCAGTCTGTCATGGAAAAAGAGGCGGTGGAAATGGATCAAATGCAAAAAACTTGAGCATACCACCAAGGAAACACAACAATGCACCCTACATGGCAAACCTCTCCGATGTTTATCTCAGTCGTGTTATCCAAAAAGGGGGTGCTTCACAGGGTCTCTCCCCTTTGATGCCACCCTGGGGTGGCGTCATGAGTGATGCGGAGATATCCAATCTGATAGCCTTTTTACGCCTCCTCCCAGACAGTCGGATAATGGCCAGCCTCGAAAAAAATCAAAAATCAGCCGGTATGGGTGGACATGGGCATGGTGGGGGAGGGACGGATGATCACGGCTCAGCCAAAGCCGATAATCATGATGAATCCGACAGCGACAATCATGACGCAAGTGGTGCCGATGGTCATCATACGGATGCAACTGACGATCACGGAACAGCCACTACCGACGACTCGCATACAGCTGAAATCGATGATCACCAATCAGATGGCGCGGATGATCACCATGCAGAGAACGAGGCCGATGCTCATAAGGCGTCCACTGACGACGACCATCAGGAAGCAGAAGTTGATGAACATAACGAAGCGATGAGTACCGACGATGATCATCAAACAACTGATACCGATAATCACATGGCTGCAGACGCCGAGAAATCTCATGGAACAGAAGTCGATGATGAACATAACCAAGCGAGTACCGACGATCACAAGACAACTAATACTGACGATCATGGGGCCGAAACCGGAGATCAACATGAAGCGGGCTCTGAGGATAACCATACCGATTGATAATCCACTTGTCCCATCCGGTGTTTGAACTCAAACCCTTTTTCAATGCCCTCAATACCGGATACTGTTTGAATGAGTGGGTCATATCCAAAGACAACAGTTTCTATCAAAGAAAGGAAATTTAAATCATGAGGAAGTATCTTTTTGCAATCAACAAAATAGCGTTACTCAGTTTGGCCGTTGCGCTCTTATTCACCGCTTGGGCAAAGCCGGTCCGGGCCTTTCATAAAGAGAGAAAAACGGTTCAGAAAATAGTATCGATTCATAAAGAAATCGGACACCATATGGAGGAAGGGCAGCTTGACTGGCATCACCTGGGGGAAGAGTTTACAGAAATCGCCAAACCGGTGCGCGATTTAGGCCACCACGACAAAATGAACCTATTTAAGCTTTTGGAGGATGCCGTTGGAAACCAGGACTCACCGGCCCTTGAAAAAGTGTTCCGGAAGATTTTTTTCTATCTTTTACAAGAAAATTTACACCGGTCTGAAGACAGCGCCGGGAAACTCGAGAAGACCGTCATCGGATTTATCGATAACGCACGGATGGCTTATGGTCCTTTGGCCGGCAAGTCAGAATCGGTGGATAAAGAGGTGAATCGGATTTTTCAAGAGATGAAAATGATCGCCCAAGAGGCCCGTGCACTGCAGACCC
>SDBV01010702.1_pt1 | contig 11998 bp, 11 predicted proteins | sample 2277081 | NCBI WGS metagenome assembly SDBV01 (sample SAMN10402039, study PRJNA504765) | marine sediment metagenome | isolation source: marine sediment core GS10_PC15, 223 cmbsf | place: Arctic Ocean: Southern Knipovich Ridge | collected 2010 | reverse complement strand
GAATTCGAAGAGGGAGGAGATTATGGTATCCAGGTTTGGGAAATAAGAATATCCGGTACTAATAAGGCCACGGAGAGAACCCAAATTTTAGATAGATATAATATTACCGGCCCTCTCCCTTCTTCAACTGACTGTTATATATCTTGGGTTGTTGCTGGTGGGAATCCAGGCACCAAAGTAATTAATATTCAAAAACCAAGTAATACCACCAAGTTTAACGTTATCCTCAATGGATACTTAGCGAGCAATCTCCCAGACGATACCCCATTAAAAGAATTAGGCTACACCTTGTACAGTGACAATACCGATTTCATCTTTAAACTTCCTGAAGGCCTCAATCAAACTGGTACGTACAAAATCACCGTAGAGTCTGCTCAAAATGGCGGCAAGCTTTGCTTCCCCGAAACTGGGTTGGTATTTACACTAAACGGTGCTTATTATGATCCTGATTTGGCCGGGGATCCTCCCAATTCAGGCGACACCCACGACAATACTGATCCCTCCGAGCTGCCTCCTGAACCAGGAGATCAAACATTTACAGATCCCAACAAGACCGAGATAAATACTCCCTTTGGAACCATCACTCTCACAAAGGATAACCCTGGCGGAGAAATAGCTCAAGCAATTCTAAACGTTGCAATTGGAATTGCTGGTGGTATTGCCTTTCTCATGATGATTTTTGGCGCCTATAGACTTATCTTTGCTGCGGGAAATCCGGACTCTATTCAACAGGGCCGTGAAATCATCACCGCCGCAATAGCTGGTCTTCTGGTGATTATTTTTGCAGTAGCCATCATGAACTTTCTTGGGTTTACACTATTTGGTTTATCTATACAATAAATAATTATGGACTTTGCTGGAGTACAAGGTGGCGCAGATTTAAGCAGCATTGGCGGACTAATTACTGATCTTTTGCCTTCTATTTTTACACTCGCGGGAATGGTCGCTCTTCTATTCCTCATCTGGGGAGGAATTCGATATATGACGGCCAGAGGTGACCCAAAAGCGGTTGATTCAGCTCGAGGAATTATTACTAGTGCAATTATTGGGCTAATAATAGTTCTTCTTTCGGCCGTTTTATTTTATTTCGTTGGATCAGCGCTCAAGTTTGACATATTTGAAAATAATGGATTGCTTTCTCCAGCCTCTGTCAACGCACAGGTGGGTATTGGCGATAAGGTAGATCTGGGTAGTGGTACTATTGGAGATGCATTTTCTGATATTGGTGGTCTATTCACAAATATCGTCCGCCTTGGTCTTGGAACCGCAGCTCTGGTATTTATGGTGATGGTTTTCTGGGGTGGTTTGCGTTATCTAAATGCCGGTGGTGATCCCAAAAATGCAGAATCCGCCCGCGGTACTCTAACCAATGCCGGAATTGGCCTGTTGATTGTTGTGCTGTCATTGGTGATAATTGAGGTAATAACTAGCCTTTTTGGGTTAGATAGTATTTTTGGTTAAATATGGCTACAGTCGGAAAAATTGGAATACCCATTCCTTTTGATAACCTGGGTGATATAGTTGGTAGTTTGCTTAATGTTGCTTACATTGTGGCTGGTGTATTCTTTTTGGTCCAAATGATTCTGGGTGGAATACAATGGATAAATGCTGGAGGTGATCCAAAAGCCATGGAATCTGCCCGCAATAGAATTACTAACGCGGTGATCGGGTTGGTGATTGTGGCAGCAGCGTTTGCTATTACTCTGATTTTCACAACATTATTAGGAGTGAATATTTTTAGTGGAGGCTCCGTAAATATCATACCAACTGCATCGCCCTCGGCATCACCCTAAGAACTGTTGGCCTTATTCGATACTGCTGCGAAGGATCAAAACTTGCATTGTTTGTTTGCATATGTATAAAATAGTAGGGGAGGTGAAATTCCAAATAAAAAAATGAAAAAAACCCTTATTGCCGCAGGTTCTTCTCTAGGTCTTTTAGCTTTATCTGCATCAAAAGTATTCGGTGCAACCTTTGAATTTACTGGTGAGGCTCCCTTTACCAATCTTGGTTCACTCCTTGGTAATCTTTTAGTCCTTCTTTTTGCATTTTCGGCAATGCTGTCCTTTGTTTTCATTGTAATAGGGGGTATTCAGTGGATCACTGCTGGCGGGGACAAAATAGCGGCTCAATCGGCCCGTGACCGAATAACCGCCGCGGTTGTTGGTCTAATAATAGTGGTGTCTGCCTTTGCTATCACCTTGATAATTACTACCCTTCTTGGTGTGAATCTGTTTGAAGGTACAATTACTTTCCCAGAAGCAGATAATCCAATATTTGGCCCTAGCGGTGGTGCTTCTCCGTAAGGGAGTAAAAAAACACCGTTCTAAATTCCTTTTAAATACTAGCGGATAAGATTGACGTATATTTAGTTTTCCCCTAAAATCTAGTTAATGCTATTTATTAGATTTTTCTCTCTTATTACCATCTTTTTCTTATTTCTCTTTTCAACAGCTTCTTTTTCCAATGCTAAAGATTTTTATACTTTTGCAGATCTGAACGACATATTTGAAACTCTCATAACTAGCGTCGCTATTATTGGCGGGTTTTTGGCTTTCTTAGCTATTATCTTTGGGGGTTTTAAGTATATTACCGCTCGAGGAGATCCAAAGGCGGTATCAAGTGCTCAGAGTACTTTAACTTGGGCTTTCATTGGACTGGCCTTTATCATTATTGCCTGGCTAATACTGTTGTTTATCGATAATTTTACCAATGTTCCCGTAACTATATTTGATATAAACAACCAACTCTAAATAATTAATCGTTATTTTGAACCCGTATAGTCAATCGCCGGAATCATGGTTACTACCTTTACCACGCTTGATGCATCTCTACCTATAGAGAATCCTTCAAACAGATACACCGGTTGGAAATAGTTGCCAGCTCCATCGTGAACGTAAACTAATGACGCCCTTGTATATTTAATTTTTACCGTTTCATCGGTTCTTAGTGATCCGTCAGTGTCTACAATTACTCCTTCTCCATTTTCCAATTGCTTTTTTACTTGATCCAGCGGTGTTATAGCATAAGTTGAGCTGTCTATAGCGTCAATAGGAGTTGTCGGTGCCTCGATCTTTACTACCCTGCCGCCTGTACTAATCCACATTTCAATAAGGTTCTTGTCTCCGTTTTTACCCACTACTTCAAAACTATTTAGTTTCAGGCCAAAGGTAATTGAAAATACGTCCGCCTTTTCGCCATAATTTACCTCTTCTGCGTGGGTACCCACTAGTGCATATTCTCTTGTATCTATCACATATAGATTGTTTGTGTTTTTACCGAATCCAAGCTCTTTCAAGGCGGTCAATGCTTTATCTATTACTTGGTTTTGGTCCAGCTTTCCAGAGTTGACTGGATTTTGATCCACAAAGGTAAATTTCTTGGTGACAGTATTATATTTAATAAACCGGTTTTTTTCTGTCCATTTTTCAACAATTCCCAGTTTTTTACCCTTGCCGTTAAAATTAAGTTTTTGAATTATAGTCTCAAAATTAATTGGAACCCCTTTTTTATAAACATTCGCTATCGCGGGTATTTTTGGTGAGTATATTTTGTCCACTAGATTTTCAGTTTTTACACTTCCGACCACTACTGAATTGAGTTGTAAATCTGGTAGTTTTCCAAATTTTTCTTCAGTTTTGGAGGAATTGAAGAAAACAAAATAACTAACTACTAAGACAGTGGTAAGAAATATAGTTGGGATTATAAATTTATATACGTTTTTCATTCTGGGTGTTCTTTTAATGGGTTGAAATCTTTAGGATCTAGATGGTTGCCCGACGATCCCTTCGCAACCACATAGTGAACGTGATCTCCCTGCGACTTACCAGTATTATCCATGATTCCTAGTAACGTATTTGGCCCGACTGTTGCTCCTTGTTTGACTGCTGCAGGTATCGAATACTCTTCCAGATGGGCCATAGTTACATACCAATCACCACTTTGCAGGATCACATACCAACCAAATCCACACGCCACTGAACATTCACCAGCTTCGTAAACTTTTGCGGCCCCAGCAAAAGGAGAATAAACATTATAATTTCCAGAGGCAATATCGATACCTCTATGTGGTGCATATTGATTACTCTGGGGACATTTCTGAGAAAAACCAAATGTTTGTCCCGGCCAGTAATCAGCTCCTGAACACCAAAGAGGGCTTTTTAGCGGTGAGAAGGCTGGTGGTGCTCCTTCAGCATCCCCCACTATGACGTAAGCCGTTGCTTGAGCTGAGACCGGTTCTAGTGTTGTTTGCTCTGTGCTATCTACTTCACCAAAAAGGTGAACATCAGCGAATTTATTATGTTCTGGGTACTCAACCGGAAAATCTATTGAAGTACCTTCCCGATCTCCAATAAAATTTCCGGCCATTTCGGCAAAATCTTCATTAATTTCATACCATTCTGGGCACTCCCCTGGTACCTGACACAACGGATAAGAACTTATCAGGCCTTTATCTAGATACTCTTGGTGAGCACTACTATTTTGGAACTGAGTGTAGGTAGATGAGCTTCCATTACTGATAACGTGGGTCAGCTCATGAGTCATTACGAATTCTCTACCAGCTTTAGTCGTCGTCTTTATACCGGTACCATCCCCGAAGAAAGGATTGTAAATGCTCATTACCTTACCGCTAAAAACTTCGGCATTGTATCCAGGATCGGTTTTATCACGATTTATCGTGACTGTGCCCCCAGAGCAAAGTAAGCTCATCCATTTTGGATAGGCAGCCGGCACTGCGATAGCGTCTTTGACGATTTGTTTTTCATCTGGTGTAAAATCGGTGTCGAAAGAAATACATTGATCAATTGTGGGCGGATTCGCACCGATACTAGTTACTTTTTCCAAATCACCGCTGACAGTAACTGTATTCTCGTACACATAATCTTTGTCTGAAGCTATCTCGCACGAAAAACTTTTGTCGTAAAGGCCTCCTGGAGATAATTCATCGATTGTATCGGTAATTTCTGCGCAATCGCTATCAAAAATAGTGATGTTTTTTATAGTGAACTCGCTTGTATTTTCGATTAGAATGAGGAAATTTATTTTTGCCGTTGACCCTAGCCCTCCTTTGTCTACTTGGGCTGGTCCTGCAGATTTACTGACTGCCAGAGCTGCACCAGATTCCGGTCCAGGCGGGGATACCGGTTCGGCTGCCGCCGAGCCTCCACCCATAATTATAATAACTATGCCAACGACCACAATAACCGGAAGAAAGATAAAGAAAAGAAATATTATTGGTAATAATGCTAGAAGCGGTACTAATATTGGGGCCGCTTTTTTGGCAATCTTCCCTCCTACCCATCCCCCAACAGGACCTCCAAGTCTTTGTCCCACCATTTTGCCACCAGTTTCCACTCCTTTTTCTGGAAGGCTTTGTTGTTTCTTTTTTTCTTGACCTTTTTCTTCCTGAGCCATAGGCAGGGTATGTATCCTCTAACTACTATTTTAAGGGTTCGCTCATCAAATTGACAAGTTACTGCCTATTTACCTATACTTAAACAAAAGGTATGTTCCTGCCCAAAATATACATAAAACTTTTCGTAATTATATTCCTACCTGGATTTTTATTTCTTTTTTTCTCAGCACCCCTAGTCCTAGCTGACAATTACCAAATACCGGCTCAAAACACCCGGAACACAAATCCATATACCATCCAGCCAATTCCAGATCCGACTGGAGATGAAAAGATTGGTCCTATTCCTAAAACTTCTGATTACCAAATTCAACAGATTAATATAATTGACGACATTGTTGGAGGTATAAAAGGCGGCGCTGCTTGGGCAATTAGTGAAATAACCGGGGTCGCTGCATCAGCAGCAACAACTCTCATCGAGGGATCTCTTTATATTGTCCAAAAAGCGGCTTTAGTGCAACTTGTGGGTAATACAGCAGAAAAGCTTTTAGATTGCGCTGCTAAGGGAGAGTGCGTTAGCTATTTTGATGACTTACATAATACCCTAACAGGTCCCAACCCAAACGCTCAATTTGGTGTGCTCGGCATTAGCCAAGAAATTTCTAATGTAATGTTGGCAATTCCCATTCCAGTCAGTAGCGAACAATATTTGGCCTCTATTAACCCCTTTGAAACCGCTCAAGCCCAATCAGGTGCCGAAGCGCTGGGAGCCTCAGACGTGATACTGGATATTTGGACAGTTGTCCGAAATGCTTCTTACGCCCTTTTGGTAGTTGTGCTAGTGATTGTTGGTTTTCTGATAATGATTCGCTGGAAAACCGATCCTCGAACAGCCGTGACTCTACAAAACTCTCTGCCCCGAATAGCAATTGCCATGCTTTTGATAACTTTTAGTTTTGCTATTGCTGGTCTCATGGTTGATGGGACTCGGATTTTAAGTGTACTTTTTGACCAACTTTTGTCAGGGACTTTGCAGTCAAGTTTTTCCGCTAAAGCGGGAATCGCCGGTTTGTTTGGGATTACTGGTGGTATTTTAGGTTTAATATTGGAGGCCCCGGTTATTTATTGGACCTTTTTGGGAATGCTTTTCTTATTACTTATTTTAGGAATTATCCTTCTAGTTATATGGTTCATCATAGCTATTAAACTATTAACTCGCTATGTAATGTTTTTGTTGCTGGTTATGTTTGCTCCCTTCTTCTTTTTAGCCGGTGCTCTTCCAAATGGTGGTGGGGCAATTTCGTTTTGGTTCAAGAGAACAGGTGCGGCAATGGTAGCCATTCCGGCTACCGGGTTGGTGATGAACCTAGCTTTTTTGATTGGCTTCTCTGGTTTTGGTCAGGCCGAACTACCTCAAATAACTGAGGGGATCATACCATTGGGTGGTGCTTTGGATGAAGCGTTTGGGTGGTTTTTCTTTGCCCCCTTTGTGGGTATCGCTCTTTTGTTTTTTGCGACTAAAGTACCCGACGCCGTCGATGAGCTGTTTGGGGTAAGATCACTCACCGGTGGCGGTCGTGGCGGTGGTGGTGGTTTCTTTGGTGGAGTAGTTGGCGCACCATATAGAGGGCTAGTCGCTACTGGCCAGTTTAATAGAGGTATCGAAGGAACTAGGTCTCTGGCAACCCAATTTGCCGGTAGTGGAGGATTAGCCGGTCGAATAGGAAGGGGTGCTTTGAGGATGCCGTTAATTGGAACTCCAGCCACTCGTGAACAAGCTGGTATTGCATCCACTGAGGAGCAGACGAAAAATAAACAGGTAAGAGTAGCTCGGCAAGCAGAGCGAATCGCAGATGTTAAAGCAGCGGAAACAGCAGGTGCAGCTCGTACAAGTAAACCAACACCAGGACCAGGCAGTACATCAGAAACAGCAGCGAGAACATCTACTCAACAAACAAAGGCCGAAGAAGATCAAGCCCAGACTCAAAAAAAGACAGGTACTGAAGATTATGGATAAAAAAAGAGACCGGCACAGATGCGTTCAAACATCCATACCGGTCTTGTGCGTTTAAGAAACGCTCACTAGCTTCTCCCTAATCTCTTCGACGAACCTTCCTCCTTGTATTGCGTCGACCCAACCACCGTGACCTTCAACCTCACCAAGGTGGTTACGAAGAACTAAGTCGGCGAATAGATCGAGTTTCTTGCTAGGGCTATCGTCTCCCAGTTTGATTGCCCGGTGGACTGCTGCACGCATCAGTTTGAAAGCTCGACGCGCTACTACATCACCGAACATCTTATCCTTAGCAACATCGATTCCCCACTTTTTGCTAATGCGCATCAGCTTGCCCTCGAAGTAGTCCTCCATGTAATCGAGCACGTTGAGGACGCGCACCAAGTAGAGTTTACGGCTCCCAAGGTTACTCATGATCTCATCGTGAACCTCGTCCACAGTAGGCTGAATACCCACCAAAAGCTTTTCGATCAACCCCTTCATGCTGCCGACCACGAAGTCGACATCGTAGATGAAGTACAGCACGGTCAGACGGTTTTTCTGCATTCCCTGGAAGGTGAATGGGCTAAACTGTTTATCAGGCTTATCAACTCTCCCCCGCAGAATGCCGGGGTAGCGCTTAGCCAACCGCTCGGTGTAGTGAATACCGTATCCACCACCAAGCAACCGTTTACCGTCGCCCTGATCGGTGATTCTCATGTGTTCGTCGCTAGTTGTCCAGATGAGCTGGGCGATAGCTAGGTCGTCGGCGAGCTTCAGGGTATCGTCGAACAGATCCATGAGATCCATCTTTGGCCAGAATTGACCGGGTTCGATCTCCTCTTGACCAACAATCCGATCGACTGGAAGTCCTACGAAGAACTTCACGATGTCGGAACGAAGATCGAGCCACTGACCGCTTTTCACAGCGGGCTCGATTACCTCACTCATCAACTTGTCCTTGATGTTCTGGTACGGCTGTTTACGCCAGACCTCGAGCCAAGTTTCCCGCGTTTTGAAGAAGTTACAATCCGGACTGTCGTATGTAATCCGGATATCAATACCTACTCCTGCTGCGTTTTCAACTACATGCTCGGCTAGCTGCGGTAAAATCAGGCTTTCGTTTCTGATCATCCACAACGTGTTCATGTATAAAGCCCAAGCCCTCCTAGGCACTGCGTGAAGTTCCCAACCGTCAGGGCTTCCTGCTGCTATATGCTGGTCTACAGTCCGTATACCCTTCCTGTTCCGCTCTACGTAGGCCCAGAACATTTGTTCTTTATCCCAGTTGGCGAACCGGTGCTTTTTCCACTGTTCATCCCTACGAATAACCTCCCCGTTTCCAATCCGACCAATGGTGTCTTCGATGCCTTCGTAGGACTTTGGCACCCTGATACCAAGCTTGGCGAGATATCCAGCCAAACGCGGTCCGTCTGGAAGCCGAAAGGTGTCCGGCAAACGAGATAGTGGGCCTAGACACAGCTTTCGATGTAGCCTACCCCTTAGAAAAAGGTAGTCGCTGACTGGCAGGTCAGGAATGCTCCCAAAATACCAGTCATCACGTAGCTGCTTAGGGTAGTCGTCTTTCACTAGCGCTAGAGCTACCGCACCCCTGTAGGTAAGAAAGGACTTTCGCCACGTAGTGGTCTTGTCTAGTTTGCGGAGTTCATAAGCAGAGACCACAACCTGATCGCCTTGGTAGACACAGGTAGCTACAAGTACCTTCTTGTCGTTTTTCTTGTAGGTGTATCTTGGCTCATCCAGAATCGTAGAGCCGAGACGTTCCAGTTCCAAGTAAGCACTCACCGAATCGCGGTGAGTCTGGGTGTTGGTAAACGGGCCCAGTGGGCGTCCGACCTCATCTACAGAGACTCGCTCTTGCAGACCCAAAGCATGGAGTCGGTGGTTCCACCTTTCCATGCTGTTGAATTCTACTTTTCGACCACCGCTACACACTAGACTCCACCCCTTATGGTGGGGGTAGTAGTCAACGGCTGCTTTTTCTCTTGCGAAGTGCAAGGCTAGTATGGCGCGATCCAATGATTCCTGAGGAAGTTGTTCGACTTGATCCTCAGTTAGATCTAGGACGTCAAGACCTTGGAGGGCGAGGAATAGTTGTGTCCATCCCTCTACTGCGGTAGCTGACATAAAGTACATACCGGTTTCTTTTCTACCGGTACTCTCCATCTTGACTCCTGAGAACTTGAACATTCTCTGCGGTACCCTGGTCATTTGCTTCCCGTCCGGCAGAGGTGGGTACATGTCTATGTCTGGTTCACCAAACTCCTCTTGGGAAAAGTCGGTTTCTTCTGGATATCTCCTTGAATCACTCTCATCTCGGACAAATGTGAGTAATCGTTGGGCCAAAGGTAATTTGGCGCGAAATTCGTCCGGTATCTGTACCGGTTTGAGGATTCGCATCGACATGTTACTGTCCATAGCCACGGTGTGGTTGCTCTTCAGATCACCTAACCCATAGAGGTACATAACCCGACCTATGGTTGGGACCATCCTCACGTTGTACGCAATAGCCTGGAAGAGATTGCTTTCCGGGATCAGCGGGTCATCACGATTCCAAGGTGTCTGACCACCACCAGATTCAGTTCCATTCCCTCCTCCAAGCGCCGCGTCTGCTTCAGCTTCGAATTCGTCTTGTTCGCCTTGCATATTCTGCAATTGCTCCTCCTGTTTCGTTAATAGCCTTATCGGCCTCTGGGATTGGTAATTCCGTATCTACGGGTAACTACCTCTCCTGTTGGCCAATGGCTACCAACAGAAAGAGGAAGACTATTGCTTCTGTTAGAAGCGTCTGCTTTTAAGTTTTTCACCCCCTTATGGGGAGCTCACTCCGACATTAAAATCTTTTTTAAGACCAGAGAGAACTCCTCAATTTTGGAAATAAATAACTTGTTTATTAAGGTACTTTACATTTAAAAAAGGGCCTCGATTCTCATCAAAGCCCAAAGTCCACCTACAAATAAATCCCTCACCAAATAGGTGGGCCCTGGTCTTTGATCAATAGTTCAATAAGCTTCTTTTTCATTAAATAATCTTTCGGAATTATGTGAATAATAATTATCCACGTAATTACCGGGCAATTATGTTAATAGATAAAACTATTACGTAATCGCCGCGCAATTATAGCAGAAATGAGTGGGGAAGTCAATCCTATAGTGCATTTCATACTTTCGAAATTGGCGAGCTTCTTAATTTCTTAAGTATTCCCATGCACTGCGTTAGGCATCTTTTGCCTAACTAATGCTAATTTATAATTATGTTGGCAAGCTAGGCTCTCTGTAAGTAAGTCCGGCTTTCGCGGTATTTAGGTGCTATCAAGACTTGCGCTTTAGCATAGCCTACGGCAATACCCTAAAACTAGGTCATTTACATAACTAAAATCTATCACGATAAAGATTGTATGGTTTTTCTAGTGTGGTATTGTCTTTTTAGTCCCTTGGGATTATGATTTCAGTATATGACTAAGGTAAAGTTTCAAGGAAAAACCAACTCCTCTCTAGCCTTCAAAGAGGCTGAAAAGGCCGTGGTCAAAATAAAAACACTTAAACCGCTCCTTTCTTCTAAAGACGAGACGACTCTTGCTATTCTCCTAGACAAAGGATTGATGTCTCACCTTAATAAAAGTTTGAAGGAAGCAGAAGCCGGAAAGACAGAACCTCTAGAAAACATTTTGAAGTAATGTTTCAGCGTGTAATTACCCCCTCGGCCAAACGCTCTCTCAAGAAATTGCCTCTTAAATTGCGTGAGGAACTAATTAACACTACTAAAATCCTGGAGAAATACCCACTTACTGGCGAGAAACTTACTGGTAGTTTAGACTTTCTTTACTCTTTCCATTTTAAATACAATAGTGTGCACTATCGAGTAGCTTATACTATCAATCGAAAACAAAAAATAATAATAATCCATTTTGCTGCTAAACGTGAAAATTTCTACGAAAAGCTAAGAGCACTTTTCCGATGATTTGGTGGTCGAGAGGTTTTACTACTCTGCTCTCAGTTATCTGCTTTCTGTCCTTATAAATGCAGAACGGCCGCGAAAAAAAGTCCTGCCAGACAAGAGTGGTGGGTACGAGGTTTACTGTTTCCTCGTACTTTTGCTTTTGTCTTGGTCAGTTCAGTTTCTCACGACCGTTTCCGCATATTCAATTGTATATGCGGTTGTTCTCTCTAGTCTCCCTCCACTTGCGCTAACATCGCTGCCTTAGCTGCTTCCGGATCTGTCTCGCAACCGGAAAACTTGATACTCTTTGGTTTGATACCGTTAACAGCAGCTCGCCACGAAAGATCCAGGACACCTCCGTGATCCTTTAGCAGCTTTCTGGCTCGATCTTGTTCCTTCTTCGGAGCAGGTACCTTTATGCCCTTCTGGATGATGCGCACCTCGTCCGGCAAACCCACGATAGCCTGCGTAGGTGTCACCGGCGTTTCTCCTGCAGTCTTTACCTTCGTTTCGGGTTCTTGAACCGGTTTCGCCTTGGAAGGCACCCCCTCGTCACTTTGACTCTGGGTGGCAAGTCGAGTGAGTTGATCAACCTTGTGCTGCTCTATCCTCTCCTTGCCCTGGGAACATAAAACAAATATTTGTAATCGCCGGTAAAGTAGAAGTAGAACATATTTTGTAAACATTCAAAA
>SDBV01010701.1_pt1 | contig 11998 bp, 9 predicted proteins | sample 2277081 | NCBI WGS metagenome assembly SDBV01 (sample SAMN10402039, study PRJNA504765) | marine sediment metagenome | isolation source: marine sediment core GS10_PC15, 223 cmbsf | place: Arctic Ocean: Southern Knipovich Ridge | collected 2010 | reverse complement strand
AGATCTTGAATTCTGCAAAGGTCTTCCGAGACACCACATCACTTTGAATCTACATTTACTCACCAGGGACTTGAGTAAATTTCATCATTCTGTAAAACAGTGTGGCACGACTGCGCAGAATCCTGTTTGAGCTTTGCTCAAGTTGGGGAAGTTACTTGTTCTAATAGTATATTTTGAAATAACTATTAAGTGTAAAATCTATATCCGTGCGGCGGGTTGTCCACGGTCGGCGTGAACACATTGAAGCCTTGCGGGTTGGCCGGCCTTTAAAAATGTCGTTTTGCACTGAACTCAGCGTACTCAAATTGGTTAAGACATTTTTCTGCAGGGAGAGGTCGTGCGTTTTGTGCGGAAATGGGTTTTCGACCGTGGTGCCTTTTTCTTCCTGCCTGCGCAGGCAGGTTGCTTCTTTTCTTTTGGGCATACAAAAGAAAATGAAGAAGGATCATTAAAAAAAAGGGTGACTTGCATATTGATTTTCCTCCATACCGAGCCACATTTTTTTGGATAGTCAAAATGTTTTGAATGGTAATTTGCTAAGGTGGTATTCTTATCTATAGTTTTGAATAATGGTTTGTCTTTATATTTTCCGATCGCATAGTTATTGTAAGCCTTCGATCTGGAGTTTCAGCTATATCAAATAATAATATCTATATGGTTAGTTCTAATAATTTATTTCTTTTTGAGGTGAATCATTAAACCATTTAATTTTAAAAATTAACCGGTACAGTTCTGAGTAAATTGCTAACGATCACCAGTATTCTCACAGACGAATGTAACTTTTTAAAAGATTTGGAGTATTTATCTCATGAGGTATTTACCTCATATTGAAATAATAGCCAGTAACCCCAACCAAAAAAAATGCTTAAAAACAACCTGATTATCGCCTGGAGATCACTCATTAAGAACAGGATTTATTCTGCCATTAATATTTTAGGACTTGCCATAGGTATGTCAGCCTTTTTACTCATTTCTCTATATGTCCGTCATGAACTCAATTACGATACATTTCATGAGAATAAGGAAAATATATACCGTGTACAGCAAAATAGATATAACAAAGGTGAACTCACCACTCAGTGGGCTGCAGGATGTGCGGGCATTGGTCCTGACCTAAAACTCAATTTCCCTGAGGTAGAACAGTTTGTTAAGATGCATGCAAGCAGTGCAGTTATTCAATACGGTGATAATTTATTTAAAGAAGAACATACTTATTATGCAACAACCAGTTTTTTTGAGGTTTTCTCTGTAAATCTAATTGAAGGAATTGATTCTTTGGTCTTGAAAGAACCCTACACTATGGCATTATCAGCATCTATGGTAGATAAGTATTTTGGTAAAGAGAACCCCATCGGAAAATTCGTCAGACATAATGGTGCAAGAGATTACCTCATAACTGGAATTTACGAGGATATACCTGAGCAATCGCACTTCAAGGCAGACATGCTTTATTCCTTTGAAACTTACGTTGATCTAACTAACGATGGGGCAAGAACAAACTGGAATTGGGATGGCTTTTATACTTATATTTCTCTAATCCCAGGCACAGATCCAAAGGAATTAGAGGCTAAACTACCAAACTGGATTTTAGAATACCAAGGGGAAGAGCTCACTCAATATGATGCAGGTGTAGAATTTTTCCTTCAACCCATCACTTCAATTCATTTGTATTCTGATTATATGATGGAGTTTAAAGCAAACGGAGATGGTAAGGCCACCTATTTTCTTTTAATAATTTCATTTTTCATTATTCTAATTGCCTGGGTAAACTACATAAATTTATCAACGGCAAAATCTATGGAACGTGCCAGGGAAGTGGGCATTCGTAAAGTAATGGGCTCAATGAGGCAGCAGATTGCCCGTCAATTTATGGTAGAGTCCTACTTATTAAATTTTCTTGCAGTGTTAATTGGACTACTCATTACGCTGGCAGCAATCCCATACTTTAGTAATCTGTCCGGCGTGGTAATTTCGTTATCAGTTACAGATGGTTTTGTTTGGCTTGTAGTAGTTGGGCTTCTGCTTTCAGGAGGCACGTTATCTGGTATTTATCCTGCATTAGTTCTCTCAGGATTCAAACCCGCTGTTGTTTTGAAAGGAAAATTAGCAGGCTCCTCCAGTGGATCCATGCTAAGAAAAGGTTTGGTCGTGTTCCAGTTCATCGCTTCCCTTATTCTTATGGTAGGCACCGTCGCCGTGTTTGAACAACTACGCTTCATGAAAAACTACGATTTAGGTGTCTCCATTGATCAAACACTTGTTGTGAGGGGACCCAATGTAACTGATTCACTCTATGAGGATAAATTCAATACATTTAAACATACAATAAGCAGTTATTCATCTGTTTTTTCTGTGGCCACCTCCACTGCAGTACCCGGAGGACAGCCAGGTTGGAACGCGGGAGGTATTCGATTAGTTGAACAAACCGATTCTGAATCGAACCAATACCGCGTTATTGGTTTTGATGGAGATTTTGTTGAAGCCTATGGCCTGGAACTTAACGAGGGCAGAATATTTGATGAAGAGCGTTCTCATGAACAAAATAATGTATTGTTTAATGAATCAGCTGTAAAGTTATTAGGATTCGCATCCGCCAGGGAAGTTCTTCAACGTGATATCTTTTTTTGGGGAGACACTTTTAAAATTGTAGGTGTATTAAAAAATTATCATCAGGAATCGCTGAAAAAATCTTTCGAACCGCTTATTTTCAGATACATACCCAATGCCAGTAATTTTTATTCTATAAAGGTACAATCGCAAAACCTTCCGGAAACTATTGGAATGGTAGAAGATGAGTGGCAGGCAATGTTTCCGGGAAATCCCTTTGAATATTTCTTTTTGGATGATCATTTTAATCAACAGTATAAGGCCGAAGTACAATTTGGACAGGTGTTTAGTCTGTTTGCCGGCCTGGCAATATTTATAGCCTGCCTCGGGCTATTTGGTTTGGCTTCTTACATGACCATGCAACGAACTAAGGAAATTGGTGTCAGAAAAGTATTAGGAGCTTCCGTACCAAGCATACTACTACTATTATCAAAAGATTTTTCACGATTTATAATCACAGCCATTGTGATTGGCATACCCATTTCGTGGTATCTTATTCATAACTGGTTATTAGATTTTGCCAATAGGATCGATATATCCTGGTTGCTTTTTGCAACTCCTGCGGTCATACTCATGATCATAGCTCTTGGAACAATTAGTTTCCAGACGGTTCGATCGGCATTGACCAATCCGGTTGATTCACTTCGTGACGAGTAGAGCTTTCAATTTCTATCTAAAATTGACAACAAACGTGTATTTGATATTTAGAAAATAAAGGGCATAAATTAGTCATTTTTATATCTTTGCAATTCTTTACAATCCACATTACACAATTTGAAGATGTCTGATTTTATTAAGGAATTGAAGTGGCGGGGAATGATACACGACATGACCCCGGGAACAGGTGAACAACTCGAAAAAGAGATGACTTCTGCTTATATTGGCTTTGATCCAACGGCTAAGTCGTTGCATATTGGTAACCTCGCTACCATTATGCTCCTTAAGCACTTTCAACTTGCAGGACATAGACCCTTTGCACTTGTTGGAGGTGCAACAGGCATGGTTGGGGATCCTTCAGGGAAATCCGAAGAACGTAATTTACTGGATGAAGAAACATTGCGGTTCAACCAGGAATGCGTAAAAAAACAACTGGAAAAATTCCTGGATTTTGATTGTGGCAATAACTCGGCCGTGATGGTCAACAATTATGACTGGTTTCGAAACATAGGATTTCTGGAATTTTTACGGGATGCAGGAAAACACATTACTGTAAACTACATGATGGCTAAAGATTCAGTAAAAAACAGGTTGGAAACGGGAATCTCATTTACGGAATTTTCTTACCAATTACTACAGGGATACGATTTTTACCATCTATACAAATCACACAATGTAAAACTCCAGATGGGAGGATCGGACCAATGGGGGAATATCCTTACCGGTACCGAATTCATTCGAAGAAAAATAAATGGTGATGCTTTTGCTTTAACGGCTCCTCTTGTTACCAAAGCAGATGGCACCAAATTCGGTAAAACCGAGAGTGGAAACGTGTGGCTTGACCCGGAAATGACTTCCCCATACAAGTTTTATCAGTTTTGGCTTAACTCTTCTGATGAAGACGCTCACACCCTTATCCGTGTATTCACACTTCTGAATGAAGGCGAAATTACAAAACTGGAAAAGGAACATGATCAAACGCCTCACCTGCGAATTTTGCAAAAGGTACTGGCTGAAGAAATCACCACAACGGTGCACTCAAAGGAAGCTTATAACAATGCAGTTTCCGCTTCACAAATATTATTCGGACGATCTACAACAGAAGAGCTGGCTAAAATTAATGAGGCAACACTACTAAGTGTGTTTGAAGGCGTACCAAAAAGTACCATATCAAGAAATGAATTAAATGATTCCATTGATTACACTGATCTACTGTCAGTTAAAACAAACCAATTGATATTTAAGTCAAAGGGTGAAGCCCGGAGGATGATCCAGGGAGGTGGAGTAAGTATTAACAAAATAAAGTTGACCAGTCCGGAAGAGAAACCTGTAATTGAGCTACTTCAGAATAAATACCTGCTCATTAAAAAAGGGAAAAAGAACTATTATTTAATTGAAGTCAACTGATTTAGATAAAATTACAGAACTAACCATTTAGGTTTTATTGATAAACAAAGGTTGTTCATCGAATCGGAGGTATTAAAATATTTCTTTCTTTGTTACTTTTTCCCAGTCGATGGAAAAAGTAACCAAAAAGATCTTGAATTCTGCAAAGGTCTTCCCTGACTATGCCGAACGGAGCTCGGCTCCGGCAGGCAGGCGAGACACCACATCACTTTGAATCTACATTTACTCACCAGGGACTTGAGTGAATTTCATCCTTCTGTAAAACAGTGTGGCAAGACTGCGCAGAATTCGGTTTGAGCTTCGCTCAAGTTGAGGAAGTAACTTGTTCAAAAAGTATTTAGTAAAAAAATTTTTAAGTTAAATATTGAAATCCGTGCGGTGGGTCGTCCCTGCCTTCGCCGAAACGGCTACGTGCAGGCAGGCACGGTCGGCGTAAACACATTGAGGCCATGTGGGTTGGCCGGCCTTTAAAAATGTCGTTTTTGCACTGAGCTCAGCGTATTCAAATTGGTTAAGACATTTTTCTGCAGGGAGAGGTCGTGCGGTTTGCGCGGAAATGGGTTTTCGACCGTGGTGCCTTTTTCTTCCTGCCTGCGCAGGCAGGTTGCTTCTTTTCTTTTGGGCATACAAAAGAAAATGAAGAAGGATCATTTAAAAGAAGGATGATTTGTATTTTGATTTTCCTCCATACCGAAGCACATTTATTTGGATAGTCAAACGTTTTGAATGGTGATTTTCTAAGCTGGTATTCTTATCTATGACATAGTCATGGCTATGCCATAGTTTTGAATAATGGTTTGTATTTATATTTTCCAATCAGATAGTTATCGTCAACCTTCGATCTGATGTTTTAGCTAAATCAAATAATAATATCTAGATGGATAATTCTATAAAATTAACACGAACTCAAAAAGGGTTTGTGGAATTCATTTTTTCAGGAAGTAAGTGGCAGATAGCTGCAAAAAGCGGTTTCTTCGATCAAAATTATCACGTACATCAACATCAGACATACCGTAATTATAGCGAATTTCAAACATCCACGCATCACCTAAATCATACCCAACACCTCCAAACAATCCATAGTCTGTGCCGGCTATAAATTCTTTGATATTGTAGTAGTTTTCATCATTCCCAATTATTTCTATTTGATCGGCACTTAACAGAATCCCTAAATAAGGGCCAAAATGAAAGTTAAAATCCTTGCCAATGTCAAATTTCAGCGCAATGGGCATATTTATGTAATTATAGTTTTCCTCATAGCTCCCACCTGGAAAAGTAATTTTGCCCCCCTGGGTAGAATAAACCACTTCAAGCATAAAACCAAACTCTGTCAAATCCCAGCTGCCAATCCAGCCAATATGATATCCTGCCCGTAGTGTACTCGAGTTCGTATCTGCATCACGTGTACCAAGGTTTGATAAGTTACCTCCTGCTTTAATCCCGGTGCGAAATCCTTGACCGGAGGCCAGAACAGGTATCACCACCAAAATCAATAATCCAAAAATCTTATTCATAAAATCAATTTATTATTACTATGCAACAAATGTAGCTTTCCAGACAAATAAAGTAAAATGAAATATAATTTATCGTACAAATAAAAAAAGGCGCCCTTCGACGCCTTTTAACCACCAATCACTAACCAACCGCTGTTTAATGATCCAGTAGAAACCGGATCACATCAGTTGTAGTCACAATACCTACTAATTTATCATCATCCACTACCGGAAGTGCGTGAAACTCTTCATGAGCAAGTATTTCCGCTACTTCTGCAATGGTATTTGTTGAGTTTACAGTCTTTGGACGATGCTTCATTACCTGGTCAATTGAAAGCATCTCAAATATTGCTTCATCAGCGTCGTACTGGCTGTCACCAAAACTATCCGCAAAGCCTAACCTCAGAATATCTGTCAAACTCAATATCCCAAGGAGCTTTTCCCCTTTTACCACAGGAAGATGCCTTACTTTTAATCTTTCAAAATTACTGCGTGCTTGTACTAATCTATCATCAAGACAAAGTGTGTGCAAATCTTTGGTCATTATCTCATTTACAGTCACCGAGTTTTTCTTTGATATTTCCGCATCTGTAAGCACGTATCAAATGTATAACAGAGAGCGTATTATAAGTATGACGATAATCAGTTTTGAATATGCTTTTAGTCAAAGTATAAAAAAAGCCCCTCCAAATGGAGAGGCTTCGAAATCAATTTTTTAAATTTCTTAAAATGTAAAACCTGCTGACAACTGAAATACTCCATTTTTTAACCCATCTGCTGTTTGGGTGATACTGGTTGCACTCAGGTCTGAAATGCCAAGGTTGTAGCGTGCTTCAAACATAAGCTTGCTAACATCAAACCCAATTCCGAAAACCACTGACCAGTCGCCTGAGGTGAACTGATCTGAAACTGGTTCACTGCCGCTTCCAAAGTCAAAGTCCTCGGCTCCATCAATTACAGCTCTGGTAAGAATTCCATACTGAAGGCCTGCCTGCAAATTAATCAACGGTATCAGGCTTATTTTAGCTACTACAGGAATATTTATGTACGATTGTTCGAGTGTTGACGGATCCCCAATAATGTCAATGAATTTTTGGCCCTGTACTGAATAAAGGATATCAGCCTGAACACCAACAATGGGTAATTTTATACCAAAAAACAATCCACCATGATAACCTGTGTAACCTTCAAGACTTGCTACTCCTGCAAGATCATCCAGGTTTTTAATGCTTGCAAAATTAACACCACCTTTTATGCCCCATTTAAATAGTTGGGCATTGGCATTCCCTGCTAATAAAAGGCCGGAACCCAATAAAATAATCGTCAATAGTTTTTTCATAATTTCTTTATTTGGTTTTTTAAAAGTTTAATATACTTCCTTAATGTTCAAAATAATACAGTAGTAACGCTATACTAAGTTAAATTCCGGATTTTTGCCACGAATCCCCCGAAAAAAATCCATAATTTGTTCCATGTCCATCTCTGAATTTTCAGTTGTATAAAATGCATTGGAAATTTTTATTTCACCTTCCTCAAAATCAAAGCCTACCATCACAATTGGTACTCTGGCATTTCTTGCGATGTGATAAAAACCTGATCTGAATTTAGTAACTTTTTTACGTGTACCTTCCGGAGCAAGGGCCAGTCTGAATTCATCATGTGCATCGAATATCGCAACAACCGTATCCACCATGTTGCTGCTTTGTTGCCTGGCAACCGGATACCCACCCAGCCAACGAAAAAACCAGCCGTATGGAAATCGAAATAATTCCTTTTTACCTAAATATCTGACGTTATCGATTTTACCCACGCTTCGGCCTAATACGCCAATAACAAAATCCCAACTGCTGGTGTGAGGAGCTACAATGATGATGAATTTTTTAAGCTCATAAGGAAAACTTCCGTTTAACTTCCAGCCCATAAGGTTGTAGAAAATGAATCTGGCAATTGGTCGGAAAATGTATTTCAATTTGAAAACAATTTATCTAATATACGGTCATCAGGAATATTTGGAAGCGTAACCTTCAAATCTGGATGACGCTTCATTTCCCGCTTTATGGATTCTATCGCTCCCTCGTTACGTGCCCAACTCCTTCTGGCAATACCATTGTTAACATCGTACAACAACATTTTCTGAATTCTGTTTTCAGCTTCCGGAGAACCGTCAAGAAGCATGCCAAATCCCCCATTTATAACTTCTCCCCAACCAACCCCTCCTCCATTATGAATGGAGACCCAGGTTGCACCCCTGAAGCTGTCACCTATCACATTATGGATTGCCATATCGGCTGTAAAAGCTGATCCATCGTAAATATTGGATGTTTCCCTGAAAGGAGAATCGGTTCCCGACACATCATGATGGTCTCTTCCTACAACTACATGGCCCAATTTACCGGAAGCAATGGCTTTATTAAAAGCACGGGCGATTTCTATCCTTCCTTCTGCATCAGCATATAATATCCTTGCCTGCGAACCTACTACCAGTTTATTTTCCTGAGCCGCATTTATCCAACGAATATTATCACTCATTTGCATTTGTATATTTACCGGTGAGGATCGCATGACTTCTTCCAGCACGTTTGCCGCAATACCGTCTGTTAATTCGAGGTCTTCTGGCTTTCCACTGGCACATACCCAGCGAAAAGGGCCAAATCCATAATCGAAACACATTGGGCCCATGATATCCTGTACGTAGGATGGATATTTGAAATCCGTACCATTTTCTGCCATTATATCTGCACCCGCCCGTGAAGCTTCAAGCAGGAAAGCGTTGCCATAATCGAAAAAATAAGTCCCCCTGCCTGCATGCTTATTGATTGCTTCCACCTGGCGGCACAATGAAGACTTAACTTCGGATTTAAATTTTTCCGGATCACTGGTCATCATTTCATTTGACTCCCCGAATGTGTAACCCACGGGGTAATAGCCTCCGCCCCAGGGATTATGTAAAGAAGTCTGATCGGATCCCAAATCAATAAATATCCCCTTTTGATCGAATGATTCCCAAACATCAACGATGTTCCCGACATAGGCTATTGAAACAACTTCCTTATGTGCTTTTGCATCATGTACCCGCGCAATCAATTCATCAAGATCATCGTAAATTTCATCCACCCACTTTTGCTCATGCCTTTTCCTGGCGGCTTTAGGATTAACTTCCGCCACAACAGAAATACATCCTGCAATATCACCCGCTCTGGGTTGTGCCCCACTCATACCACCTAAACCTGATGAAACAAAAAGTTTACCTTCTAATCCTTCATTGTTTTTGGCAATTTTCCTTCCGGCATTCAATAAGGTAATAGTGGTACCATGCACAATACCTTGTGGCCCAATGTACATATACGAACCCGCAGTCATTTGACCGTATTGAGTTACTCCCAGGGCATTGTATCTCTCCCAATCATCTTGTGATGAATAGTTTGGGATCATCATTCCATTTGTAACCACAACTCGTGGCGCTTCACTGTGTGAAGGAAATAAGCCCATCGGATGTCCTGAATACATATGCAACGTTTGCTCGTCCGTCATTATTGACAGGTACTGCATGGTAAGAAGATACTGGGCCCAGTTTTGAAAAACAGCACCATTCCCGCCATAAGTTATCAGTTCATGAGGGTGCTGAGCAACTTCCGGATTAAGATTATTCTGAATCATCAGCATGATGACAGCCGCCTGACTGGAATTCGCAGGATATTCATCAACCGGTCTGGCGTACATTTTATAATCAGGTCTGAAACGGAACATATAGATCCTGCCATATTTTTCCAGCTCTATGGCGAATTCCGGAGCGAGGGTTTCATGATGCTTTGGTAGAAAGTACCGGAGTGCATTTTTTACCGCGAGCTTCTTTTCACTGAGCGAAAGGATATCCTTACGTTTGGGTGCATGGTTAATGGACGGGTCATGAGGTCTGGGGTCAGGAAGTGTATCTGGTATTCCGTTAGTAATCTGCTCCTGTAATGAAAGCTCCACAGTATTCATTTCATTATATTATATTTTATTTTAAAGTAGAGAGTACAGATTTCCCTTCTTCGTAACCACAAGCAAAAATTTCTTCAGCTTTACTAATTTCAAACCCACCAATCTTTTTCAGCTGCTGTGGTTCAATGAGTAGATCACACTCTTCCATTACAGGCTTTACGTTACCATTTATTGCCATAAGCATGGTGCGTTCAATTAATGTTTTAAACCCTCCCCGATGGTAGTCATCGTCAATAGGGTTGCAATGAGATCCAATTATAAACTCCACCTTTTGTTTTAAAGGTGCTAATGGCAGATTATTCAAAATTCCACCATCAATATACAACATACTTTCAAACTTCACCGGGTTGAAAACAACAGGAATGCAGCTTGAACACAGCAAGGGAGTTATCAATTCTCCTGAGTCAAAATAATCTGTTACCCCCTTTTGTAAGTTGGTTGCTGAAATTATCAATGGAATATTCAACGCTGAAAACGAATTTTCCGGAAAATATTTTAGCAGAAATTTACCAATTTTATCCATATTTAACATTCCCTGTAATGAAAGAGAGGGTTTCAGGATCTTGAAAAAACTGGTAGAAACGATCTCTTTGAAAATAAAATCGGGACTATATCCATGGCTGTACAATGCTCCGATAATTGCTCCGGCGCTCGTACCGGATATTACCGAGATCTTAATGTCTCTTTCCTCAAGTGCTTTTAGAACACCCAGGTGTGCAATTCCCCTGGCTCCGCCTCCTGAAAGTACAAGGCCTGTTGTCATTACAATATTTCGCTAAGAGGAAATGCTTTGTCTAATCTTACACCTTTATCCGTATGCTTTACGGTACAGCATTCATTTACAGGATCGTGCTCAAGGAACAGAATATATCCATTATCTGCTGCTTCCTTAAGGAAACCAGCTTTTTCATCCATTGTCAACAAAGGCCGCACATCGTATCCCATTATATACGGAACAGGAATATGACTAGCGGAAGGGATAAGATCTGCAACAAACACAATTGTATTCCCTTTGTATGAAATTTTGGGAAGCATTTGACTTTCAGTATGCCCATTCATAAATAATATTTCGAAAGTACCGTCCAATGAAGGAGAGTCTTTTTCGATAAAATTTAAGTGACCGCTTTCCTCTATAGGAAGTATATTTTCTTTCAGAAATGATGCCATTTCACGTGGGTTAGGATGAACAGCCCAATCCCAATGCGCTTTTGTACTCCAGTATTTTGCATTTTTAAATGTAATGTCAGGATTTCCATTGCTATCGAGTTCAATACTACCGCCACAATGATCAAAGTGCAGATGTGTTAGAAACATGTCGGATATCTCTTCAGGTAAAAAACCAGCCTTATCCAATGATTTTGTAAGGCTAACATCGCCGTGTAAATAGTAATAGGAAAAAAAACGATCGCTTTGCTTGTTACCCATACCATTATCGATGAGTATAGCTTTGGTACCATCTTCGACAAGCAGGCTTCTCATTGCCCATGAGCACATGTTATTTTCATCTGCAAGATTAGTGCGGGCCCATAGCGATTTTGGCACCACCCCAAACATCGCACCACCGTCGAGTTTAAAGTATCCGTTATTTATTACATGTAAATTCATATTGTTTTTGATTAGGTGTACAGATTACGTGGTTAAAATAAAATTATGTTTCAGTTTAACCCGGAATTGTCACTAGAAATTTACTGTGGCTTCTAATTGACAGTCATTCAGTCACTTGCTCGCTTTTTGGTACCTGCCTACCGGCCAGGCAGGCTCACCATAATCTAAACTATGCCTCCGTGCCAAAAATCTGCGCGAGCACCTGACTAACAGCCACTTAGAACCCTCGCTACAAAGTCTAATGA
>SDBV01010700.1_pt1 | contig 11999 bp, 11 predicted proteins | sample 2277081 | NCBI WGS metagenome assembly SDBV01 (sample SAMN10402039, study PRJNA504765) | marine sediment metagenome | isolation source: marine sediment core GS10_PC15, 223 cmbsf | place: Arctic Ocean: Southern Knipovich Ridge | collected 2010 | reverse complement strand
ATGGAGGAGGCCTTTTTCAGAAATAGGCACGAAAAATATCTAATTACTTATGCTTGCGCGCCATCTTTCTGGAGGGCCTGGTCCCATCTACTATTAGCATCAATTTTCAGGGCGATTGTCAATAGATCGACGTTTGGTCTGCTGAGCATTTCAGTGCCGCCTCAGTCACAGGAGGGAGAATTCAAGGTTTAACAATGACCCCTGTCCATAAGTTGCTTTAGAACCTACGTCCCGGTCTATAACTTTTGAATACCAGGTGCTAGAGCAGGCATCAATAGTCAATTAATCAAGCCTGACCCCATCCACAACGCAATGGACCACACAAGAGGCTCTGCCCAACCATGCTTTTCAGCGACTTGTGGGACAGTGAAACCCCTTTTTAAATCAGCATTTGGGGATTTTGGCAATGCTGCCTTTTCCCCCAAATGGTCTCTTATAATGTCTCTGGTCTGAATTATGGGAAGAGTTGAAGGCACAATGCATCCTTGGCAGTAATGAATTTATTGAGAAACTAAAGCCCGCATTAAAAGAGAAGTCAAAGATCATGGAGATTCCCAAGGAGCAACGCTTAGCATTCAGGCCATCATTGGAATAACTATTGCCACGATCGAAATTAATCGTCCCTAAAGCGAGTCGAAGAAACAGCAATTATCGGTTGGTTGTGAGAATTTTTTAGTTATTTAAGAGCCCCACTTTCCATGCTATGATCTTTTGAGTGGTAGGAAAGCTCTTTCTGAAATTGGAGCAGAGCTAGGGCCGGTGGGGGCTGCTGCTTTGTGTCGCAACCGGGCTCTTCTTCAGGGCGAACTTAGCCGTGACAGAAAGCTGGCGCAGAGGTACAGGCAAAAACGAAAAGAACTGCAATTATAATTAATAATTAAGCTGACCCCATTCACTGCCCGATGGAATTATCACGTGTAAAAATCCAGCTCAATCACTCGTAGCTGGTTCTGTATTTCTGGAAAAACGGCTGAGATTATTCTTTTACAGCATTCTGGACAAACACCGTAATCCGCTGCCAATGGCTCGAATCCTTCCCTTTCTATCATTTCTCCAAGCGTTAAATAACCTTCTTTTCTAAGCTGTTCATCGAGAACAAGTGAATCCTCAAAATCCAGAATTTCATCGGATGTTGGAGCCTCATTCTCATATTCTCCAGAGAAGTTTATGCAGTCAGAAATAGACACTAACTCCCATGGATAATGATAATGCATGTTGATCTTCTTTCCTTTGTCCTTCAGGCACTGCACACAAAGGTGGCGACCTGGAACATGATGAAACCCGGTGTATTTCCCATCCCTGATAGTTTTGAAGATGTTCCGTTTCCTGTTTTCTGGGGCATGGCATCTATCAAAGAATTCCTGTTTATCCTTTATGTTTACCTGAGCTTGTAAGTTGCATCTGTCTTTTGTTACTTTGCATTTCCAGAGATCAATGGGTAGCTCTACATAGGCTTCAGGACAATTCACATAATCCTTGCCACCTTTCCATCTTTCAATCCAAGCCATGCCGCGAGTGTCCATAAATTTCGTCAGGACATGATTCAAAACCTCTGCACCCTCATCAACAGAAGGGGCTCCCACTGTGGGGTTCTTAAAAAACTTCCCTTGACATATTACCTCATAACTCCCATCCGGTTTTTGTTTGCCTTGTACTAAGAATTTGATTTTCATTTACAAACCATCTTCGTCTTCACAAGTACCTTCGGGCACTGATTTTTTAATGAATTCTAAAGCATTTTTTAATTTTTGTATTATATCCTCATCATCAAGTCCGTCGGCCATCTCATTCAACCGTGAAGGAAGCTCTTCTGCATGTTTTCTGCTCAAGGAACTGAACCACCTCACAGCAATGAGGTCAGCTGGAGAAATGTTTTTGTCTTGAAGTTTCTTCTCCCTGCAAGGATGTATAGGAACTGGAAGCTTAGATAACCAACCATATTTCTCAAGTTCCAAAAATAAGCTCATTTGTTCTGGAGGTGGTTTTAGAAGTGTGAGTCCAACCCAATAAGTTGACGACTCAATTACAACTGCCTCTATCAGAGGTTTTCCCACATAGGTGTTAAATCATCGATTATACAGAATTCGCCGATTGAGATAGCCCCACGTGAAACAATCCCCCAATTGTATAATAGGGTGGTCATCATTCCGGAAATAACGGCGACTGTCATTCTTACATCTTTAGGGCTTTGAGCCCCACCAATGAACAAACTTGAATCTGAAAATTGCATATATTTAATAGGGGTTGCTTCCCCTGTCTTTTCCTCCCCACCATAAAAAAGATGGGATACCTTCTCCGACATATAGGCGCTGATGTATTTGTCAACTATTCCCTCGATAGGTAAGTCCATTACATCTTTTGAAATGCCAAGAAGGTCAAGATAGCCAATTGTCATTATGTCTTTCTTAAAACTCTTAATGCTGCGGAGCCATTCTTTTTCCATACACATCCTCTGTCAAAAACAATATTTGTTATTATTTAATCAGCAGCTTATGCGACCAGCGATATTTTGATTTAATTTGGGTTTTTACCATATCCGGGAATAAAATCCAAAGATATTTAATCTGCTGGCAATTCCTTTATGTTGACAGCTTTTTCTATTGCCTCCTGAATAGCCCCTCAGACTTTCCCCCACAGGGTGAGGGCAAAGCCCTCGGAGGATGATAAAAGATGGACACAAAAAAGATTATTGAGTTTGTTTTCAAAGAAACATCGGGAAACGAGGCTTACAAAAATTGTCCTGAAAATGAGCAAATAAGAGTTCTCGACAGGATACGCAAAAGAGTGCCCTACAGGAATTTTGCTTAAATATTGGAGTTACTGAAAACAGTTAACCAAATCAAAAATAAGGGAGGTATGTTATGCGATTAATCGAATGGGAAGTTTCTGAAGACGGCTATGAAGAGCAAATTGTTATTCCGAAAGAAAAGCGTGACCTGGCAAGTGAGAAAGGAATAAGCACCGAAAACGGGCAGAAGGTAACGGTCAAAATCCTTAACTTAAATACCGGTGAATCTTACACTGGCCGGTTATCCATTACAGGGAGTCAGCAAATCTATGTTCCAACAGAAATTCAACAGATGTTAAAATCTTCAGGGACAATTCGAATCCAGATCCTGGGCGGTTGATGCTGGTAGCGATCGAACATAACGAAAAAGCCGGGTGCTCCATGCTCTACACCCAGCTTTCTATTTCTTAAAACACTCTTTTTGACCCCAAAAAAGCCATTATAAGGGCATTTTCGACCCTATTTTCGGTATCAATTAATGTAATATCAAATGGTTAGCGCGGCCCGACCCCCAATTTCATCATTCATAAGCAGTGAAAACAGTTGTATATCCACATCCCGTCGCACCAGGGCAGGCTGGCTTGCAGGGCCGGAGTTCCACAGACTCCGCTTCCGAAATATTACAGGGACAACAGCGTATTCCAGGCAAGTCGTGCCAGGACAGGCCAATATTCCAATTGGGGCGAAGCCCCTTAGCTCATAAATATGAGTGAACGATAGAGTCTATCTTTTATGAAAAGGCTTTGCAACCATTTTTGCGTCACTCTTTAAGCCTCATAAGGGCTTACCCCCAGACCAGCCAATGAATATACCTATGTACCCGTTCTGTGCCTTCTCTATATCCCTCCAGAGCTTCGATAATTATTGAGGTATTTTTGGTTGACCATTGATGGTAGTGCTTGATAAGTTAATAAGTGTCTAAAGTGAGCCCGCCCTGGTGCGACGTGATTTGAGTATACGCTTGCTTCTGATGTATCACCAATCCTGGTTTATCTTTGCTGAGTCAGGTTTTGCCAGGCCTGGGCCAGGGCTAAAGTGCCCGCCTCGCAAGCGAGAGCGTTGCGCGCAGGCCTAAAGTTAGAAAGTTAGAAAAATAGAGGAGATACACTATGTTTAGGACAGGAATCGTCAGGGATGAAAGATATATTGACCATAAAACAGGAGACTTTCACCCTGAAAGTCACAAACGGTTAGAGATTATCTATGAGATGCTGAATGATCCGGATATGATCGATAGATATGTTGATGTTGCGGTGCGAGAGGCTACAGAGGAGGAATTGCTCTATATTCACTCAAAAGATTATATAAGTATGGTTGAAGCTACAGCCGGTAAGCCACACATTTACCTTGATGCAGACACACAGCACCTCCCCCGGCTCCTATAAGGCTGCCTTGCTTGCCGTGGGGGGCCTTTGCAATGCCATTAAAATGGTGAACGGGGGCGAGATAGACAATGCCTTTGCCCTGGTGAGGCCTCCGGGTCATCACGCTGAGAGAAACAGGGGCATGGGATTTTGCCTCTTTAACAATGTGGCAATAGGGGCCAAATATGCCCAGAAAGAACTGGGTTTAGAGAGGATTCTGATCGCTGACTGGGATCTGCACCATGGTAATAGCACCCAACACTGCTTTGAAGATGATCCCTCCATCCTTTACTTCTCCGCCCACCAGTATCCATATTATCCTGGCAGTGGCAGCTTTTACGAGGTAGGAAACTGTAAGGGAGAAGGGTATACGGTTAATGTTCCCCTGTCAACAGAATACGTGGATGCGGAATATATAGCCATTTATCAGCAGGCCCTTCAACCGATAGCCCTGGAATTCAAGCCTGATCTGGTGCTTGCCTCTGTAGGAGACGATATCTATAAGGGTGACCCCCTGGGGGGTATGGCAGTTACACCTGATGGATTTGCCGGCCTGACACATACCCTTATGGAAATTGCCCGCTTAAGCTGTGATGGTAAACTCGTCCTGACCCTCGAAGGTGGCTATAATCTTCAAGGTTTAAGGGATTCGGTGAAGGCGATCTTAAAGGAATTAAGGGGGGAGACAACAACAAAGAGCGAAGATTGGTCAGGTAAAGAGGACAAAAAGATTCTCACTACCGTGCTTGATAAGGTGAAAGAGATTCAAGGCAGGTACTGGAAGATCTGATTTTTAGTTTAATCTGTTTGATTTGTTGCATTGGTTTATTGGTTTTTAGTTGCGCTGAATGAAAGAAAATAGAAATTATTGCGGGTCGATTTGCTCTATTATGCTTCATATCCGCACCATTCCAGTGTTGTCATTGCGAGGATTTGGGTCACCTGGATGACCGAAGGAATTTCAACACATTCGTCAGTCCCGTGGATGTTGTTTGCCTTTGGACCAGTGCATGCGGCCGCCATATTGAAGAACTGGGAGAATCGAGAATCGATCCCTCCCGTTCTCCCAATGTAGTCAACCTCGTGGCCTAAAACGCCCTCAGCGGCTTTTTTGAGGGTTTGAACAAAAGGGTGATTGGGATCTTGATACCATGGATCAGCATGCCAGCCGAACCATTCTATTTGAGGTGGATGCTCACGCAGCCAGGGATCTCGCTGGGCAGCTTCATTTACTGTGTCTTTCACTAACCCCTTGATGTCATCCATTTTTTCACCAGGGACAAAACCAATTCTGCATTCCATTTCCGCACTTCCTGCCACGGTAGAAGGCCAATCGCCTGCTTTCATTGTCCCGATATTGATATGGCAGGATCGTCCTGAGCCCTTTTCAAACAGGGGAAAATGGATCTCCCGAGCCCTTTTCTCATCGAGCTCCACTAGGGCCTGATAAATGGGATACATTTTTCCAATCGCATTGACTCCAAGGTGAGCCAGTCCTGCATGGCTTGTCCTGCCTTGAACCCTCACTCTGAAATAGTTTACTCCGGCATGAGCTATCGTGACGTTTAAATTATGCGGCTCTGTACAAATCATTCCATCGGCAGTATAACCTTCCATCAAACAGGCCAAGGTACCCCCTGCTCCTCCAGCTTCCTCGTCGATAACGCTCTGGAGTATCACCGTTCCCTTTGGTTTGAGACCCATCTTCAGAATAGCTTTGAGTGCGAAGAAATTTGCCAGGAGACCTGCCTTCATATCACCAGTCCCCCGACCATACATACTTTGTCCCTCGATCTCGGCACCCCATGGATTGTGGTTCCAGGACTGAATGGGCTCTGGAGAGACAACATCGATGTGACCATTCAGAATGAGGGAAGGGCTGTTTGGGTCTCCTGATAACGTGCCAATTATGTTGGGTCTATTTTCGTAAAGCATCCCGCTATCGATGAAAGTGGGATGATTCTTAACCTTCTCGATATCAGGGTGAAATCGGATTACTTCCAGGTCCAGGGATTGATACAATTCCTCAATGTATTCTTGGGCCTTTGCCTCGTGCCCCACAACGCTGGGAATTCTAACCAACTCCTGAAGAGTGCATATGATTTCCTCTTTCAGTTTATCAATTTCGCTACAGACTCGTTTCCTAATTTCAATAGTCTCCATGAGTTATCCCCTCAAAATCACTATTGATTTTTCAATGACGCTGCAGATAGCTAAATTCTAAAATGTTTAATGAAGTAGCTACATTAGACAACGGACAAAATGATTGGGCTCCACCTCTATGAGATCTGGACAAACGGATTTCTCACAGATCCCTCTCTTTTCCTGGCACCTGGATAAGAAGGGACACGTTTTTGGCGGGTTTGCTGGGGAAGGCAACTCTCCCTCCAGAATAATCTCTTCTGGAATAAGCCCCTCCTCTTCCTTGGTAATAACAGGGATAGCAGACAGGAGTGCCTTTGTATAGGGATGTAGAGGATTTCTAAAAATAGTCTCTGTTTCAGCTCTCTCCACAACTCTTCCCAGGTACATTACAATTATTTGATCCGCCAAATTCTTGCCAAGACTCAAGTTGTGAGTCACAAGTAAATACGTGAGTTGTATATTCTGCTGCAACTCTTTTAACAAATGAAGGATCTTGGCCTGAACAGATACGTCAAGAGCTGATGTTGGTTCATCCAGAATAACGAGTTTAGGATTTAAAGCTAATGCCCTGGCAATTCCTACCCGCTGTTTCTCTCCACCACTTAGAGCAGGAGGATTTCTTACTGTCATGTCACGGGGAAGATGAACGAGATCAAGGAGCTCTATCACCCTTTTCTTTAATTCCGCCCTGGAAAGATTAAAGTGTATTTTCAGAGGGAGGGCTATAATGCTCTCGATCTTTTGTCTCGGATTTAAGGCAGACCCGGGATCTTGAAAAACCATCTGCATCTTTCGCCTGATCCTTTTTAAGTCTTCTTTTTCAAAGTTCGTTATCCCTTCACCATCAAACCAGATCTCTCCCGCAGTCGGATTGTATATACGTGCCAGAGTATATCCCAACGTAGTTTTCCCGCACCCCGACTCCCCTATGATACCAACAATCTGCCCTTGTTTTACTTCGATATCTACGCCGTCAACTGCCTTTATAGTAGTTTTCTTCGAAGCAAGAGAATAGAAGCCCCCTTGACGTCCATAGAAATACTTACATAAATTGGTGGCTTTTAGAATTACTTCACTCATTAGGTATCACTATCTACTCAAATAGTTTACAGGAAACAAAACGTCCCGGTTGCACCTCCTGAAGCTTTGGTCCCTCTCTATCGCAATCTTGCAGTTTCTTATCACATCTGGGATAAAATCGGCATCCTCTGGGAGGATTAAAATAATCTGTTACGCTTCCCACAATTCCTTCATAGCTCTCTCCACTGAGCTTTGGAATCGAGTTAACTAATCCTCTTGTATACGGATGCAGAGGGTTATCCAAAAGCGCAGCTGTTTCTGCTATTTCCAGGACAGTTCCCGCATACATGACATACGTTCTGTTGCAAATCGCTCTTGCCACTCCTAAGTCGTGAGTAATATATAACCCTGAGAGTTTTTCTTCCTCTATCTTCTCTATAAGGAGTCGCAGAATTACCTTCTGAATGGTAACATCTAAAGCTGTTGTAGGTTCATCAGCAACGAGGAGTACTGGATCACCGACGAGAGACATCGCTATTAGGACTCTCTGCCTCATTCCTCCGCTCAGTTCTACGGGGTACTTTCCCAACATCGCTTGCGGGTCAGGGATGTTAACCTTGCCAAGCAGTTCGAGGGCCCTTTCCTCGGCAATTCTCTTTACTCTATTGAGTCTGCGTCTATAAGAATATTTAATGAGACTCATATTACTCATACGCCATATGAGACTATCAACTAAAATCTCCCCAATGGTAAATACAGGATTTAGAGAAGTCATAGGATCCTGGGGGATGTACCCAATTTTATGTTTCATCATCTGTCTCTCCCCTTTGGAGAGCTTAAGAAGGTTTTTATTCAAAAAAATTACCTCTCCGCTGAGGATTCTAGCCGATGGTGTTGGTAGAATACCCAACAGTGTTTTTGCAGTTATACTCTTTCCGCAGCCTGTCTCTCCTACAATGCCAACGACTTCTCCCTCTTTTATTTCAAGATCTACACCGTTTAAGACCTTAAGAACACCATCAATAGTTGCCAGATGAACTGTTAAACTGTGAATGGTCACAATTTTGTGCATCCTTATGTGACCTCCACACCGAAGAAATCACGGAGACCGTCTCCCACTAAATTAAAACTCAAGACTATCACAAAAATCGTCAATCCTGGAAACAATGAAGGCCACCAATAGGTAGGCAGGAAATTACGAGCATGGGCTACCATGACACCCAGTTCCGGTGTAGGGGGTGAAGCCCCCACCCCCAGGAAACTTATTGCAGTACCGATAAGAATCGCATAACCGCCATCAAGCGTAGCCTTAACGATGATTGGCGATATCATGTTAGGTAAAATCTCTCTAAGCATCAAATGCAAATGGGAAGCCCCTATAGAGCGGCTTACCGTTACATAATCCTCCTGTTTTATAGACAGCGCTTCACCATAGGCAAGCCTGCAAAAACCTCTCCACCACACAAATGCGATTGCAAGTATGCTGTGCTGCAAACTGCGCCCCAAGACGCCGCTGAGCACCAGGGCAAACACCAGAGGAGGAATGGCAAGGAATACATCGGTAACCCGCATAATAACTTGCTCAGTTCCTCCTCCAAAATATCCCGCACAAATCCCTAAAAAAACACCGACAGGAATCGCAATAACCAGCACGATGCCTGCCAGGGAGAGAGAAATCCTGATACCAAACATGATACGACTTAAAACATCTCGACCAATATCATCGGTCCCTAACGGATGACTCCAGCTCGGCGGCGTAAACTTATCAGCGAAACGCACCACAAGACCGGCATCTTCGGGGAATGGCGCAAGGTACGGAGCGAAAACTGCGACGCCTACAATAATCACGAGAAGGATAAATCCGACAAGTGCCGGTCTATTACGAGAAAATATTATACACCGTCGAACAAAATCTGTTTTTCTTTGCATGTATTACATCACCTCTCTAATCTGATTCTCGGGTCGAGGACAGCGTACAGTGCATCCACTATAATATTGATGCCCACAAAGGCAATGCCAATGACCATGCTAACGCCTACTACTCCGTTGAAATCATTATTGATGATGGAGTCTGCACCAAAACGAGCGATCCCTGGCCAGGCAAAGACCGTCTCTATGACGAATGCGCTACCGATCATGAGGGGTATCAAATACGCTATCATGGTCAGGGCTGCAGAAAATGCGTTTCGTAACACGTACTTATAGTGGATTAAGATATCCGACATGCCCGTAGCCTTACTCACCAATGCATAATCCTTAGAGAGCTCGTCGATCATGCTGGCCCTTACGAGACGTGTCGTATTGGCCAGAGGACTCAGTGAAAGCACCATCGCCGGTGCTATTATGTGCAAGAAACTATCGCTGAACGCGCTAAAGTCGAGTGTAAGGATACTATCAAGAAGATATAATCCTGTTATGTGAGAAGGAGGGGCTCCTGTAATCCTTCCGGTCAAAGGAAGGAGGGCCAAAAAATAGCCGAGCACCAGTTGAACAACAAGCGCTACCCAAAACGATGGGAGAGAAACGCCAGAAAGGGCTAATAATCGACTAAGATGGTCAATCACCCTATTCCGATGAGTCGCTGCAATTACGCCAAGTGGAATAGCGATAACAATTGCTGCAAAGATGGCAAGAAGAATAAGTTCGATTGTTGCCGAAAGTTTTTCGGAAATTATTTCTGATACATCCCTGCGCTCTACTAAGGACATGCCAAGTTCGCCCCGTAAAAAAATCCCTTCAACATATCGGAAATACTGAACATATACAGGACGGTCGAGGCCCATCTGATGTTTTAGCTTTGCAACGTCTTCTTCTGTAGCCATTGGTCCAAGCACAAGTCTGAGGGGATCTCCAGGCATCACTCTAACAAGGACAAACATCAGAATGGACAAGCCTATGAGAACGAAGATTCCGTAAAAAGACCGCTTTAATAGGTACAGCATATTGTTTCCTCTAACTTTACATGCTACGAGACGAACAAAAACCTTTCTGGAAATCCCTTGGATATGCTTATCGCAGGCGAGCATGATTCTCGCCCCAAAATCTCACGGCACGAGGTTCGCTCTAATCGGCGCGTATCCACTTCGGCCAAGAACAAGGCTATCGAACTTCCATTATTTCTCGAGCATAAACGATCAGGCAGCATTGCGGAGCACCTTGCCCGGCCTGGCTCCCGTTATCAAGCCCCTTTCATTCACGATCACCCCATTCACGATCGTGTACTCTATTCCCTCAGGATACAGGTTGTGATTTATGCCCTGTGACAACTCCAGCGCGTTCTTGAAAGTGGCCCGATGGGTCACCGTTTTTGGATTTAATACGCATACGTCAGCCCAGTATCCCCTCCTCAAAAGCCCCCGATCTCTGAGGCCCATTGTCTGCGCCGGATTAGAGGTCATCTGCTGTATTGCGCCTTCCCATGAGATGACCTTGCGCTTCCGAACGTATTCCGAAAAAACGAGCGGAAACGTACCGTAGGATCGTGGATCTGCAGATGTAACGGTTACACCTCGCGGGGAACAAATCGGGCTGTCTGATTCAATACAACCATAGGGGACCTTCAGGCCGGCCTCAAACTGGGGGTTACACATGTCGTCGACATTGCCGGCCCCAAGGATGTGCAGCCATCGTGCGTAACCTCCTTCATCACAGATAATGTCGAACCACGCCGTCCAGGGATCAACGCCTCTTATGTCAGCGATCTCCTGAAAGGTCTTGCCAATATATTTCTTGTTTTTTGTTGTCCAGACCTTTTGCAGCTGCATATATTCCCAGGGAGGTATCGACCATTCCCCCGGTTCCGGCTTGTACTCTACGGTACCCGGAATCGACCTCGTCGTCGCAATCCATTCGGGGTAGTCTTTGGTTTTGAACCTCTCTCTGACCTCCGGCCGTCTGAGTTGATCGATAATGAAATCGAACCCTGCCTCCCTGTGCCTCGTGAGCCAATGGGGCAGCATGTAGACAATATTTCCTGCAATGGAGCCTGGATAGGAATACATATCAAAGGTGATGTCAATTCCCCTGCTTCTCGCATCTTCTAGTAATTGCAGAACGTTACTATCAATCCGGGTGTGAGAACAAACGGTCCGGACGTCCGCCTTCTCCGCTATCTCGATCGTCTCCTTTACCGGCGCCGCGCCGCCTGAAATGACCGGATCACCACGCCGTTGATGCGGCATATAGACGCCGTTGTACCTTGCGACAACCTTGCACAATTCCACGAGTTCGGCAGTTGAAGCCCAGCACCCCGGACAGCCGGTAAGCCCAGCCGACATGCCGAAGGCCCCGTCCTCCATGGCTTGCTCAGCCATATCCTTCATCATGTTGAGCTCATCCTCAGTTGACTGCCGCGCTTCAAGGCCCATCGTCCAGTATCGGATAGCCCCATGCCCGAAGAGCATCCCGTAGTTTATTCCGATCCCTGTTTCTTCTACGCGGTCAAGGTACTCCCCCATTGATGACCAGTCGACTTCAACCTCCCTCCCGTACGGCAGGGGCCACCAGTTGTACGCCGCTGCTGTGTAGTGCATGGACCATCCAACGGTCATCCTGACATAGAGCAGCTTGTACCATTCTTCAGTGCGAATCGGTGCCGCAGCATAGCCGCACAGGCCGCTCAAATCAGTTGTTACCCCTTGCAGGATTTTGCTATCGCCAGTCGGATGAACGAGAATGGTCCA
>SDBV01010699.1_pt1 | contig 11999 bp, 12 predicted proteins | sample 2277081 | NCBI WGS metagenome assembly SDBV01 (sample SAMN10402039, study PRJNA504765) | marine sediment metagenome | isolation source: marine sediment core GS10_PC15, 223 cmbsf | place: Arctic Ocean: Southern Knipovich Ridge | collected 2010 | reverse complement strand
GCCGGTCAGCCAATCGACGAGGTGGCCGACGGCCCAGGCGATGCCGGCGGCGATGCCCATGACGCCGACGAGGAGCACGCCTGTGACCACAACCTCCAGCGTGTCGCCAACGTCGAATTCGAAGCCGATCGCGATCACGAGAACCGCGGCGATGAAGATGATCGCGGCGGCGATCCCGTCGGCCGGGGTAAAGCGGTCGCTGAGCCTGCGTGGTGGTTCCGACATGTCACCTATTCTAGATGACATTCGTGGTCGGAGGCCTTGCCTCGCGCTCAGTCGAGATGGCGATACGCCGGGAGCACGATGCGGGCCGAAGGGAGGGATGGCAGTGCGCAATCTGATTGTGCGTTAGAAGGCCTCGGGATCCTATATAGGCTCGTTTCAGACTCAGTGACTCAGGTACGGGATGGAATAGCAGAGGCAGCTGACTCCAAGAGAACTACCGCCTTTCGACGGCCGCCGGGCGTCGTTTTCGTATCTGGCGCCCCCGGCAGGACTCGAACCCACAACCTTCTGATCCGAAGTCAGACGCTCTATCCAATTGAGCTACAGGGGCGCTTGCATCAATTACAGCGCCACGCGGCAACGCCGTCAACCGTGACGGCCCGGTGTCGAGGCTGGGCAGCCGGGGCTAGTCGCCGCCTCCGTACTTGAACGAGACTTTCACTCTGGCGCGGTAGGCGATAATCTTTCCGTCATCGAGTTGCATGTCCAGCTCGACGACCTCGGCGATACGAAGATCCCGCAGGGAGGCTGACGCCTTCTGAATGGCTGCTGCGGCTGCCTTCTCCCACGATTCGCTGCTGGTACCGACCAGCTCGATAACCTTGTAGACGCTCTCCGCCATCGTGGTCCTCCTCTGCGCTAGCGCCGTCGATCGATCGACGGCGTCACATGATCCAGGCGGACGATGGATCCTGTGATCTCAGCCCCGCCTAGCCCTTTGCTTCTGAGCGTGATTGTACGCTACGGTCCCGGGTTCCGTTTCTGACAGCGGACAACAGACCGCGTTTCGCTCGATACCCTACGGGGGACGCACAGCGCACGCACCCGGATAATCCAGGCCGTCGCGGTTGACGGTGCAAATCCGCAACTGCCGTTCGGATTGACCACCTAGGCCGGTGCGGGTAACTTGGGGCGGGCGTCACCGGCGGTGGCCGCCACTCAGAGCTTATCGCCTCGCACACCGGGTACCCGCATGACCACTGAACAAGACACCATGGCCGATCTCGCACGTCTGCAGGAGTTGCTGCAGGGTGACGACGTGCAGTCTGCGATTGATCTCCTCGAAGGCCTGCACCCGGCCGACCAGGCCGACGTCTTCGAGGCGCTGGACCAGGCCGACCAGCCGAAGATGCTGGCGTTGCTCTCGGGCGAGGGCATCGCCCACCTGCTGAGTCACCTTGAGGACGAACAACGGCGCTCCGTCGTCGACGAGATGCCGCGGGCGACGCTGGCGCGTGTGCTCGACGCCTCGGAGCACGACGTTGCCGTGGATATCCTGCGCACGCTCCCGCCGGCGGAGGCCGTGATGACGCTTTCGCAGATGAGCACGGCGGCGGACGTGACGCCGTTGCTGGCCCACGCGGACGAGAGCGCCGGCGGTTTGATGACGCGCGGCTACATCGCGTTGCACCGCGATATGACGGCGGGTGAGGCGATCGACTTTCTGCGGGCGACGAAGCCGGCCGCGGAGGAGGCGTACTACCTCTACGTGCTGGATGCCGCCAACCACCTGCAGGGCGTCGTCAACCTGCGCCAGCTGATCGTCTCCGATCCGGAAACGCGGCTGGAGGACGTGATGGAGCCGGAGCCGATCGCCGTGGCCGCGGAGACCGACCAGGAAGAGGCGGCGAACCTGATGCAGCACTACCGCCTGCGCTCACTGCCGGTGGTTGACGAAGAGGGTGTGCTGAGCGGAGTGATCACGAGCGACGACATCATCGACGTCATCCAGGAAGAGGCGACGGAGGACATGTACTACATAGCCGGCCTGCCCGGAGACGATAGTCTCCATGCGTCGCTCCAGGTCTCGGCGCGCAGGCGGATACCCTGGCTGATGGTCAGCCTCGCGACGTCGTTCATGGCCGGCGCCGTGGTTGCGCTGTTCGAAGGCACGATCGAGCAGGCGGCGGCGCTCGTGGTGTTCATGCCGATCATCGCGGCGCAGAGCGGCAGCGCCGGCATCCAGACGGTGACGATCGTCGTGCGCGGGATCGCTTTGCACGAGCTGGAGGCCGCCGAGGCCTGGCGGGCGCTGCGCAAGGAGATTGCGCTGGGCGTAATCCGGGGCGTGCTCTTCGGCGTGCTTGTCGGCGGCGCGGCCTACCTCTGGCAGGGTGAATGGGCGTGGGGCGCCGTTGTCGGCGGTGCGATGCTGCTCAACATGGTTGTGGCGGGGCTGCTCGGCATGGTGATCCCGATGACGCTGCGCGCAATGAAGCTCGACCCAGCGGTCGCCTCCGGAATCTTGCTGGTGTCGTTCACGGACATCCTGGGCTTCCTGATGCTGCTGGGGTTCGGTGCGCTGGCGATCAGCCAGCTGACGTAGCGGGGATATAAGAGAGGAGCGGCGCATATCGGCCGCTCCTCGGTGTGTTTTAGTGGGGTGAGCGACGGGACTTGAACCCGCGATCTTCAGGGCCACAACCTGACGTGTTAACCAACTACACTACGCCCACCATGGAGATGGCCCCCTGGATGGGCCGTATTCAAGTTTAGCAGCGGGCTCGTAAGGGGGTCAACGAAAGCGGAGCAGCCGCTGTCAGGCTCAAGCCTGACCTGCTGCTGATTCGGCTGATCGTGCGCCTGCCCCTTGAGGGCCGTCCTGCTACGATGGGCTCGATGGCGACAGACTTCGATCCATACCGGATCCTGGGCGTCGACCGCGGAGCATCGGCGGACGACGTCCGGGAGGCCTACGAGCGGCTGATGGCGGAGGTGCTGTCCGGTTCGCAACAGCGGCGCGAGGCCGAGGCGGCGTACGCAATGCTGGGCAGCGAGGAAAGGCGCCGCGAGTACGATTCGCGCCTTTCGATGCGGGAGATGAGGGGAATGCCTGCGGCATCGGTGGAGGCTCTGGCAGCCGCTGGCGAGCCCGCAGGATACGAAGACGTCCCGTGGACGCCGGGCGACATCGCCAGGGCGCTGATCCTGCCGCTGCTGCTGATCGCGCTCAACGTGGGCGCGGCGCTCGCGACCGACGTCGACACCGACGACCTGACAGAGACCGACCACATCATCGGGTTCGGCTTCGGGTTCCTGCTCGAGGTGGCGCTCATCGCTCTCGCCTTCCACTTCGCGGTCCGGAAGTACGGGGGGTCGTGGCGCTCGCTCGGGTTCAGGTGGCCGGCGGACGTGCAGTGGTGGTTCCCGCTGGCGATCACCGCCGGCGCCTTCGCGACGATCTGGGTCTGGGTGGGCCTTCTTTACGCGCTGGGCATCGCGCCGGAGTCCAACATCCCGGAGAACGTCTACAGCTTCGTGATACCGGTGATCATGCTGGGCCTGCTTTCGATCATCGCCGCGCCGCTGGCCGAGGAGGTGTTCTTCCGGGCGTTCCTCTTCCAGGGGGTCGCGAAGCGCTGGGGCATGTGGGCCGGCATCGGTTTCAGCGCCTTCATCTTCGGCCTCTCGCACGCGGGCGCGCCGGACTCGTGGCTGCTCCTGCCGGCGATCGCCGTGATCGGCGGCATCTTCGCCTGGGGCTTCGCGAAGTCCCGGTCGATCTACCCCTCGCTGTTTGCTCACGTTATCTTCAATAGCGTGAGCTTCATGGTGGGATTCACGGAATGAAGCCCGGCCGCATCGAGGAGACGTTCGCGCGCCTGAAGGCCGAAGGGCGGACGGGGTTCGTCGCTTTCCTCACCGTCGGCTACCCGGACGTGGAGGCGACGCTGCGCATCGTGCCGGCGCTGATCGAAGGCGGCGCGGACGTGATCGAACTCGGTATTCCGTTCTCGGACCCGCTGGCGGAGGGCCCGACGATCCAGAAGGCTTCGTTCCACGCGCTCGAGCAGGGCGTGACCGTCGAGAAGTGCCTCGACGTGGTGCGGAAGCTGCGCGAGGACGGCGTCGAGGCGCCGATCGTGCCGATGGGCTACTACAACCCGCTCATGGCCTATGGGGTCGAGCGCTTCACCAGGGAGGCGGCCGAGGCGGGCGTGGACGGCCTCATCATCGTCGACCTGCCGCCGGAGGAGTCGGACGAGATGCTGGCGGCCTGTGATGCGGTTGGCCTGCGGCTGATCTACCTCGTAGCGCCGACGAGCACGGAAGAGCGCATACGGGAAGTGGCCAGGCGGGCGTCGGGGTTCGTGTACTGCGTTAGCGTGACGGGAGTGACCGGGGCGCGGGACGAAATCGCCCCAGGACTTGCTGCATTCGTCGGACGTGTGCGAAGCGCTACAAACTTGCCAATAGCTGTGGGATTTGGTATATCTCTGCCTAAGCACTTCGAAGCTGTCGCCCGTATAGCGGATGCGGCAGTTATCGGAAGCGCGATTATCGACGAGATCGCCAGGAGCGGCCCGTCGGAGCAATCGGAGAGGCTAAAGAGATATGCAGAGGTGGTCACCGGCCGACGGAGAACAGCCGCGTAGGGCCGTTCGGGCTCGTCTGACGACGGGTCGCGTCGGCCGCATCTATGAGGCTGGCTCTCGGGCCGGCATCTTTGGCGCCCGCTAGGCAGTCGGTGCAGGCCGGCCCGTGGCGGGCCGGGAGACAGTCGGCATGCTGGTAAGGGGCGTTAGGGGCGCGACCACAATAGAGGCCAACACAGTCGAGGCCGTCCTCGAGGCCACGGGCGAACTCCTCTCCGCCATGGTGGAGGCCAATGATATCGACGCTGAATACGTCGCATCAGCGCTCTTCACCACCACACCAGACGTCAACGCAGAGTTTCCCGCAGTCGCCGCCCGGGAAATGGGCTGGGAGCACGTGGCGCTGCTCTGCGGACACGAGATGAGCGTTCCGAAGGCGCTGAAGATGTGCCTCAGGATCCTTCTCCACGTGAACACCGATAAGCCCGCCAAAGACATCCGGCACATCTATCTGCGGGGCGCCACCGCACTGAGGCCGGACATCGAGAAACAGAACGACTGACGTAGTCGTCAGGCAAGGGAGTCGAAGAAATGATCGTAGTGATGAAAACTGGAGCAACCGAAGAGCAGGTCGCCGGCGTACGGAAGGCGATTAAGGAACTCGGATTCAAGGACCACCCCATTCTCGGCGAGGAGCGGTCTGTGGTCGCCGTGCTGGGCCACGTTTACCCCGAGCTGGTGGACGAACTGGGCGTGCTGGACGGCGTCGACTCGGTCGTGCGCATCAGCAAGCCGTTCAAGCTGGCCAGCCGCGAGGTGAACCCGTTCAACACCGTCATCCGCGTCGGCGACATCTCGATCGGCGATGGCAACGTCGTGATGATGGGCGGTCCGTGCTCTGTGGACACCGAAGAGAACGTAATGATCACGGCTCGCGCGGTCCGCGACGCCGGCGGGCACATCCTGCGCGGCGGTGCGTTCAAGCCGCGATCGAGCCCCTACGCCTTCCGCGGACACGGCGAGAAGGGTCTGCAGATGCTGGCCGCCGCGCGAGATGAGACCGGCCTGCCGATCATCACCGAGGTGATGGACGCGCGGGACGTCGAACTGGTTGCGAAGTACGCGGACATCCTGCAGGTGGGCGCGCGCAACATGCAGAACTTCACGTTGCTGGACGAGGTCGGCAAGGTGGCCCGGCCCGTGCTGCTCAAGCGCGGCCTCTCGGGGACGATCGAGGAGTGGCTGCTGGCGGCGGAGTACATCCTCTCGCACGGCAACCGCGACGTGATCCTCTGTGAGCGCGGCATCCGCACGTACGAGACCGCGACGCGGAACACGTTCGACGTGAGCGCGATCCCGCTGGTCAAGCGTCTATCGCACCTGCCGATAATCGGCGATCCGAGCCACGCCACCGGCGCGTGGTACCTGGTGGAGCCGGTTGGCCTGGCTGCGATCGCGGCGGGCGCCGACGGCCTGCTCGTCGAGGTGCACCCGGAGCCGGACCACGCTCTGTCCGACGGCGCGCAGTCGCTCACGCCTGAGAACTTCGCGAAACTGGTGGACAAGACGCGGACGATCGCGCAGGCGCTTGGCCGCGACCTGGCGCCGACGGGCGCGACCGAGAAGACGTCGCGCAAGGCGAGCTAGCCTCGTAAGCGAGTGCTTGAAAGCAGCAGGGGCGCGGATTCCGCGCCCCTGCTGCTTTCTGGGCACCGTATAATTGAGCCGTGAAGAGCAGGAAGACCACGAAAAACGATAAAAAGGCTAAGCGGTTAAGCGGATCCTCTTGGCAGAAGGCCTTCGCCCTGTCTATCATGGGTGAGATGGTGCAGATCCAGGTCCACGGCTTCGAAGGGCCGATCGACCTTCTCCTGGAGCTGATCGACCGCCAGGAGTTGGACATAACTGCGCTGTCGTTGTCAGAGGTCACGGCCCAGTACTGGCAGGAGCTTGAGAACGCCGGCGACCTCGACCCCGAATCCCTTTCGGACTTCATCAGCGTTGGCTCGAAGCTGATGTACATCAAATCGAACGCGCTGCTGCCGAGCGCCGAACCGCCGCCGGGCGACCTGGACGAACGCATCGAGGAGACGGCGGCCGACCTGACGGCGGCGCTGGAAGAGCACCGCCGCTTCCGCGACGCCGTCGATCTCTTCCGTCAGCTTGAGGAAGAGGGCCGCCGCACGTTCGCGCGCACGGCGCCGCCGAAGAACGTGCCGATGCCGCCGGGCCTCGAAGGCGTGACGCTGGACAACTTGCTGAGCGCGGTCAAGGACGCGCTCGCCAGCCGCCCCGCCGAGAGCGACGAAGACGCCGTGATCCACATCGAGCCGGTCACGGTGGCGGAGAAGATCGACGAGATTTCGGCGAAGCTGTCGCGCAAGAGTGGCCGCCTGCCGTTCCGGCCGCTGCTCAAGGCTTGCCAGACGCGGACGGAGATCGTCGTGCTGTTCATGGCGGTCCTGGAGCTGATCAAGGGCGGCGGCATGTGGGCGGAGCAAGAAGAGGCGTTCGGCGAGATCCATCTGATCGACACGGCGGCCGAGGCGGAGACGGCGGCGAAGCCGGCAGGCTCTTAGCCACATTCGGACAAACAAACAGGCCGGGCGATGAGCCCGGCCTTGATGTCTGGTTCGCGAAGCGGTTACGCGCGGGCGAGGCGGCGGCCGCCGCGACGACGCCCGAAGCGTGACCCGCCGCCGAACTTCTTCGGCTTGCTGTCCTGGGTCTTCGCCTCCTGAGCTTGCTTGTGAAGCGGTTCGTGCCTGCGTGATCCATTGGCGCCGTTTTCGGAGCCGGGCGCGGGGATGCGTGGCAGCTTGACGCCGAGCTTGCGCTCGATCTCGTGCCACTTCGACAGATCCGTTGCCGTAACGAGCGTGATCGCCTGGCCGGAGCGGCCCATGCGGCCGGTGCGGCCGATGCGGTGCGTCATCAGCTCGGCCGTGTCAGGCACGTCGAAGTTGATGACGCGGGCGATGTGCAGCACGTCGAGGCCGCGGGCGGCGACGTTCGTGGCGACGAGCACGTCGGACTTGCCCTCGCGGAAGCGGCCCAGCGCGCGGTCACGCTGGTTCTGGCCCAGGTTGCCTTCCAGCACTGATACCTGGAAGCCCTGATTGTTCAGCTTCCGGCCGAGGTTGCGGACGCCGTGCTTGGTGCGGCCGAAGACGAGCGTCGTGCCGTCCAGCGGCTGCCTCAGCAGCTTGATCAGGACCTGGAACTTGTCCTGGCGGAAGACGTCCATCACGACCTGCTCGATGTCGAGTTCGGATTCTTCGTTCTTGGAGGAGATGATTTCCGGGTCGATCAGGTGCTTGCTGGCGATCCTGTGGACCCAGTCGGGCGTCGTCGCCGAGAACAGGGCGGTCAGGCGGTCCTTCGGCGTACCGGAGATGATGCGCTCGACGTCCGGCGCGAAACCGCGGTCGAGCATCTCATCGGCCTCGTCAAGGATGAACATGCGCAGCTGATCCAACCGCAGGTTGCGGCGGCGCAGGTGGTCCAGCACACGGCCGGGTGTGCCGACGACAACGTGGCTGCCCCTGCGCAGGGCGGTCTCCTGAGGCCCGTACGAGACGCCGCCGTAAAGGAGCGTCACGCGCAGGCCGGAGCCCTTGCTCAAGTCGCTGAGGACGGAGCCGACCTGACGGGCCAGTTCACGCGTGGGAGTGAGGATGATCGCCTGCACTTCGTGCCGTGCGGGGTCGCAGTGCTCCATGATGGGGAGCGCGAAGGCGAGGGTCTTGCCGGAGCCCGTCTGGGCCTGGGCGATGATGTCTCGTTTTTCGAGGAGGACAGGGATTGATTGCGCCTGGATAGGCGTTGGTGTGTGGATGTCCATCCGCTCCAGCGCCTTCAGGCTGGATTCGCGGAGGGCATAGTCATAGAACTTGGGCAAAAAGGAGGTTCCTTTCCTGTGTGGGTGAGGAAGTGCGCGGGTGTGTTAGCGAGCGAAATTCCAAACTTAGCTTTTGCTAAGTATAACCTAGCCACCTAACATGGGCAATTCCGTCCGCTGGCGGCGCTCATGCGCCATCTCGTAAACTACTGTCGCAATGGCGATCAACATGAGCAAGAACGACCGCGTCGAGGCTGCTCTCAATGGGGACGACGTCGACCGCGTTCCCGTATCGGCGTGGTGGCACGATTACGCGCGCGAGTGGTCGGCCGCCGGGCTGGCGGAGGCGACGCTTGAGAGCTACCGGGAGTATGACTGGGACTTCGTGAAGGTGAACCCTCGGTTCTGCTACTACGCTGAGCCCTGGGGCACCGACTACACTCGCTACACCGATCGGATGCCGGAACCGAAGACGATCGCCGTGCGAGGCGCTTCTGACCTGGCGAAAATCAAGGTGGTTGACGGAACCGCCGGCGCCTTCGCGGAGCAGCTGGAGTCGCTCGAACTGATCGCCAGCGGCCTCGATGGGGAGGCGCCGTTCATCCAGACGGTGTTCAGCCCGCTGGCAGTGATGTCTCGCATCACCGGTCCCACGGCGACGGTGCAGCAGATGATCCAGGAGGCCCCGGAGGCGCTCGAAGAGGCGCTCGGCGCGATCGCCGAGACGATCGGCGAGTACGCCGAGGCCTGCCTGGACGCCGGCGCGTCCGGAATCTTCTACGCCGCCGTCGAGTGGGGCTCGTCCGAGTTCATCTCCGGAGCGGACTACGACCGCTTCGGCCGGCCCTACGACGAGAAGATACTGGAGGCGATGGCGGTGGCGCCGTTCAACGTGCTTCACGTTTGCCGCAACAACAACCACCTGCCGCGCCTGCTGGACTACCCTGTCGCGGCGTTCCACTGGGATGCGCGCGGCGAGGCAAACCCCTCGCTCTCCGACATCAGGGCACTGACCGATCGCGCTCTCATGGGCGGTGTCGATCACCGGCGGACGATGCGCCGCGGCGGCCCCGCGGATGTTGGCACTGAGGCCGCCGAAGCGCTGGACGAGACCGGCGGCCGGCGGTTCTTGCTGGCTCCGAACTGCTCGATCGACCCTGAGTCACCGGAGCAGAACCTGTTTGCGTTGGTCGAGGCGGTGCTGGCGTGACCGTGTCGCTGGCGCGACGCGAGCTGCAGCGGATCGCCCCCGGACGGCCGTCAGCCGTCACAGTCGGTGTCTTCGATGGCGTTCACCGCGGGCATCGCCACCTGGTCGCTGCGTTGCTCGAGGAAGCCCGCAGGGAGAGCCTGGCGACGGTCGCAATCACATTCAACCCGCACCCGCGCACGGTCCTGCGGCCGGGCGCGGCCATCACCTACATCACCTCGCTCGAGGAGCGCGTCGAGCTGCTGCAGTCGCTGGGACTGGACGCCGTCGGCGTGCTGGCGTTCACTTCGGAACTCGCCCAGCTGGAGCCGCGGGAGTTCCTCGGCCTGCTCGCGGACGAGCTGGACATGCGCCTGCTGCTCGTCGGGCCGGACTTTGCGTTCGGGCGCAACCGCGCCGGGACGCTCGAGGTCAGCAGTAAGATCGGTGAAGAGCTGGGCTTCCGGGTAGAGGTCGCTTCGATGCTGGATGAAGATGGCGAAAAGGTCGGTTCGACGGCCGTGCGCCAGGCGCTCGCCAGGGGCGACGTCAGCCTGGTGGCGCAGCTGCTGGGCCGGCCGTTCTCTCTGCGTGGTCCGGTCATCGAGGGCGAGAAGCGGGGCCGCAAGCTGGGCTTCCCGACGGCGAACATCGCGATCGGCCTCGACCACGCGCTGCCGGCGTACGGCATCTACGTCTCGCGGGCCTACGTGCGCGAGACAGCTCACGAGGCGTGCACGTCTGTCGGCGTGCGGCCGACGTTTGACGGCGACAAGCAGCCCACAGTCGAGGCGTTCATTCTGGATTTCGACGGCGACGTCTACGGCGAGGAGCTGCGGATCGACCTGCTGGAGCGGTTGCGCGGCGAGGAGCGCTTTGAGAGCGCAGAGGAGTTGACGGCGCAGATGCGCAAGGACGTCGACCAGACGCGTGACTACTTCCGCTCGCACGGTGATCCGGCGGATGCCTGAGGCACGCGTTCCAAACGCCACCGAGCTTGACTGGCTGACGCGGCGCGCCGTCGCCGAGATCATTCCGCACGACGAGTTCCTCAAGGCGCTCAAGTCGGGAAAGGCGCTGCGTCTGAAGATGGGCTTCGACCCCAGCGCGCCGGATCTGACGATCGGCCATGCCGTGGGGCTGCGCAAGCTGCGGCAGCTTCAGGACTTCGGCCACACCGTTGTGATCATCGTCGGCGACTGGACGGCGCGGATTGGCGACCCGTCCGGGCAATCGAAGACGCGCCCGATGCTGACGGCGGAGCAGGTCAATGCCAACGCGGAGACGTACCTGAAGCAGTTCTTCAAGATCGTCGATCGTGAGAAGACAGAGGTGCGGCGGCAGAGCGAGTGGTTCGGCGCCTTCGGGCTGGCGGACGTCGTGCGGCTGGCCGCGAGGTTCACCGTCGCGCAGATGCTCGAGCGAGCAGACTTCGCCGAGCGCTACCAGCGGCAGCAGCCGATCGGCGTTCACGAGCTGCTGTACCCGCTCTTGCAGGGGTACGACTCGGTCGCCGTGGAGGCGGATGTCGAGTTCGGCGGCACGGACCAGAAGTTCAACCTCCTCGTCGGCCGCGAGCTGCAAGTGGAGGCCGGTCAGAAGCCGCAGTCTGTCTTCACCGTGCCGTTGCTGGTCGGGACAGACGGCGAAGTGAAGATGAGCAAGAGCCTCGGTAACTATGTGGCGGTCGACGACCCACCCAACGAGATGTATGGCAAGCTGATGTCGATCCCGGACCGGCTGATAGCCGATTACTTCGAGTACCTGACTGACGTGCCGGACGAAGATGTCGCGGCCGTACGAGAGACGGTGGAAAAGCGCACAGGCAATCCGATGGAAGCGAAAAAACGGCTGGCCCACGAGCTGGTGGCGCAGTTCCACAACGCGATTGCCGCCGACGAGGCGCAGGAGTTCTTCGAGCGCACGTTCAGCAAGCGCGAGCTGCCCGAAGACGTGCCGGAGAAGAGCGTGTCGTTTGACGCCATCATGGACGGCGATACCGTGCGGATTCCGACGTTGCTATTCGAACTCGGCCTGACAACGAGCGTCTCCGAGGGAAACCGTCTCTTCAAGCAGGGCGCAGTCGAAGTGGATGGGGAAGTGGCCGAGGAGCTGCGCATCACGCCGCGGGACGGGATGATTATTCATGTCGGCAAGCACCGCTTTGTGCGGCTGCTGAACGCTGACGCCTGACGCCTTGCCGTGACCTTGTGGCGCCGCTGAACTAGCGCGTATGAGGGAGCTTCCAATGGGCCTGCGCGGCTCCGTTGAAGGCGAGGCGCAGCCTGGGCTCATTTCGAGGGTACTGGCGAAGGTGCTGGGTCCCATCGCAAGACTACGGCGCTAAAACACCCCGCACTATCCACGAATCGTCGTTCCAGAGCGTTGACACTCAGGTTTGGGCAGGGGGACACTACCCTGCGATGGT
>SDBV01010697.1_pt1 | contig 12000 bp, 25 predicted proteins | sample 2277081 | NCBI WGS metagenome assembly SDBV01 (sample SAMN10402039, study PRJNA504765) | marine sediment metagenome | isolation source: marine sediment core GS10_PC15, 223 cmbsf | place: Arctic Ocean: Southern Knipovich Ridge | collected 2010 | reverse complement strand
TACGCACAATGGATCAAGGAAGGCGAAGGCACGGCGATTGACAATATGGAGGGAACAGCGGCAGCGGACGGGACAGCATCCAACACCCTGTGGGGAGCCTCTTGCACCTGTGACGTGGCTGGCGTACCGGTCGAAATTGGCTGCTACTACGACAGCGGCCTGGAAGGCCAGTGGACGATTCACTGCTACGACACATTCCTATTGCGGCTGATTTGCTATGAGCCGATGTGGAGTCAGGTCGGAGAAACGTCCGCTTTGATGGCGACTACGCAGAGTTTGGCGGCTACGCGCACGGCGATTGCGAAGATCAATGGAGAATTTACACAGCTTGGTCCGCCTACGACCGGCGGCGAGGTTAACGCCATTGTCGAAAACGACCGGTATGTATTCGTTGCGGGCGCTTTTGGCAGTTGGAACGGAATTGCCAATGCAAACAACATTGTCCAGTATGAAAAAGCGACCGGTATTTGGTCTGCGTTGGTAACCGGTCGAAACGCTGTCATACACGACATGGACATCGGCCCAGACGGGACGCTATATGTGGTTGGTGATTTTGTAGACGCCAATCAGGAATGGTTCTCAACGTGGAATGGGGCGGTCTGGGGTACGCTGGGGGACCCTGATGGTGCTGGGGCTGCTGTGGTGCGTCACACCTGGGCCGTCAAGGTCGGGCCAGAAGGCAATGTCTGGGTCGGCGGCGACTTCGACAACTGGGCAGGCAATGCCAACCAGGACATGGCAACCTACTGGAATGGCGCGGCCTGGACAGATGTAACGGCGGGCGCGAATTTCGCTGTGAGGGCTGTTGTAATAGCGCCCGATCGCACGAAGTATTTTGGTGGCGACTTCACAGGCTGGGGTGACGCAGACGGCGATCGAATCGTGAGCTTTACAATCGGCGGCGGGCTGGTGTCGATGCTTGGCGGTATCCAGAACAACAGCGTGCTAGCATTGGCGGTGAACAACACAGGCCTGCTCTACATTGGTGGAACATTCACAGCAGCGGGCGACATTCCGGCTGCTGATATTGTGGCGTGGGACGGCAATGCTTACGTGACACTGGGCAGCGGGCCGGGCGGCGACATCTACGGATTGACTGTGGCGCCAGATAGCTACCTCTACGCAGTTGGCGATTTGGCAAGCGTACTTGAGGCGGTGAAGTGGAACGGATATACCTGGTCAGACATCCCGCTATCATTCCCGGCCGCAACGATTGCGAAAGCTGTTCGCACGATGGACCGTGATCCGGTTGTCCCGGCGAATTACGATGTGTGGTGGGGATGTGACACGGCGGGCACTTACGTGACGGCGGCAACAACCACGATCATCAACAACGGCAGCGCACCAGCGTTCCCGGTCATCCGGATGACCCGGGTGGGTGGCACGGAGGTGACGCTACGCAGTATCCGCAACGAAACGACTGGCGACGAGATCCTGATGGAGCTGAACATCCTCGACGGCGAGACGATCACGCTCGATCTGCGCACCGGGAAGAAAACCTTGACCAGCGACTGGCGCGGCAACCTGGCGGGTGTCATTCTGCCTAACTCCAATTTCGCCACGTTCAGTCTACAGACGGGCACCAACGTCATCAGCATATTCCGAACGTCGGCGGGCGGGCCGACAGCGTTGACATTTATGCGGTGGAAGGAACAGTACCTCTCGGTCTCGGGGGCGTCCTGATGGGTGCGAATTACGAGGTGTGGTTGAGTGACCAGAACGGTGTGAGGCTGGCGCTGTTGCAGGGGTGGGAGTCGCTCCAATGGACGCGCGTCGAGAACGGGGTCGGCCAGTTCGCGTTAGAGTTCCCACGCGAGAAGTTCGACCGGGACCTGCTGTGGGGTGTCGATCGGCGGGTCGAGGTGTGGCGGCAGCCAGAGGGTGGGACGCTGCAACTCCTACGGGTGTACTTCACGCGCTATCTGTTGCAGGCCGAGAGCGGCGAGTCACGAATCATCGTCCTGAAAGGGCCAGACGCCAACGACCTGCTAGAGCGGCGCATCATTGCCTACGACGCCGCCAGCGCTGAAGCGGACAAAACCGCGACAGGGGCCGACGATATGATGAAGGCTTACGTCGACGAAAACCTGGGCGGGTCGGCGGCGGCCGGCCGTGACATCACGGGGTTCGGGTTCTCGATTCAAGCCAATCTGACGGCGGGCGTGGCGGTCGATAAGCAGGCAGCACGGCGCAATCTGTTGCTCGTCTGCCAGGAGTTGGCGAAGGCGTCACGCGAGCAAGGCACGCCCCTGTTCTTCGACGTGGTGGACGCGACGCCGACGACATTCCAGTTCCGCACCTACACAGGCCAGCGCGGCATTGATCGGACGTGGCCTGACGGTCTGAACCCGGTGATTCTGTCCACTGAGATGGGCAACCTACGGGATCCGTCCTATGAGCAGGATTGGCGCGATGAATGGAGCTTCGTCTATGCCGCAGGCCAGGGCGAGGAGGCACAGCGCGAGGTTGTCGAAGTGCCAGACGCGGCACGGATTGCGGCTTCAATATTCAACCGGCGAGAACAGCTATTCGATGGCCGCAACAACTCCGACACCGATGCGCTGACAGACGGTGGAAACTCGCGGCTCCGAGAGGGTATACCGCTCAAACGATTCCAGGCGACGCTACAGGACACGCCGACGTTTCGGTATCAACTTGACTGGGACTTCGGCGACAAGCTCACGGCTGAATACGTCGGCGAGCGCTTTGACGTGGATGTTGCGGCCGTGATGGGTACTGTTGATGGCTTGGGTGGTGAGGTGGTTCAGGCGAGGCTCGATAACGCGGACCAGTAGACAAGGGGCCCTATGGCAATCAACCGTGAACTGCTCCAAATCATTCGCAAGCTGACCGGCCGCGTCGAAGCCCTCGAATCTCAGGAACGCGGACCGCGGAATAACTTCTCGGCAGTAGTTGCACCGGGTGCTGGTGACGACGCCAACGACGGGTACAAGCCGGGATCGCTGTGGGTTGACGAGGCGGCTGATAATTCGTACCAGTGTCAGGATGCGACGATTGCCGCGGCGGTCTGGGCACAGATAGACTAGCAGGCAAGGAACGGGGCAGCCAAAGGGGCAATCACGCAATTTCAAGCCTCGCAGAGATGCGGGGCTTTTGCATTCTCCCACGGTGTTAAGGATTTGGTGGCACCAATGTCTTGACTGTGTGCATGTCGTGTGGTATGATTATCTTACATTCAGACATAGGAGGTAGGACAATGCCACAGATCAACATCACGGTAGGGAAGGCTACAATCGACAAGATCGACGACCTGAAACAGAAGTACGGCAGCCGCTCGCAGGCGGTGGCAATCGCTATTGACCGCTTCTGGCGCGACGAGCTGTTCGCGTCGGAGGACTTGGAAGATGCGCACCGACGACTGGCGGAGGAGAAGCACGATGCCTGAGCAATGGAAACGCATCCCCGGCTTTCCCGGCTACGACGTGAGCACTTGGGGAAATGTAAGAAGCTATTTCAGGCAGAAGGGCGGGGCTTGGCGTATAGCAGAAACGCCACAACGATTTCTGAGGCCTGGCGCTAATCAAAAGGGATACCCTTGCGTGACGCTGGCCCATGATGGCACAGTGCGGCGTTGCGGAATCGCGAGTCTCATTCTGTTGGCCTTTGTTGGCCCGGTTCCGGCCGGGATGGAGTGTTGCCACAACGATAGCATCAAATGGAACAACCAGCTCAGAAACTTGCGCTACGATACGCATGCGGGCAATATGGCAGATATGCGCGGACAGACAAGGCAACCACAATTATCATCAGGTCAAAAGAGGTTGCGTGCTGAATGGAAGCGGCTAGAGCCTCAAGTTGTGGCTATTTTCGCAGACAGCACAGAGATTCTCGAAGAAAGTTTGCCCCATTATTTGCCCGGTTAGCATACCCCAAACAGGTCGAAAAAGGCCAATTTCGTTGTTTTTGGTATCAATCACTTGACTTATGTATAGCACTATGGTATACTGGTATCAGTTGAGGGAACGACAGCAGAGACACCAAAGGACACGGAAATGGCAGAATACGAATACATTAGACGGGCAAGCGCAGAAACAAACGAGAGGCTCCACGCTCTCGCTGATGAATGCAACGAACTCTATAGTGGGGACGGTGAAACCTACAGCCTGGCCCGCGCGTGGGGACACTGGAACCTCCACATAGAATACACGGATGGTCAGGACGCAGAGTTGGATTTATACCAGTGCTCCTGCGGTGCAATCCTGACGGATGGCGACGTGGAAAATGCTGAATGCCCAACGTGCTGGGAGCAATGGCAGGACTAGAACCACAGACACCAGGCGGCGCGACCTCATACGCGCGAAAGGGGAACACAATGAAACGACAGGTCAACATCAGAGTATCAAACGCAACTCGTGAGAAGCTCGACAGCCTCAAGACTCAGTACGGGACGCAGGCCGAGGTAATAGCGGTGGCGATTGATCGGCTGAATCAGGAAGAGATGACAGGGGTGGCAATCAGCGCCAGCGATCTCTGGGACCGATTCGCGCCAGAGGCTGACCCCGCACAATTGGCAATGATGTCAGTTCAGGATGTATCAGAACAGGTCAATGAACTGAGGGGCTCTGAAGGGGACACCCTTCAGATGACAGACGCCCGGATCGCATCAACGTTAATTCTCTATGCACAGGATATGATTCAAAAACAGGATGCCGACAATGCCTAACCCCGACGTCGATCTGGTCATCATCCAATCGCCAGTACCAGGCAGCGACCCGGCTGGGAACGACGCTGAAGGAATGACGTTCGAGCAATGGTGGGCACACTGGGGAACTGGGCCAGCGCCAGAGGGCAAGCAAGAGTTGGACCTCTGGTGGGACCGGCTCGACGCACAATCCGACTGGCAATTGAGCCAGCGGTACAGGGTGGGACTGTAACGAAAGGAGAACGGCAATGGGCAATAGCGATAAGAGTCAGAAGGACAAGCCGGTCATCTTGGAGCAGATCCGGGCATTCTTTGCGGCGCTGCAGCACGGGGTGTCATTCCCGAGTCAGCAGGGCGGAAGCGGGCATGGGGGCGGTTCTATACCACCTAGGGGTGTCCGAGCACGACGGTTGAGGAAGAACAAGGCCGCCAAGATGGCGCGTCGGCTGCATCGTCGGGGATAGAATGGCAACCATCACGGTTCACACACGCGACGCCAAAGGCACCGACGCCGCAGCGATGGACGCAATGTTCGTGCCATTTCACGAATGGCGCAAGCTCCACGCTGAGGAGTGCGGTTGTGTGCTTCCTTGGCAGAGTTGTGACGCTGATAGACGGGCGTCACGCAAGCGGTATGGGGGCTACATCCCATACGACGAGTTTTGAAAGGAGAGCAATGGGAAACGAGTTGGTTGTGTCGAATCAGATGGATGTGATGGAGTTGGGTAGGGTGCTGGCGGAATCGGGCTTCTTCAGTGATGCCAAAGACGCTGGCAAGGCGGTGGTCAAGGTTCTGGCAGGCCAGGAGTTAGGCATCGGTCCAATCGCCTCGATGGTGGGTATCAACATCATCAAGGGGAAAGTCTCGCCAGGGGCCAGCATCATCGCGGCGGTCATCAAGCGCAGCGGGAAGTACAACTACCTGGTGCGCAAGCTCACCGGCGACGAATGCACCATCGAGTATTTCGAGAGGGGTGAGAGCATCGGCTCGTCCAGTTTCACCGCTGAGGATGCACGCAAGGCGGGAACTGGCAATATGGCGAAGTTCCCGAGGAACATGTTGTTTGCTCGTGCTATGAGCAACGGTGCGAAGTGGTACTGCCCGGACCTGTTCGGCGGCCCAATCTATGAGCCTGGAGAGCTGGGTGCTTCGGTGGACTACGAGACGGGCGCAATCATCGACGCCCCGAAGTGGAAGGAAATCCCAGAGGAGCCAACGCCGACGCTAGAGCCAATCATCGACCAGCACATCACCGGCGAAGAGATTATGGAGAGTCTTGAGCCAGCACCGGCACCAGCGCAATCAAGCGCACGCCCTCTTGACGCTGAAACCCTCAAACGGTTCTTGGCACAGAAGGTGGATAAGGCCGACGCATCGCACCAGGAAAAGCAAGCCACAGAAGCGCAGCGTGGCCTAGTAGCGGGCAAACTGGAAGAGTGCTTCGCCCCGCAGGTCGACGCGGTTGCCAAGCGCAAGGCTGTTCTGTTCTGGCTCGCTGGCAGCGACAGCACCAAGGACATCAGTATGGCAACGGCCAGCGCCCTGCTCGACTGGCTGCTCGACAAGAACGCATCACCGGGAACGTATGACCTCCACCCCCACGCACCAGAGGAAGCGCGGCGAGTGTTGGCAGAGACGGACGCGAAGGAATAGCACGACCCCACTCTGGGCCGCAGGTGACGCCCTAGAACGTGGTGGCCGATAGATCAACTGGCTCGGCGGCGGCCCGGAGTGGCTCACACGAGAGGAGAGTAGCGATGGAATACCGGGAAGTTGTACGGATCGCAGACGAACTACTCAACGCGCTGGTGGCTGAGCATAGCGCCAAGCTGCTCATTATTGAGGCACAAGAGAAGGCCGACGAGGTGAAGCTGTGCCTTTTGATGGAAGCAACGATTGACGGCAAGAATCCGAAAGCCAGAGAGTTGCAGCGGTCTGCTGTATTCGCTGGATCGGACGCATATCAGGCTGCGCGCGGTCAGATCGCGATTCGCCATGCCCAGGCCGAGATGGCAACGATGGCGTGCAAGCACGCCGAAGCCCTCATCAAGCTCACGACGTCCTGGCTGAATAGCCAACAGGGCGGGACGGTTGTCAACAAGACTGTTGATTTTGATAGCGAGTTGGCCCTAGACTGGGTTCAGGAGCATTACGAAATAGAACAAGTTTTCCCAGTCGGTGTCCTCATCCGGTGGGCACTCAACAACGGCTTCGTCCACGTCGACGGTCCCGAGACCGGGCCAGAGAGGGACTGCTGATGAGTGAGAACGAGCACGCTGAACCAATCGTCTGCATCGTCTGCGGCAAGGTCATCGATACCGGCTACCTCTGTGCATTTCACGAGGAGCAGTCGAAGAAGGCCAGGAGGTTGAGGGATGGATACGGAAGCGCTTGAGACCCTGCAGGCATTCGCAATGAGTATTCCAGATGAGGAACGGCTCCCGCTGATTGTAGAGTCACCTATCTGGGAAAACACGATAACGCCAGCGCTTGGCGGGGTAGCAGACTTGCTTATCATTTGTGCAGCGAAAGGCACTGAGGGCACTCTCGTTGTCGCGCCAATCCTGCGTGTCTTGTTTGATGTGCTCTTTGTTTACGGCTACCGCGAAGGCGCGAAGCAGAAGCGGGCACCGTTGACGTTCATTTGTCCAGAGGAGTCCACCGATGAATAACCAACAGGAACGCCGCCGCCAACGGCACATCCTCATCTTCGTGCTGGTCGTGGGGGCGCCCGTGTTTTTCGGGCTACTGGCTTGGCTCGGGTTGCTGGGGTCGTGAGAAAGGAGAGGATGATGTCTCATCATTGGTACGTTAACGGGTTGGAATTCGAGGTTCTGTCGATACATCAGGACAAGCCGAAGACTATGGTGCACCTCAATCATGTGAGCAACGGCGTCACGTATGAGGCGCACGGTTGGACGCGCTGGGACGGCAAGGACGGTAAGGACGGCAAAGACGAGTGGTCGAATGGCAAGGGCGTCCTGATTGCGATGAAGCGCGCGCGTCGCAAGATCGAGAAGCGGCTGAAGTGGGAGGTGGGGGTTAGTCAGCGTGCGATAGATGCAAGCGCAGCCAGAGAACAAGCGCGTAAGGACGCAGCGCGTCAATGGAGTAGCAAAGCCGCGCTCATCAGGCTCCACCGCGACGGCGGCACGGTCGAGCTGTGAGGAGGGGATGATGATACTAACACGGGCTGAACACGACGCCCTACCTGAAGGACTCAGGCCGAGATGTGATTTTCGTCTTCCGGGTGTTGCCAATCTATCAGAGCTAGTTACACTGTTGTATGAGGAAGGCGAGCGGGTTAAGGCCCAACGCGACGCGCTCCAGGTGCAGGTTGAGGCTGCCGAGGGGTTGGCGGAGGCGCTAAAGGAAGCGTTGAGGGCCGGATACTGGTCAGGCCGGCCCGAGGTCACAGAGCAAGCCCTCGCAGCCTACCGCAAGGCCAGCGAGTAGAAACCTTATAGAGAGTGAAAGGAGTTTGAGATGACAGTGCCACTAAGGATACCAACACCGGGACTGATGACACCAGAAGAGTTTGCAAAGCGAATGCGCGAGATCGCAACCTATGACACGGAGGCTAGGCACAGCGAAGGTGATGATTTGATGATGCGAGTACTCAAAGACCTGGGGTACGCAGAGGGCGTCAAGGTGTTCGACGGTATGCACAAGTGGTATGCGTGACCCCCCCCCTGATCTGTGGCGGTAGACGAGAGGCTTGACAAAGGAGAGTGAGATGACCCGCAAAAACATTGCTTGGTTCATCGCGTCTGTGATTCTGCTATTCGTTCTATCCATCTACCTTGGCTATTGGGTCGGGCGAGCTCTGTGAAGGGGTTGACAAAGGAAAGTGAAGATGACAACGCTACTTGCATCCGTGCTTCTGGCATTCCTGACCGCTACCGCTGACCGCAGTGGCGTTACCATCAATGGTGGTGCTCCTCACTGTCTCGTCAACCGGCAGCTTGCGCACGTCGGGTTCAACGCCTGGAGCGAGATAGCGCCGTATACGACCCCGCGCGTTGGTGCTGAGGTCTTGGTGCAATGCTGGCATCCAGGTACACCCGGGGTCCTACAGGTCGTGACGAACGTGGAAGGCTACGCGGTTTTCGTGCCGATGATGACGGGCCGCGTGTTGGGTCTTGACACAGAATGACATCTGGTGTATACTTATGACCAACAACGGGACTGGCCGCCCGAACACTGAACAGGGCATCGAAACATCTTTTCTGAGTGGCGTTGATTTGCCCTGCCTTGTGGGTGCCGACCAGCGTCAACGTCACTCAGCAGAGATGTTTTTTCGTTATCGGAGGTGTGAGATGTCACAGGTCAAACGGGATATGATCAAGGCTATTACGGTATTCATGCTGTTTATTGCACCGGCAGTGTTTGGCATTGCAGTTGAGAATGGGCCGGTCGTTCAATTGGCTATTGGTTTCTGCCTAGTGATGTTGTTCTTAGCGTGAATACTATCGATGTGTTGTATGGAGGTTGTGATGAAGCCAGGACGAGAACTTGATGCCGTGATAGCCGAGCGCGACCGTCTACGATTAGAAGTTCATGACTTGACAGTTGCGCTTGACGAAGGCAGAAAATGGCGAGAACACTACATGCGCCAAGCATCACGTTTGAAATTGGAATGTGATGAGTTGCGCCAGCAAGTGCAAAGATTATTACGGCCGCAATTAGAAGCAGCGAGAGAATTGTCACGCTTCCTTGAAGAACTCAAGGATGAACCCAAAGGGGGCTCATGATGGCAATGGGGATTCAAACGAAGCCAGAACCGTGGTGCCCAGACTGCGGCGCTCGAATGGTTCTCAGAAGACCGCCGCGTTGGACAGCGTTCTGGGGGTGCAATCGATTCCCGACGTGCAGAGGTAAACGGCGGATCGGGTTGGACGGGAAAGCGGAGATAGACAATGGGTGACTTCATATCTGGTGTTCAAGCTATTTGTATACTCATCGGAACGGCTATCGTTGTGATCTATGAGGTGGGGCAGGGGCACAACGTCTCTGCTATACTGACCATTATGATGTTTGGAATGTGGTGTAGCTTATTGAAATATGCTGAGAAACACGGGAAGACACATCGGAATGATGGCGAGCAGAGGTGGAGGTAAATGATGAGTAAGGTGGTACATAACTACAGGAAGTGGTTCAAATTCCTACTCAAGGCGGGTGAGTTCGATCATCTGAGCCTGGGACTGTGACGCATCTACACGTTGGCCATGATGATTGGTGCGCTATATGGAAAGAAAAGCGTGCAACTGTAACCCGGAGTTCACAATGGATGGTCAGAGAAATCAATTACAATGATGGATTCACTAACAAGCACACTGATAGCACTGAGCGGTCAAGAGAATGTGGTGGTGGTACGAAAGCCGTTCGTCAAGTTCACTGGCAGCCTTGAGGGCGGGTTACTACTGGGGCAAATGCTGTACTGGACACCAAGGGCAAGAGTACGGGGCAACTTCGTCGCCAAGAGCGACAAGGAATTCTGTGACGAGATTGGATGCAAGCGGGCACGGTTACGATCCGCTAGGAAAGCGTTGGAGGCTATGGGGATCCTCGAGACTGAGCTTCACAGATTCAACGGGGCACCCACGACCCACTACAGGTTGAACCTAGACGAGCTGAATCGCCAATGGATTGAGTGGTTGCACACAATCGATTATGCGGAATCGCACAATCCATCGTCTGAATCCGCACAATGCTTAACAGAGACTACATCAGAGAGTACTGTCAAAGATTCCGAGCCTGACGGCTCGGTCACACCTTCCAAGCCTACGCTTTTCACAGCTCTCGCAGAAGTCTGCCAGATCGACATTGACAAGAACATGATCACGGTCAAGCAGCGTGGACAGTTGAATGCAGAGTCAAAACGGTTGCGCAAAGCTGGCATTGATCCGGATGGCGTGCAGGACTTCGGGGTGTGGTGGTATGCTCACGACTGGCGGGGAATGAAATATCAGCCGCCCGACCCGTCACAGATACGGTCTATGTGGAAGCAATACAAGAACTGGAAGCCTGGGGGGAATGGCGTGCTTCCCCGGGGCCGCCAGACCCAGGCCGAAGCGCTAAACACGATCGAGGAGTGGGGGAGGAGGGAGGGGTGATGAAGACAAATGGCGTGCTATCTTTGATTGGCAAGTACAACGAATTGGTAGTGGTGGCGAAGGGGCTGCGGGCTCTCGTAGAGGAAATCCAGTGGGACAACTTCGGCCTATGCGTCTTCTGCGACCATCACAAATCGGAAGGGCACGGGCCAGATTGCGACGTGAGATTGCGGCTTGAGGCATTCAAGGCGGTACTAGAGAAATGACTTGCATCGTTGGAATAGCAACAGAAACGGAATGCTGGATGGGCGCAGACTCTGCGTCGGCTTCAGGTTGGGAGGTTCGTGCTGTTTTGCACCCTAAGATGTTTCGATTTGCACCATTCACAATAGGATACACGACATCATTCAGGATGGGTCAGATTATCCAATGTGATCTTGAGATTGACGTGCGAGAAACATGGGAGAACGCGCACGAGTATATGATGCTATCGTTTGTGAAGGGGGTCCGCCAATGCCTGAAGACTGGCGGCTTTACCAAAATTGAGAACAACCAAGAGGAGGGCGGCAACTTCCTCATTGGGTACGAGGGCAACATTTACGAGATGTGCAGCGACTTCCAGATTAGTCAAGTTGCTGACGGATTATATGCCATCGGCTGCGGGGCTGAATATGCACTAGGTGCTATGAAGGCTGCGGAGGGGTTATCGCCTAAAGAGCGGTGTGAAACGGGCCTGGCTGTGGCGGGGTACTTCTCGGGTGGCGTGATGGAACCGTACCTAGTTTGGAGCTGCGAATGACCCGCGCAGCCTTCGCACAGATAATGGCCGTCCTCCGCACCGCGCACCACCGGGCCGAGATCACGGACAAGACGATGGACGCCTATTATGTGGTGCTCAAGGACCTAGACCCGGACGCGCTCAAGGCTGCGGCGCTACAGTTACTTGCCACGTCGAAGTGGTTCCCGAAACCCTCAGAGTTGCGGGCGGCGGTGTTCGATCTGAGAGAGTTGGCGAGTGACGTGCCGGACGCTTACACGGCGTGGGACGATGCGATGACGCAAGTGGGGGCGGTTGGGTGGAGACATGTGCCAGAATTCAAGCACGCGCTGACAGCGGCGACGGTGGAGCGGATCGGCGGCTGGCGCAACCTTTGTATGAGCACCAATGCGATTGCGGATCGATCGAGGTTTGTTCAGGCCTATGACCTGCTATTGAAAAGTGAGCGGCTGCAGGTCCGGATGCTCCCCCAGGTTCGGGAGCTGGCGCGGCTGATGTCGGA
>SDBV01010696.1_pt1 | contig 12001 bp, 4 predicted proteins | sample 2277081 | NCBI WGS metagenome assembly SDBV01 (sample SAMN10402039, study PRJNA504765) | marine sediment metagenome | isolation source: marine sediment core GS10_PC15, 223 cmbsf | place: Arctic Ocean: Southern Knipovich Ridge | collected 2010 | reverse complement strand
CAAAACTGTAGCGGCTTTCAAGTCCCCGATGAACGGGGCCGCCATCGCCTCCACGGTGAGTGGCGATATGAACGCCGTGCTCCGCTTTGCCGGTTATGACGGTGTGATCATCAGAGGCAAGGCCGAAAAACCGGTTTACCTCTACATCGAGGACGACAAGGTAGAGTTCCGGGAGGCCGGGGCTCTCTGGGGAATGGACACGCGCCAGGCACACCAGTTGCTGCTATCCGAAACCGACGCGGAAACACAATTCCTTTACATCGGCCCGGCGGGCGAAAACCAGGTCAAGTACGCCATTATAATGACCAACTGGTTCAAAGCCTGCGGCCGGGGCGGCTCCGGCGCGGTCATGGGCTCCAAGAATCTGAAGGCGGTCGCGGTCAAGGGCACCGGGCCGGCGCCCGAGATAGCCGATCCGGAAACGATGACTACCTTGATGAACCAACTCCACAAAGTTGTCCCGACCAGAAATGTCGGCTTTCACGAATATGGCACGGCCAGCCTGCTTTACGGTACAGCGGCCAACGCGAGCGCGGAACCGGTCAAGAACTGGCAGGAAGAATGGCACGATAACCCCGCGGTCAAGGCTGAGTTCTTTGCCGCTAACCAGTGGAAGCGGCGTTACTGGGCCGACTATGCCTGCACCCTGGCCTGCTGCAAAGTGGGCCGTATCAAGGAAGGTCCGCACGCCGGGGAAATCGCCGAACTGCCGGATTACGAGGCCGGTGCTCTCGTGGGTCCCAACTTCGACATCTACAACATCCAGGATATAACGCACCTTGCCGATCTGTTCGACCGGTTGGGCATTGACGTGATCAGCGGGGCCACCGTGCTCGGCTGGGCCGCTGAGCTTTACCAGCGCGGCATTCTGAGCAAGGAAGACTTGGGCGGTGTCGACCTGGCCTGGGGAAACGCCGAAGCTTTTGCCGAGATGATCGAGAAAGTGGCGGGCCGCCGGGGAGAGATCGGCGAGACGCTGGCTGAAGGAACGCTGGCCGCTTCGAAGATCATCGGCAAGGACTCGCTGCACTATGCCGTACAGGTCAAAGGCATCGAACTTGGAGCGCATGGGGTGCGTAGTGGCAGGGATTACACCAGGAATCTCCTCTCCTATGCCCTCAGCACGCAGGGCGGCGATCACACGTCTGTCGCCAATAGGACCGGTGAGCAGTGGGCGCTCGAGGACAGCATGGTCATGTGCGGTTTCTGGACGGCCACTCCGGTGGAAAAGCTTCAGTTACTCAACGCCGCCACCGGCTTTGGCATCACTCAGGACGAGTTGAACACCGTTCTCATGCCCCGGTGGCTTGCCCTGCAGAGGGCACAGCTCCTTCTGGCCGGCTGGACGAACGAAGACGACACGAATCCCCCGCGTTTCTATGAGCCTCTACCAACGGGCCCCGTGGCGGGCGCAAAAGTGGACAAAGCAACGGAAACTCAGGCATTGCAGGACGCCTACCAGGCACGCGGCTGGGACGAGAAGGGCATTCCCACTGCGGCCACACTGGACAGATTGGGTTTGGGGGACCTGGACGCCGCCTTGAATCCTCTGCGGTGAGAGACTCGAGATGGCAGAACGGAATGACAGGCGATCCAGACGAGATTTCCTGATCACATTGGCTGCCGGTACGGCAGGCGGGGCGCTGGTCTCAACAGACGCCGTGCCTGCAGCCCGCCAGTCCGAGTTCGGCTTCCTGATCGATACGACCCGCTGTAAGTATTGCCTCGAATGCATCCGAGATTGTGAGGACATCCACCAGGATACGCCGGGCACTTTCTACATCAACGTCTCGCGGAGCTATCCCAGAGGCAAGGACGGCGGCGCCGTCGCTGTACCCACGCTCTGCCTGCATTGCATCGACCCGCCCTGCGTAACGGTCTGCCAGAGCGGAGCTCTGGAAAAGACGGCCCTCGGTCCGGTGATCCTGGACGACGATAAATGTATCGGCTGCCTCTCCTGCCTCAGCGTTTGTCCCTTTGACGATTGTCTACACTATCAATCCACTCCGGTCCGGTTCTTCAAGTGCGACATGTGCTACGACCGAATCTCGGAGGGTGTGCCGCCCGCCTGTGTCGAGGCCTGCGAGAAGGCCAACTATGACGCACTGTTTTGCGGCCCCTTCAGTGAAATCCTCGAGCAGGGCAGGGAGCTAGCGGAAGAGGTCGGTGGAGTCCTTTTGTACCCTGAGGATACCAACAGCCTCATCGTGTTCAAGGAAGAAGACTACAACGAACCGTTGATGGCAAAGCAATTCGGTTTCAGCCGGAGATTTTCACTCCAGGCCCGTGCCAAAGCCACGATCACTCGAATCGCCCACCTGGGCTGGCTCCCAATCATCGGCGGCTTGTTCTTGCACTTGCGCAAGAACAGGACAGAACGCCCAGCCGGTCCTGAACAGGAAGAAGGCTGATCTTGGCGCGCCGGAAGGAAGAAGAATCACGGGAGGCCGTCAATTCACTCAATCCACCCGGATTGTTTGAGATGCTTCTTAAGAGGACCTTTCGAGCCAATTGCTATTCCGGCGTTTTTCACCTGGGCATGGCCTCGGCCCTCCTTACCGGGATCTCGCTGGAAATCTTGTACTTTAGCGGCCTGGCGGCTTTCCTCGGCGGCTGGGGCTGGCTTTTGACCTGGGCCCACGGCCTCGTGGGACTGACAGCGGCCGTCGGTTTCGCCGGTATCCTGGCCAGGTACAGATCGGACAAGCTATTCAAACCAACCGCGGGGAAGATGTTCAAGATTGACGCCGTCCTCATCGGCATCATCCTGATTACGGGCATCGTCCTGGCGTTGCGCATGCTGGACCTCCTGCCGGTACTCTGGGGCTGGGAGACAACGATTCACCTTGTAGCCGTCATCACCTGGCTGCTCGTATCGCTACTACGCGGCGGTTTGGTCGCTCACGCTGTTTCCAGTATCGTCTATAGCTATACCCCGTCCCGTTCCCAAGCCGCCTCCCAGGCTTTCAGCACCATCGGCGGTCTGAATCTGATACAGCTTGCCGCCCATGTCTCCGGTTCGGCAACACCTCGCCCCGCCCCCCTACCAAAATCGGAACGCGAACTATGGATGGACTACTCCGAATACTGGATCGGGAACATCAAGTGCCGGAGCTCCTGCCCGATCCATACCGATGTTTGCGGATATATCACTGCGATTGCCGAGGGCCGCGACGAAGACGCTTACCGAATCGCCAGAGCGAACAATCCTTTCGCCTCCATTTGCGGCATGGTCTGCGGCGCTCCCTGCGAGGCCAATTGCCGCCGTGGCGATCTTGACGCCCCCGTCGCCATCCGCGCTCTGAAACGCTACGTGACGGACAAGTACGGACCCGGAAACGGAAACGGAAACGACGCTCTTTATCACGAGGCGTGCGATGAGCGGATGCTGCCTCCCGACCATGGCGATTACGAGAAGGTGGCCGTCGTCGGTGCTGGCGTTTCCGGGCTGACCGTGGCCCACGATCTACGCCGGCTCGGTTACCAGGTGACGGTCTTCGAAGCGGATTCGGTCCCAGGCGGAATGCTGGCAACGGGCGTACCAGTCTATCGACTCCCCCGTGAACAGGTGCAGCATGAGATCCAGGCCATCCTCTCCCTGGGGATCGAACTCAAATGCAACATGCGACTGGGCCGTGATTTCAGCATCGAAGATCTAAGAAAGCAGGGATTCGGGGCCATCTTTCTCGGAGTGGGTCTTCCCCTGGGCCGCAAGCTTCCTCTCCCCGGGACCGACCTGCCCGGCGTTCACGATGGACTCGAATTTCTGCGTGGCTTCAATGAGGGTGCTCCTCTGCCGCTCGGCCGTCGCGTCGTTGTTATCGGCGGTGGATACGTGGCTTACGACGTGGCCCGTTCCGCCCTTCGCCTGGAAGGCGATAGAGAGGTCCACATCGTTTGCCTTGAGCAACGCCCCGAGATGCCCGCCGATGAGCGGGAGATCACCGAGGGTGAAGAGGAAGGGATCCGGCTTCACGACGGATGGGGACCACGGGACATCGTCCGGCAAGACGGCGCCGGAATAACGCTCCACATGATGAAGTGCACCTCTGTTTTCGATGAAGAAGGCCGATTCAGCCCCGACTTGGATGAATCGGTGACGGACAGTATCGACGCCGACAGCATCTTGTTCGCCATCGGCCAGACTTCTGATCTTTCCTTCCTCGTCCCTGGGGACAAAGTGGACCTGGAAGGGGAACTAATCAAGGTCAACCCGAAAACATATCAAACCACGGCACCCGATATCTTTGCCTGCGGAGACGTTGCGCATGGTGCCCGGCTCTTCATCGACGCCATTGCCTCGGCCCATGTTGCTGCTCGCTCGATGCACGACTACCTGCGCGGAACACACACCGATGTCGTCGTGCGGAAACAGTGGACGCCGGCCTCCTTCAAGATGGCCGAGGGTTGGGAAAGCGTCGAGCGCCGAGAGGCCCCGATCATCGAGGCTGAGCAGCGGACCGCCTCACGCGATCCAATCGAGCAAGTCTATCCTGAGGCCGAGGCACGAAGGGAGAGCTCACGGTGCCTTCGCTGCGAGGTCAATACGATCTTCGACAGCTCGGTCTGCACCGCCTGCAAGGGCTGTGTGGAAGTCTGCCCCCAAGACATCATCAAGCCCGTCGGTCTGAGCCAACTGGCGACGGACGCGTCCTGGCTACAGCAGGCCTCCCTGACCTTCCGCGTTCCTCTTGAAGACCTCAAAGCCATGGATTCAGAGCAACTGGACTCGCTCGGCGCGGTGATGGTGAAGGACGAGACGACATGTATCCGCTGCGCGGCCTGTGCCTCCCGCTGTCCCACGCTTGGGGTGAGCATGCAAACTTTCACGTTCCACCGCGAGTGCATTAGCGCCCCGACACGAAATCCGGACCTGCAATACAGCTAGAAGAACCGGGATGCGCGCCGGTGGCAAGGCCATCCAGCAAACTCCTCGCGCCACAGGCCAACATGGGCTTCGCTTACAACCCAAGATCGCAATAGACTCCAGCTGTCAAGACGGTGTATCTGCCTGTTTACAGGGACTCTGGCGAATGCCAAAGAATTCTCTCATTCTCCTCAGGCTGCATCCGAGAATAGGGCGTCGAGATATGTGGGAGATCCAGCCCCGAAGGGGCTGTGGCATGTAGCCGGGGGATGAGCGAAGCGATTCCCCCGGTCATCGTCTTCGCTGACGATCCTTTCGCATGCCCGGGGCTATCCCCCAGCGATGGCAGTCACAATCGAGACTTCGTCGCCCTCCTGGAGGGCCGTGTTCATGTCCTCCTTGAAGCGGATGTCTTCCTGGTTGACGTAGACATTGACGAAACGCCAGACCTCGCCGCTTTCGTCACACAGGTGGTCCCCGATGCCGGGGTGGTTGCGCTCGAGGTCTTCGATGACCTCGCCCACGGTAGCGCCCGCCGCTTGGACCACCTCCCGATCGCCGGTCAGACCCCGCAACGAGGCCGGAATACGTACGTCTATACTCATGCCGATTCCTTTGTTGTTTTGACCTGCGCCGCGCATTTCGTAGATCGTAAATAGCGGGGGCGGAATTCGAACCCACGACAGACAAGGCCAAGAGGAAGCCGCCTCCGCCGGCCTGCGCGCTTACGGAATCGAACTGCCTGATTGACCCGTCTGGGTTAGTACTTGTTGGCGCCCTCGGGCGAGTCGTCGTTCACCTTCCCCTTGACCCCGGTGAAGACGTTGTCGTGTACGCCTTCCCCAAGGGAGAGCATCGTTGAAGCACCGAGTTTGGCGAATCCTTCACCCAGGTCGAATCGGTTGCCGTGAGATTCGTTTGGGATCTTTCGGCTTCCGGAGCCTCCTGTAAACATAATGCCGTAATCGCTCACCGCGCCCTCGATGGTGTTGTTTTCCCAGACCGAATTATTGAGCGATGCCCCCATGTCCTGTCCGAAGAGTTTGCCGAAACCAACATACAAGAGGCCTGCCGGGTCCTTTCCATCGAGTTTCTCGAACTTGATTTTGTTGTTGACGACCCTGAGGTTTTCGCCGCTAAGGCCCATCGCCCACCCTTTGCCGCGCACGGTGATGTCGTTGTTCTCGATGCGGACCACCCTTGTGTCGATGTTCCCGGTTATAAGCAGGGCGTAGGTGCCCGGCCACGGGCTCGTCAAGTTCTGCGTCATTTCGAGCCGGTTGCCCGTAATAATTATATCCGCGGGCGGACGTTTCCCATCCTGCCCAATCCGGTTGCCGAGAATCTCGATGCCCTCATCCACGCCGATGATCACATTGTCGGTGACACGGATCGTATCGTGATTCGCAAAGAAGAGGCCCATCAATTGCTCGTCGTGCGGATCCCCATCGGAGTAATTGCCCAGCTCGACCAGGTTATTCTCGATTATGAAGTCGCCCGTAGACTTTTGTCCCGTCGACCAGATGGCGTGGACGTAGCGCGTGGGGCCGTCCTCCGCCGTATTGTAGGGATGGCTGATGCGACAATTGCGCACCTCGAGCCCCTGGGTGGCTACCGAAAAAATGACCTCGCAGGACCATTCACGAAACCAGATGCCTTCGAACACGGCCGGGTGCGAGTCGCTCTCATTCACGATGCGGAAGGGCCCACTCTCGATGGGACCCACGCCGGGCATGATGAGGGCCCCGCCCCCGCGCACGACCGTCTGCCACGTGTCACCTTCCTTCTTCCCCACTACCCGCAGACCCCGCCGCATGAGAACCGTCTCCCGCGGGTCGGCCTTGCCGTCGCCCAGGTAGAATTCGCCGGCCGCCAGTTCCACCGTGCCGCCCGCTCCCGCGTTGTCAAAAGCCCACTGCAAGTTCCGATAGTCTTCCTTGTCCCCACGCGCCTGCACTCTAATGACCGGGTCGCCCGTCGCCCCCGCGATCTTCCCAGGTTCCGGATTGGGTGTACCCTTCAGGTCAGGCCTCTCGTCCGCCGCAAAGGCCGGCGAAAAACCTAAGCAGATCGTCAACCCGATGATAGCCACAAAGCCCCACCTGCGCCGCGTCCTGGAACTGAACATGGTCATTCCTCCCCAACAGCCTCTGTTGTTAAAGGTCCCTGCAAACCCAACCGCCTCAGACCTTCACCCGACATTTCCCATATGCACCCGCCCGCGCCCATCGCAAGCAGGTTTCGAACTATCGTAATGGCACTCGCTAACAGCTTTCAAGGTCGATTTGCCGTTGAGACCCTCTCTGAGGTCGTTTGCCGTTCAATAACAGCCATAGGAGGCGACCTTCAGCCCTGTTCACCCGAGTTCGGACACTGTGGATCCCGAAGACTGATCCGCCTTTGTTTTCAGGCTCACGCTGCCTTCCTCTAGTAGTGATGGTGTAGAAGCCCGAACTTGAACGCGTATATCGAGCGCTACATGCGAAACATGAAGGACGATTGCTTGAACAGGATGATATTCTTCGGGGAGAAGTCTCTTCGAAGAGCGCTCTCCGAATTCGTAGAGTACTACCAAGCCGAGCGTAATCATCAGGGACTCGGTTACAACATCATCGACTTTGGAGAAGGAGTCGGCTCAACAGACGGACCGGTTCAACGCCGGGAACGGCTTCGAGGGATGCTCAGCTATTACTATCGCGATACTGCGTAGCTTCTCAGGGCATCAGATTAGAAGTCAGCGTGGGGGAGAAGTGCGTCTCCCGAATGTCCAAGCGACCGATCAGGTTCCACAAGGCGCACTCCTCGCCCATCTCGATCGAGATCTCACACGAAATCCTGCTTCATACGCAGCAAATCAGGAGAGTTAGACCTCGGCTGAGTTTTTTGACCATACGCGCAAGAGCATACGGGCCATCATGAATAGCATTGTAACGAACAGAAACGCTCCGATAGTGTTCGAGAGGTGTACAAGCAACATGACAGGTGTCATGAGCATCCGGACGGCCCCTGCAAGTGCGGGGTTGGCTGCAACCACCTGAGCGATAGGCGGACTAATACGGTAGTAAGTATCCACGAAGGCTGTTCCAAGCGAGTGATTCAGTAGATTATGATCGCGAAATACTCGCAATACATCGATTTCATCAGCCATCGGCGTTCCGTAAGCAGCCGTTGCGATGAAGCATGACCCACTCCCGCGACCAAGCGCGACTGTACCGTTGGATGCGGGATCCGTTGCCACCATCGCGAAGTCCTCGAAGGTACCTCCGCTGGCGATCGTATTGTCGAACTCCTCAAGGTTCGAGAATCCATCTTCATCTGGGTCGCCACTACCTGTGTACGAATCGCTGCTTGTGGCCCTGGCCTCAAACTCGTCGAATACGATGTATTCGTCGAGAATGGACCCTGCCGGCCCCGCGGCGGGCATGCAGACAGCATCCACGCAGGTCACGCCCTCGTAGTCCCCGCTGAGTGTAGTGCCGCTATCGGCGAGAATTGCCTTGAGTTCGGCTTCGGTATCTTGGCCTATGATCATCAATGCCGCGATAAGCTCGCGGAAATCTTCAACGGCCGCGGCCTGCGGCTCGCTATCGAAAATCAACAAGTTGATGTCGTAGGCGTTCTGAGTTGCCGTCGCGAGGGCATCCAGGCTGCTTGAGCACGTGGCGAACTCGATCAATGTGAGGGCCGCAAGCTCCGGGACTCCGTCTAAGTCGAAGTCGTCTGTATACACATCGAAGGCACTTGCGAACAGGGCCATCTGCCCATCAATCACGGCAGCTGCATCGCACAGCAACTCGATTGGCTGCACGACCGTAATGCTGATCGTCTCCGATGCGCTCAACGGCGGCGTGCCGTCGTCTGTAACCGTGAATACGATACTCGGATGCGCCCCCACATCAAGGGCCGTGGGGACCCAACTGAAGTCCGGAGAAACAAACGTTGCACCGGTCGGCAGATTAGACGCGCTGAACGTGAAGGCATCGCCGTCAGGGTCGGACCCGGACACGGCAAAGTTCAATGGGGTATTCGCAGTGATCTGCCGGTCGCCAATAGAATCTAAGACTGGCGGGTTGTTGGCAACAATGGCGACAACGCTAAACGTGGCGCTTGGTCCCGCGCCGGCAGCGGTGTTACCGACCAGGTCGCTTGCCGTACCCGAAGCGATAGATATGCCCAACGTGCCGTCGCCACTGATACTGCTGATCGTGACCGTACGCGTCAAGGTCCCGGAACCGGACACAGCAACAGTGCCCGTAGCCGTTCCGCCCGGGTTCAACGTCACGTCACCATTGGCGAGCGTTACGCTGTCTGCCCCGGCGTAGGTCACCGTGTATGTCACCGGGCCAACGCTCGTTGTGTTGGTCGAAGGCGCGCCGATGGACACTGTCGGTGCGATGTTATCGACGGCAAACGTGACGCTCGGTCCCGCAGCCGCGGCTTGGTTGCCCGCGATATCTGAAGCGGTCCCTGAGGCGATGGAGATGCCCAAGGTGCCGTTGCCCGCGATGTTGGTGATGGAAACCCTGCGTTGCGTGGCGCCCAGAGCGAACACGACCACAGTTCCCGAGGCTGTGCCCGTGGCGTTGAGAGTGATTTCGCCCGGAGAAAGTGTCAAGAAGTCCGCGCCGGTGTAAGTAACGACATAGTCTACCGGGCCCGAAGTCGTTGTCGATACGGAAGGTGTTCCGATGGATACGGTCGGCGCGCTGTTGTCGATGGCCACCGCTGAGCTCGTCACACTCGAAACGAGAGCTTCCGCGGAGAGGTTCTGTACATCCGAGCCGGTGTCCACGGCAAGCGTAAAGGATCCATCGCCGGTGATGCCTGTCACCGACACGGTGTACGTCGAGGGAGTGCCCGATATACTCACTCCGCTCGCCGCCGTGCCCGTGTGACTAATCACCACGTCATTCAAGGCATCGAAGTTGACCACGTCTTCGCTGAAGACGACGGTGAAGTCCACGGACGAGGCGTTCGTTGGACCGTCCGTGCTCGGCAGGATGATGTCGGCTGTCGGTCCCGCACCGCCGGCGACTGCGATGGAGAATGTGCTTACGAAGATATCTGAATCCGTGCCGGCCCCGGCGAGGTCTTCGTAAGAGTACCACACGCTGACCCAGTTACCCGCGCCGTCTGTCCTTAAACGGGGGATAAAGTCTTGTCCCGAATCGGTAGTCGCGTTCGTGCCCTGCAAGGCAGGCGCCGTCCAGGTAGCCCCGTTGTCCGTTGAACGGGACACAAAGATATCAATATCTGTACCTGCTCCGGAAAGGTCTTCGCTAGAGTGCCACATGGTGACCCAGTTACCCGCGCCGTCCGTCTCAGTTGTGGGCCGAGAATCACTTCCTGAATCGGTGGTCGCGTTGGTGTTCAGCAAGGCAGGCGCCGTCCAGGTAGCCCCGTTGTCCGTGGAACGAGACACAAAGATATCACCGTCTGTACCTGCTCCGGAGAGGTCTTGATTTGAGTACCACACGCTGACCCAGTTTCCGGAACCGTCTGCCGCTAAATTGGGAATAAAGTCTTGTCCCGAATCGGTGGTCGCGTTAGTGTTCAGCAACGCTGGTGCCGTCCAGGTAGCCCCATTGTCCGTTGAACGGGACACAAAGATATCATCATCTGTGCCGGCGCCAGAGAGGTCTTCATTTGAGTACCATATGCTGACCCAGTTACCCGCACTGTCTGTCGCTAAATCGGGAATAGAGTCATCTCCCGAATCGGTGGTCGCGTTGGTGTTCAGCAATGCCGTTGCCGTCCAGGTAGCCCCGTTGTCCGCGGAACGGGACACAAAGATATCCCAATCTGTGCCAGCCCCGGAAAGATCTTCCTGTGACCGCCACACGCTAACCCAGTTACCCGCGCCGTCCGTCTCAATTTGGGGATCAAAATCCGGTCCTGAATCAGTGGTCGCGTTGGTGTTCAGCAACGCTGGCGCCGTCCAGGTAGCCCCATTGTCCGTTGAACGGGACACAAAGATATCGGAATCTGTACCAGCACCGGAAAGATTTTCCTCTGACCGCCATATGCTGACCCAGTTCCCGGCACGATCCGTCTCAATTTGGGGCGAATAATCACTTCTAAAATCGGTGGTTGCGTTGGTGTTCAGCAGCGCCGGTGCCGTCCAGGTCGTTCCATTATCCGTAGAACGGGACACAAATATATCCCAATCCGTGCCGGCTCCCGAAAGGTTCTCTGAAGAGTTCCATACACTGACCCAGTTCCCGGCACCGTCCGACTCAATCCGGGGACCAACATCATTTCCTGAATCGGTGGTCGCGTTGGTGTTCAGCAACCCTAGCGTTGGGCTTGCGACACTGGCGGCGAGCTTCAGAACGAAAATATCATTGCTTCCCGCGCTGGTGAGATTGGCAACACCCGCACCCGGGTCGAAATCGGCGGTAGCCCGAAATATCCCAGTGGTGTACACGTTGCCCGAGCCGTCCACGGCGATGCCCCTGCCACCTTGGGAATCGGTGCCTCCCATGGCCCCGGCCCACACGAAGGTACCACTCGAGTCCAACTTAGAAATGAAAATGTCTCCCGAGCCCGCACTGGTGAGATTGGCAACACCCGCACCCGGGTCGAAATCGGCGGTGCCGTTAAACGACCCGGTGGTGTACACGTTGCCCGAGCCGTCCACGGCGATGTCCGAGGGGAAATCGTTGCCGGTGCCTCCCATGACCCCGGCCCACACGAAGGTACCGCTTGAGTCCAGTTTAGAAATAAAAATATCATTGGTTCCCGCGCTGGTGAGATTGGCAACACCCGCACCCGGGTCGAAATCGGCGGTGCCGTCGAAGTACCCTGTGGTGTACACGTTGCCCGAGCCGTCCACGGCGATGTCCAAGCCTTGTTCGATACTGGTGCTTCCCACGGCCTTAGCCCACACGAAGGTGCCGCTCGAATCAAGTTTGGACACAAAAATATCGTAATTGCCCGCGCTGGTGAGATTGCTCACCCCCGCACCCGGGTCGAAATCGACGGTAGCCTGATACAACCTGACGGCGTACTCGTTGCCGCCGCCGTCGACGACCGCGCTCTTGTACCCATCTTCGGCTGCCGACGATCCCCCGTCCGTAGCCCTCACGAGAGTGCCGCTCGCCTCAAGTTTAACAATGAACATACCATCACCCC
>SDBV01010695.1_pt1 | contig 12001 bp, 8 predicted proteins | sample 2277081 | NCBI WGS metagenome assembly SDBV01 (sample SAMN10402039, study PRJNA504765) | marine sediment metagenome | isolation source: marine sediment core GS10_PC15, 223 cmbsf | place: Arctic Ocean: Southern Knipovich Ridge | collected 2010 | reverse complement strand
GGGTGGACACGGAGGTCCACTCCTACAAGCCCCTTTTTGGGGAAACTCCTGAAAATAAAATCATGAGGATCTTGAAACTTTTTTCGGAAACCAATCGAGAATACCATCTGACTTCGATTGGGATATTTGCTCTGATTTCTTATTATATTCATCAAACTGCTTATACATTTCTTTATGATGATATTAATTTAATAGCCCTGAATCCTTTAATCAAGGATTGGAGAAATTTCTTTGAGCTGTTCACAATTGGAAGACCGATCAGGGCCATAACTTTTATGATCGATTGGCAGATCTGGGGTCAAAACCCCTTTGGTTTCCACCTGACGAACACCCTGCTTCACCTTCTGGCTACGGCTCTCCTCTATTTTTTTATCGATATCATTGCTCATAATCGAAGACTTGCTTTCATGGTAGGAATTCTCTTTATTACTCATCCCATCCATACCGAGGCAGTAACTGGGATCTCTCATCGGAAAGAATTGCTGGCAATGGTCTTTTTTGTTCTGGGCTTTATCCTTTACTTGAAGAAAGACCGTTCTCTTGGATTTTATCTGGCTTCCCTTTTCGCCTATATACTCGGTCTACTTTCCAAACAGGTGGTGGTGATTCTACCTTTACTGCTGGCCCTATATGATTATTATTTTTCTCCGGTAGAACCCCTTAAGAAACTCAAGGAAAATTTCCGATATTATCTCCCTTATCTAATAGTTCCTCTTTTAGGAATCATCCTTCGATATGGAGACTTCCAGCCCTTCTCCTATTTCTCACTCAAGGATTTTATGGGAGAAAGTTATCTATTACTTCTGGCAACGATGTCCCGGGCAGTAATTAAGTATATTCAACTGTTGCTTTTTCCCTTTAACTTATCCATTGACTATTACTTCCCTCTCTCCACTTCTCTTCTGGAGGGTAGGGTAATTCTTTCGGTTTTGGCAATGGCTTTTCTGCTATTTCTAACCGTTAAAGCCTACCGCAATTACCGGATTCTCTCCTTCGGACTGGCCTGGTTTCTGGTTAACCTTGTGCCGGTTTTAAACATTATTCCGGCCAACTATATCCTTGCCGATCGCTATCTTTATATTCCATCGGCCGGTTTTTGTCTGATAATTGCGGGTCTGTTTGAATATTTTATTTACCACAGCAAGGCTAAAGTTTCTTCAGATAAGTTTAAGAGATTTCTGCCCTGGTTTTTATTGGTAGCGATCCTGACTTACAATTTTGGATTACTCGAAATATCTAAATCCAATGGAATCAGCATAATAGATAATTTAAATATTCCTCTGCCAGCCGGGAATATGTTTTTGTCACTGTTTATCTTGAGAATAACCATTCTTCTTTTAGTGCTGGCCCCTTTCTTCTGGTTTCTGTTTAAGAGGATTTCCGGTGAAACTCACCGACAGATTGCCGTTTTTTTGCTAATTATAGTAGTATCATCTTACTCATTATTGACCATAAAGAGAAATAGGGATTGGAGGAATGGATATACCCTCTGGACAAGGACAATTGCCCAGAACCCCCGATCCGTTACCGCTCACCACAATTTGGGATTTTACTATTACCGGAATAAACAGTATGATCAGGCACTGGTTGAATTTCGTAAAGCCATCGAGTTGGATCCGGGTTATAGTGCCGAAGTTTATTTCAATCTGGGAAATATTTATGTTAGAAAGACTCAGTATGATGAGGCAGCCAGAGAATTCCAAAAGGCCCTGGAGATTGACCCCGGATTCGGAGAATGCTATCTTAACCTGGGAAATATTTATACACTCAAAGGAATGGTTGATAAGGCAATAGATAATTATGAGAAGGCAATTGAGGCATCTCCGGGCTTTGCCCGGGCCCACTATAATTTAGCAGGCCTATATGAGAAGAAGGGATTATTAAATGAAGCAATAAGGGAATGCCAAAAGGCAGTAGAATTAGCTCCCTGGTTTGATAAGGCCCATTTTCAGTTGGGCAATCTCTACTACAAAAAGGGTTTATCCCCCGATGCCCTTGAAGCATATCGCCGGGCAGCGGAGATAAATCCGCAGTACTCGCCATTCTATCAGAATTTTATGAAAGACTATCAGGAATGGTTGAATCAGTAGAAATAGATGGCAGGTATCTATTATCTTCTTATTGCCTGGTTAAAGTGGATAGGCGGAGCTTTTGCTCGGCTGAGCTTGTTGAAGGGATAGGGGTGGACACGGAGTTCTTTCCCGATCATTTGGGCCGGCAGCAGAGGTAGAGGTTAATGAAGAAACCAGGGAAAGGCTGAGGTCCCTGGGATATATGCATTAGCTGATGAGGATTAAATGAAAATAAATAAATCTAGAACTCAATATTCAGTTATTGTTTCATTATTTTTGCTTTCTTTCGGTGCCGGGTTATTTTCGATCTGCATTTTCAAACTATTAGGATTTCTCATTATTCCGACATCTTTTTTTATTATCCTTTTGTTATTTGGTATGCCTCTCGGTGGACTTCTGTCTTTAAAGTATTTCACTAACAACACCCGCGGCTTTTTGAAAAGCCTTACCCTTCTCCAGATTACCATGTTCTTCTCAATCCTTATAACTTTCCTTTGTATAAGGGTAAGTACACCTTGGCTTTTATATTACTTAGCTCAGTCCAGCAAAACCTTCTTACCATCGATAGTTGTGGTTACGCTTTTTATAATTCTGCAAAGCATAATGTTTATACCCTTTTTCGCAGCTTATGGTGCATGTGAATTCGTTGGATATCAGTTGGGTATGAAATTTCTTCATCAAAAAAGTAGTATTGTATATGCTATTTATTTGTTTGGACTTACAGCAGCATTTCTATTTTTAAGAGGGTTGCTTGGTACTTTGGGTATCATTCATTTTATTATAATATCAATGTTAACAATAATTTTAGTAGCAAATATTTTGCTTAAAAATCACCGACCGTTACTGAGGAATACATTTATGGTCTTTCTTCTCGTTTGCATCTTCATTCCGAATATAGATGATAAATTTATGAGTTTAATTGAACATAGAACTTTTAGTCCTCTCAAAGATTATTCCTCTTATAGAGAAGGATTCGAATTAGTTTATAGAAAATGGTCTAAATATGTTTATATAACTTTTCTTGAAGATAAAAAAACAGGATGTATAGTAAGTTATTACAATGGATGTTTTATATGGACATATCCCAAAAATACCTTCACAGGAAAAGAGAATCGAAAAGCAAAAGAAATTAAAATATTCCCTTATTTTCTGTTAGATGAGGATGCGAAGGTTGCGATTATTGGCGCTGGGGGAGGGAAACAAGTAGGAGAAGCATTGCAAAGTGGAATAAAAGATATTTATGCAGTTGAAATAATACCAGAAGTAATTGAAGTTCTCCAGAATGAGCTTAATTATTATGTAGATGATGTTTTTAATCAGCCAGAGGTTAAGGTCTTTAAAATGGAAGGGAGAAGATTTTTAAATGGGTCTAAGGAGAAATTTGATTTAATTTATATCCCTCAGACAGAGTCAGCAATATCTACTTTAAAATCAGCAATGGAAGTGTCTTCATTTCTCTTTACCATGGATTCTTTTAGGGAAATGAGAGAGTATTTAACTGAGGGAGGAATTATTGTAATCGAAAAGACTGTAGGAGTAGATTTTAAAGGAATAAAATTTAAACAGTACTTTAGCCAGTTTAAGAGCCTTGGATTAGTTACCTATGGTTTTGTTAACAACCCATATTATCTGGATATCATTAAGAAAAGAGTAGGAACTGATGATATGGATAAAAATAAAATTGGTGGTTTTTTTGGTTTAGGTCGTTCAATTATTATTGCCTACAATGGTAAGATGAAAAAAGGAATTGAGGATAGTTTGAGATATTTTCTCAAGGAAAATGGCTTTATTGAAGTATCTGAAATTGATACCTCGGATATTATGTTAATTACTGATGATAAACCATACAATGCAAGTGTATTTTCTACTTATTTAGATTTAAAATCAATTTATACCATTTTACTCGGTTTTCTTCCGCTTATTATACTTTTAATTTGGGGATTGCTTAATTTTATGAAAAAAAGAATTTATTCGTACGGAATAAGTTCCAAGAATTTTTACTACTTATTTTTGTCAGCACTTTTTGTCGGGGTTAATTTTATTTGTATAGAAAATTTTATTATCTTCAAATTATATAAATTTCTTGCCATCCCTTTGGATGCTGTTTTTATTGGAACAATTATTTTTTTAATTCTTACTGGTCTTGGTAGTCTTCTTTTGCCTACCAAAAAAAGTCCGATTATTTATATAATTGTTGCAACATCAGTTATCGGCTATTTTGCTTTTAATAAGCAACTATTTACATCGTTAGTTGTTATCTTTCCGCTTGCGATTTTGACAGGTACATTTTTCCCTTCATTATTTTGGGGGCAAAAGGAGAGACTATTTATAGTATTTGCGATTGATGCAATAGGGACTCTTATAGGGGGACTAATATCACTATTGATTCCTATTTTTATAGGATTTAAAGTATATTATAGCTTTACTATATTCTTTTTTATCAGTTGTTTTTTGTTATTAACTTTTTACCAAAGGTTCTTCCCCTTTCCTCCACCTAAGGAGGATGAGGCGGATACAGTGTCAGAATGACAAGTGGATAGGTAGGGTTTTGGTTTTCGGGAATGAATGTAAGAGCTGAAATTTCTGTCGGCCCGAAAAATGGTGGACGCTGATCAGCTTGAAGCGAATTGCAAACTGAAAAATGCAAATTGCAAATGATTGAATTGTAAACTCCAGACCTCTATCGACTTGACAAAAAGCCTCTTTTTTTATATGTTATTAATAGGTAAAGAAGGAAATTATCTCATATTAGCAAGGGAAATAGATGCCTAAGAAGATCATTGGACTGGATATCGGGAGCTATTCGATCAAGGCCGTAAGGCTGGAGAGCAGTTTTCGCGGCTTTGAGCTGGAGGCTTTTTACGAGAAGCCTCTTCCCCGTGAGTCCGGGCCTCCCCCGGAAGAGGTGATTTCCTCCACGCTCCGGGAGCTGGTCTCGGAAGGGGAGATGGACGATTATACCTTTATCACCTCAATCCCCGGTAATCAGGTATCCACCAGAATTATCTCCCTTCCTTTTACTGAGGAGAAGAAGATCGATCAGGTGGTGGGCTTTGAGGTAGAAGGAGACCTGCCCTTTGCCCTGGAAGAGCTGGTGGTTGACTATCATATCCTCCAGAAAAAGGAGAACGAGTCGAGGATCCTGGTGGCAGCAGTTAAGAAAGAGCTCTTTAAAAGTTATCTCGGGATTCTTGCTGCTGCCGGTATCGACCCCCGGATTGTGGACATCGATTCTCTTGCTCTTTTTAACCTTTATCAGATGGTTTCGGAGGATGATAAAGAGAAATGTCTTTCCCTGATCGACCTCGGAGCAGCGAAGACCTCGATCTGCATATTCAGTGGAGGTCAAGTTTTTTTCATTCGCACCATACCTCTGGCCGGTGATGCCATAACCAGGGCTATTCAGAAGGAATTTGGATTCTCTTATACCCAGGCCGAGGAGTTGAAGCTTCGTAGTGGAGAGCTTAACCAGAGGGAAAAGGGAAAGGTCTCCCGGACGATAAAAAGAACCCTTGAGCCGCTGCTCCAGGAGATTTGGCAGACTTTTTACCATTCTGGGGAAATGAGCATAAAAAGAGTGGAGAAAGCCTTTATCTGCGGAGGAACCTCCAGGTTACCGAATCTCCCGGAATATCTGGCAAAAAGACTGGGCATTGAGGTTACGAAATTAAACATTCTTAAGGAGATACCTCATAGGCTTCCGGAGACTGCGGAGGTGGATAGTATCTTGCCGCAAGCTTTAGCCTTGAGCTTAAGAGAAGTTAGCGGAATAGAAAGCTCCCGGGTTAATTTTCGCAAGGGAGAATTTTCCTTCAGAAAGGCTATTAAGGAGATCCAAGGGAAGCTGATATTTGCTGGAGTCATGGCCGCAGTCATTCTTCTATTGGCTTCCTTCAGCTTCTTTTCCCAATATTTTCAGCTCAGCTCCCAGCACCAGAATCTCCGGACACAAGTGAGGGCTATATTTGCTGAGACATTCCCTGATGAGGGAAAGATTGTCGACCCGGTTAGACAGATGCAAAGAAAACTGGAGGAGATGAAGAAGAAGATTGGTTATAATTCGGAAGATAATAGTCCGATCCTGGACATTCTCCAGGAGATCTGTGATCGAGTTCCCCAAGAGATCAGAGTTGATATTGAGGATCTGCTGATTGATTTTGAGCAAGTTCGCATTAAAGGTAAGACAGAGTCCATTGAGGCGGTTGATAAGATTAAGATTGAGCTAATGAAAAATGAAAGGTTCAAGAAGGTAGAAGTGAAAGATACCCGGAGGGGCGTTGATGAATCGATCTTTAACTTTCAGATAAACATTTCTCTGGTGGAAGAAAAGGACTAAGGAAAGCATATAAAGATGATAGGTTTAATTAAAGAAGTGATTACGGAGAAATTATCGGGTTTTTCTCAGAAGATTGGCTTTTCCAAATTGGGTAAAAGGGAAAAGGTCATGGTCGGCGGCGGAAGCCTGTTAGTTCTCATTATCCTCATTTATGTTCTCATCGTCTCCCCCTTTATCAAACGAATAGCCCGTCTGGAGGAACTCGTTGATGCGAAGAAGGTGGAGCTTAGAGAGATGATGATCCTGAAGGAACAGTTCCTACAAGCTCAAGATCGGGTTAAAAAGATAAAGCCCCTCCCTCCTAAATTTTCTCTTCTCTCTCATCTGGAGACCCTGGCGAGAAAGTCCGATGTTAAGATTGACTCCATCAGGCCTGGTCCTACCAAGGACTCTGGTTCTTACAAAGAGACTCTCATAGATGTTAAGATAGAGAGGATAACCCTTGACCAGTTGGTGGAGTTTCTTTACAAGATAGAGATTTCCGGGGATTACCCCTTGAAGGTTAAGAAAATTCACATAAAGCCTACCTATAAAAACCCTCAGTATCTTGAGGTTTCTTTTCAAATTGTAAGTCTACAGCCGGCTTAAAGTCCACTGAAGCGGAAGAGGTAATGCCTATGGCGGTTAGAGAGAGCGTGAAAGAATGGGTTGATGAACTGGGCCAGAAGATCTTGACCTTACGGGAGAGAAGGTCTCGTTGGTGGGCAATAATTGGCTATTTGCTGCTGGGAATTATGATGTTTCTCCTTTTCACTTACTGGAGTTTTCCTTACCCTCAGTTGAAAGAAAAACTAATTCGCCATCTGGAAGATCAGACCCATCCTCAGCTGGAGGTCAAGGATATCCAGCCAAGCTTCTTTACCGGGTTAGTTCTCAAAGGAGTTAACATATCTTCCGGGCCGATTTCGGAAAGTCCCGCTCCTTTAACTTTGCGTTTATTGCGCCTGCGAATCTCGATTTTCCCCTTGATCTGGGGCTCGCTTTCCCTGAAATTCTCCTCGGACCTTTACGGAGGACACCTGGCCGGAAGGTTCAACAAGAGAAGTTCTCGGGTGTCTATTGCCTGTGAGTGGGAGGATCTGGAGATTGCAGAATATCCTCTTCTTCAGGAAGCCTACGGCCTCAAGCTCAGGGGAAAGTTTGCCGGAGAGCTGGACCTATTCATCGATCCCAAAGATTTCTCTGGTAATAAGGGGATTGCTTCCTTTCAAATTAGCGAAGCAGAACTTGGTGAGTCTTCGCTGTTCGGGCTTTTCAAATTGCCAGAGTTGAGCTTTGATGATTGCCACGGAAAATTAGTCTTGGATTCCGATAGATTAGTGATAGAGCAGGGAAGCCTTATGGGTAAGGATCTGGAAGTAGCGATAGAAGGGGCTCTCGGCCTGCAAAAAGAGATAAGCCAGAGTAGTATTGATTTAAAGGTAAGGTTCAAGTTAGCCAGTAGTTTATCCGGGGAGTTAAAGGAAATATTGCCTTTGCTCCGGTCAAAGGCCGACCCTAAAGGCTTTTATAATTTTTCTATTAAAGGAAACCTGGCTCGGCCCCGCCTGGGAAGTTAGTAAACAATTTCATTTACTTCAGGGAATGGCCCGGTCCGCCATAGTCCCGCGTTCACGCGGGACGACGGCGGAAGGGAATAGCATTCTACTTCGCCAAGGCTTCGTCGGACAGGGGGAATAGCAATCCGCCTGTGGTGGATTGAATCCTATCTATTGACATTTTGAGAAAGAGTAGGGAATGAAATTAACCGGCGATTCTGAAGGGATTGAAGAATTAAAGTTTATTAAAGAAAATAAGATATTTTATTTGAAGTTCCTCCTTAATGAGGCTAAATCCAACAGTAATCGGCGTGCTGAATTTAAGGGCAGGGATGGTAAGACCAAGTATTGGATAACCTTTTATGATTTAAGTGGGGAGATAAAAATAGAGAAGATATCTGATTAATCTTCCTTTAACCCCAAAATCTTCCGGGCCTTGTCCGGGGAAGCTATCTCGCGGTCAAGTTCCCGGGCAATTCGAACCACCTTCTCCACCAACTGGGCATTACTTTCGGTGAGCACACCTTTAGAGATAAAAATATTATCTTCCAGACCAACCCGGACATGACCCCCCATCATAATTGCCTGGGCTGCCAGGTGGAATTCCCGGGGATAGCCTACTCCGATAACCGACCAGGTGTATTTATCTTTTCCATACAGTTGGTCAGATGTCTCTTTCATATGCATCAGGTCCTTTAGGGTAGCCCCGATACCTCCGAGCACCCCCATCACATACTGCATATGTAGAGGGGTATCTAACCGCCCTTCTTTTAGCAGATAGGCAGCATTATACAATTGACCTACATCATACATCTCCAGCTCGGGTTTGGTTTTGTTCTCCCTCATTGTCTGGCAGATATATTCCAGATCGGAAAAGGTATTTCTGAAAACGAAATCTTTAGTACTCTCAAGATACCCTTTCTCCCAGGGGTACTTGAACTCCTTTATCCGCCGGGCCACCGGAAACAGCCCGAAGTTCATCGATCCCATATTAAATGAGGCCATCTCGGGCTTTAACCTGGTTACCACGTCAACCCTTTCTTCGATGGACATCCCCACGCCTCCGCCGGTAGTGGTATTAATGATAAGGTTGCTCTTACTCTTTATTCGGCTTATGATTGCATCAAAGCCCTCAAGGGATTATGGTGGAGCACCGGTTTTAGGGTCGCGAGCATGAATGTGGGAGTTGGCTGCCCCGGCCTCGGCGGCCCTGGCCGCCTCATCAGCGATCTGCTCCGGGGTTAATGGTAGATGCGGGGTCTGGCTGGGAATGGTCGTGGATCCGGTTACTGCTGCCGAGATTATAAGCTTTTCCATATTAACTCTCCTCCTCTTCGACAAGCTCAGTACTTGGTGGGCTGGATGCCCGCCCTACAAATTTAATTGGGATTTGGTCATTGGGATTTGAACTAGTGCTCAGTAACATTAGTTTTTGCCCAATTCCCCCTCACCCTAACCCTCTCCCCGTTGAGGAGAGGGAACTTTTTACTGTTTACTACTTCCTCTCCCCTGGGGGAGAGGAATGAGGTGAGGGGGGAGTCTTGAACGAGCAAGAATTAATGTCACAGAGCACTAGGTGCCCTTAGTCCGTTTTAAGCTCTTTAAGGTCTTCAAAATAATCCAATGATTCTGGATTAATTAAAGAGTCTCTATTTAGAACTGGTCTGCCGCATATTATATTCGTGACCGCACTTTCAACTTTCTTCATATTCAAGGTATAGGGGATATCTGGTACCTCGATTATTTTAGCGGGAACATGTCTGGGGGAAGCATTTTTACGCAGAACCACTCTAATTTTATTCCTCAAATCTTCGGTTAAGTGATATCCTTCAGCAAGCTTAACGAAGAGAATAATACGTTGGTCCCCCCGCCAATCCTGTCCGATCGCCAGGCTATCAGCAACTTCTTCCAACTCTTCCACTTGATTGTATATCTCCGCCGTACCTATTCGGACTCCGGAAGGCTGGAGGACGGAATCAGAGCGGCCGAAGAAAGTAATACCGTCGGTGTCACTATGAACCATAATGTAATCACCATGACGCCATATATTGTGATAGACGGTGAAGTAAGCCTCTCTATAACTTTTACCGTCTGGATCGTTCCAGAAATAGAGGGGCATTGAGGGAGAGGGGGCTTCACAAACAAGCTCTCCTTGTTGATCAACTATTGGACTGCCTTTTTCATCATACGCTTTCACCTTCATTCCTAAACCTGGGCTCTGTAACTGGCCGGCATACACAGGAGTGATAGGGCTTCCAGTATAAAAACATCCATTGATGTCGGTGCCGCCCGAACTTGAATTAAAATGCAAATCTTCTTTAATTTCCCGGTAGACATACTCACACCCTTCGGGCAGAAGAGCTGAACCAGTTTGCCATATTTCTCTCAATGATGACAGATCGTAATCCCTCCCCGGCTTGAGTCCCTGGCTTCTGATAAAATTGATATAGGTTGCACTGCAACCGAACATCGTTACTTTTTCCTCCTGAATCAGTCTCCACATAGCACCGGAATCAGGATAATTGGGATTCCCGTCGTACAAAATTATAGTATTTGCTACCGCCAAAGAGCTCAGCACCCAATTCCACATCATCCAGCTACAAGTTGTTATAAAAAAGTGGACATCTTCTCGTTTTAAATCGGTATGGATTATCAGCTCCTTTAAATGATTAATGAGAATTCCACCAGCTCCCTGTACCATACACTTTGGCTTCCCCGTTGTGCCGGAGGAGAACATGATAAACACCGGATGATCAGGAGGCAATTGTTCAAATTGAATTTCAAGTCCCGTCTCTTTGGATAAGAAGTCATCGTAATGTACGGAGTTAGGAATTTCGCTGATATCAGGTTTGTCCTCGGTGTAGGGAACCACTACAACTTTTTCGATCGAAGGTATCCCTTGGGCAACCTTAGCCGCATTAGGAAGAGTACGAAAGGTCTTCCCTTTGTAATAATATCCGTCAGCAGTGAACAAAACTTTCGGCTCGATCTGACCAAAGCGTTCCACCGCCGCCCCGGGACCAATATCAGTGGCACTGGAGGACCATACCGCACCAGTACTAGTGGCAGCAAGCATAGCAACCGCCGTTTCTATCATATTGGGCATGTACCCGACTACCCGGTCTCCCGGCGCAACCCCAAGCTCACGAAGCGACTTTGCCAGACGTGCCACCGAGTCATAAAGTTCTGCGTAACTCATCCTGACTGATTTTTGAGTCTCTCCTTTGAATATAAAGGCTATATGATCATCCCGGTATCTAAGCAGATTCTCGGCAAAATTCAGCCTTGCCCCGACGAACCATTTTGCCCCAGGCATTTTGTTTACATCATCGATGACAACGTCATAGTCCTTAGAAGCCTTGATGCCGACGAAGTCCCACACCGAAGCCCAGAAATCAGGTATTTTATTTATTGACCAGTCGTAAAGTTGGTTATAAGAATGGAAGTCTTGGCCATAGCGTTTATTAACGAAATCCATAAATTTAGTGATATTGGCATTTATTTTTCGTTCTTCTGATGGCTCCCAAAGTAATTTACCCATATTGTCCTCCTGGCATAATCCCAAATAATGCTTTAATGTAGAGACTCAATTATCATAATATTAACCTTGACTACGCCCTGTAGCCTGCTACAGGGTTTCCCCTTATTTCCCTCTCCCCCGGGGGAGAGGGTCAGGGTGAGGGGGGGAGTAGAATATATTCCTTATGATACCCTGCAGCTTGCTGCAGGGAGGTTCTTTTTACGTTACTAATTCGGATGTTAACGCGTAATCTGGGTTGATTTTTGCCATTTTTAACGCTTAGGCAGTTGGAGGATCTCTCTTGCTTCCTCGACGGTGGCAATCTCCCGTTCAGCCAGCTTGGCGATCTGAACCGCCTTTTCAACCAGCTCATAGTTGCCTTTGGCCTTCTCTCCCCTCGTTATGTTAATATTGTCCTCCAGACCGACCCTGATATGCCCTCCCATAATAGCCGACATAAAGGCTGCCGGGAAGGAGTTGGGACCAACCCCGCATGCACTCCAGGTTGCATCTTTAGGTAAGCTTTCAGTAAATC
>SDBV01010694.1_pt1 | contig 12001 bp, 16 predicted proteins | sample 2277081 | NCBI WGS metagenome assembly SDBV01 (sample SAMN10402039, study PRJNA504765) | marine sediment metagenome | isolation source: marine sediment core GS10_PC15, 223 cmbsf | place: Arctic Ocean: Southern Knipovich Ridge | collected 2010 | reverse complement strand
TTCTAATGATAATTGTATATACAGAACTAGTCTTGCCCTCTTTAAGTGGTTGGGTAAAATGGATTGTATCCCCAACATGGATGTTTGCTACACTGGGTTTAATGTGGAATTTAGGATATAAAGATTTATTAAAAAATGATAATAAATAAAGTTAAAAGGAGGTTAAAAAAATATGGTTGACGATTTTGATGAGTTTAATGAAGAGGTCGAAGAATTTGATAAAGAAGAAAAAGCTAAAAAGCCAGTTCCAAAGAAAAAAGAGCCTGTTAAAGATTCAGAAGAAACAACAGATAGATATGTTGCTTTTTTCCAAGAACCAAAAATAGGAATTGTGGACACATTAACTAAAGAAGTTGTTGTTGATGGTCTAAGTGATTATGGAACAGCTCGGCTTGAAGCATTTAAGTTAAACAAACTTGATAAAATTGGAATTGCATCTGGAGTACAATAAAAATGAATGAAAAGAAGAAGAAAAAACAAATAAACCCTCAACAAAGAAGGAGTACTTGGACTTTTTTCACACTTTTATTTCCTTCACTTATGTTGGGTATCTTATTAACTTTTCCAAGGTCTATTGAAATTAGTTTCTTAGGAGCTCTCTTATTCTTTTATCAGGCTGTTTTATTAAAGAATTTTATAGAAAGATTTTACGAACATTTTTGATTTTAGTTAAAGAGATAAAATAAAATGATAAAATTAGTATTTACAAGGATAAGAACTACTTTTATAATAGAAATAGATAATAAAGTTATAGTGTATAAAGATAAAAAGTTCCCTAACGGATTTCAATTCATGCCAAAAGATCCAGAAGTAAGAAAAATAATTCTCTTTTCGAGAAACAAACTTCCCCAAGAAGTTATTAAATGGATAGAAGATGCGAACTCTGGTAAAAATCTTGAAGAATATCTTTCTGCTAAAGATGATGAGGCCCTTATTCCAATAGTTATAAGAGATGCCAAATTAAATGGATGTATTTTCCAAAAAAGAACACAATGAGTTTAGATACAATAATAGGATATATAATAGTACCCATAATATTTCTGTGGTTAGGTGCCCGGATATATAAACATGAAAAAGAACCTATTGATAATGTAATTGCTAAAATTAAAGGTTTATTTAAAAAAGACGAAGAAGAAGGAGAAGAAAGAATGGTAAGTACAGGAGAATATAATATAAATTATGGACAATAAAATGAAATTAGATTTTTATGATAAAATCGCCTTACTATTTTATTTTGAGATAGTTGGTTTTGTATGTATATTTTATTTAGTTTCAGACTTCATTCCCTTACATAACACATGGGAATTTTATTTAGCTACTCTTATTTTAGCCGTATCATTATCATACATTTCAATAAAGATAATAATCTCAATAATTGAGAATTATTTAAAAAACAAGAATGAAACAAAGAAAAACATTTAAAGAAAAATGGAATGAAACAAATGAGGTTTGCTCTCACTGTGGAAATATAACTAAAGAAAATAGGGGTTTGACTAAACAAAACGTAAAAAAATTATTTAAAAAACCAAATTCAACAGATATTGCTTTATTCTTAATTGTTCTTTTAACTCTTGCAGGAGCATTTATGTATATATCAGAAGTCCAATCTCTTAGGGAAATTATACATAATCCTAATGAACTTTGCTCATTACATTATTCAAATATAGTTTATGGGAATTTTGGGAACCTTTCTGTAATCAACCAATCAAACATACTATGGCAAAACCCTTAAATACCCAAATACCTTATATTTATATACATTATTATTCTAAAATTAAAGAAAAGTATCCTTATATATTATCTATTAAACCAACACAATTAATTGAGGTTATCAAAAATACCTTTAGAAATTCAATTCCAAAAAATCTTTATTATCCTATCTTTTATCAAATGGAAGAATGTAAATTAATCAAAAGGATTAATCATCAGAAATATAGAGTTCTTAAATATGATTACAAAAAAACATTAGATAAATTAAGATTTAGATCTTTTTGGGATTAACCACTCACAGCACCATAAGCATTTAAACCAAGACCTACGGCCAAACCTGCAAGCACTATTACTCCTACTGCTTTTGTTCCAGTCCATGCAACTTTAACAATATCTTTACCAGTATCTTCTTCCCAAAATAAAGAATCTGATTTACTTCCACTCATTTTTTATTATGATTAATTAAGGAAGGGTATTAACTTGTTGGGATACTACTCCAATTAAAGGAATTCCCACTAACATTTTTGTAGCCATCTTTAATTGTTTCTTTGAATCAAACTTTCCTTTCTTCATTTCTTTTTCTGTTGGAACTGCCTTTACCGCTTCCGCTAATAAACCCATAGACATTACTCCTGGGATTATTTGTGCTACACTTTTTGCTGTACTCATATTAAATTTGCCTCCTTTTTATTGTATCTATTTTAGTTTTCATTTTGTTTTGTGTTTCATTACCTTTAAAATATTGTTTTAAATTTTGTGGTTTAGTATGTGATGTTAAATAAAAAGGAATTTTAGCTTTAAAAAATTGCATTATTTTCATTTTAGTTATAATCAAACAGACCTCTTCCTAGCTAAATTTGATTGTCCTGGATTATCAAATATGTTTGGGGCATTTAAAATATTTGTTGGGGCATTTAAAATATTTGACTTGTCACCTAATACACTAACTCTTGGTTCTCTTGGCCTCATATCCTGAACTGGTGGTCTCTGAATAGGTTGTACAATTGGTCTTCCATATTCATCATATCCAACTCTTTGTTGTGTTTGGGCTCTTCTTGAGCCTCCTAAGCGACCTATTCCATTTATGGCTCTACTAACCAACCCAGGCCTCTTTTGTGGCTCTACGGGTCTCTGGGGCTGTAATTGAGCCCGCTCTACTTCTTGTTGAGCCCTTAATACATTCATTTCATGAATTTGGTCTGGTTCTGATAAAAATTGTTCATCCGTGCTTGGTTGGAACCTTGGATCTTGTTGTGTAGCCAACTGCTCTGCTTCAAATTGTCTTTGAACTCTTATTAATCTCATTTGGGCTTTCTCTTGAGCCAATAGCTTTTTATAAATATGTGTTGGAACCTTAACAACCCTTCCAGAAGGAAGAACTCTTGTCTTAAATGTTCCAGATGGTCTACCTCTTCCCTTTCCCTCACCTTTTGGTTTAGTAATAGCCCTTACAAAAGAACCTTTTGGAGCAGCCAAATGAACTAACTTTCCTGCTGCAGCAGTTAGTCTAGTATCGACCTTTCTAACAGAAGAGGATGCCCTTCCTCCCTTTTTGAATCTATATGGTAATCCCTTCTTTTTTTCTGCTTCTAATAGTTGATTATCTTCAGCCATTTTAATTATTTGTCGTTTTTGTAAAATAAATAAGATGATAGGTTATTTAAATCTTTCTACTTAACTATTTATCATCCTTGGAATTGCTAAAAGATGGAGAACCAAAATAACAATTGTAATCGTAATTGAAATTAGGGAATAACCATATCCTATACACATAGCTAAAATAAAGATCGATAGAAAATTTAATGTTGTAACTTGAGAAACCTTACCAATTACAAACATTATCCACATTAATGCAGATATCCCAATTATTGCAGGCCAAAATCCCTGAAAGAGATCTACCACTAGAAGGGTCCAAAGATCAATCATTCTATTTCAACTCCTTTTAATTTATTTATTTTCATCCTGCACTCATAGACCTCCCACTCCACCATTCCAATACAGACAATACATAAAATATAGCAATTATTCCTCCTGTGAAAACCCATGCTAAAGTTGCGGTAGTACAAGGCATAGCCGAACATCCAAACATACTAACATTTCTCGTAAAAACATGATACAATGAAATTATTGGCACTGCTCCCGCCGCAATAAACATAGAAAAAATACCAAAAAACAAAACAGTATCACTTTTTGTATATAAATATGTTCCAATAGCAATCGCCCCACCAAGCCCTATTAAAGATGCTAAAATTATTAAAAGAGACGTACCAGTCCAACCTGTAGGGTCTGAAACAAATTTCCAAATAGCAGTTTCATTATCAGCATAAGCTTCTAATTCATAACTGCTAGTATATACCTGATCATAAAATATGATTACTCCTTGAATTATAATCAAAATCATAATCATATTTGATAACTTCATTCTCTTTCACCTCTTTTTAATTTATTTATTTTCATCGTTTTGCTTGTACGTTTACTTGTATGAAATATGAAACTGAAATTATTATCATAAAAAATGCTAAAATATAATTATTGACAAATTGCACTGAAGAAAGGTTATTATAATAAAAGAAACCTTGTCCATCTAACCCTCCAACAAGACTTCCAGATAAAATTACCCCTGTTAATATAAACATAAATGCTCCGGGGTTTTGGGTATCTATACCAAAATGATAATTCAAAAATGAAATTGCAAGAGCCATAAAAAAGAATACTACTACAATCCTATTAAAATCTCCTGTGTTAGAACCTTCTCCCCAATCATCAATAACATATCTTAAATCACTCCAAAAAGTACTAAGTCCTGCCTTACCCGCAGTATCAATAACCACATTCACCCAACGGGCATCACTTTCTAATAATATTGAACCATTACCAAAATCAACATAATATCTTCCCTTAATATCATCACCAGCTTGAACATCATAAAGAAGAGATAGAAGACACTCATCTGATGCACATGCAAGAGAAGTTGAATTTAAAACAGCCGAATTTGAGGAATTTACAATTTGGAATGAAGCATTTGTAATTGTATATTTTGAAGAGGTAACAAAATATGTGAAATTTGTAACTCCTGTTTGAATAATCCCTTCAATTGGTGTTCTAAAATATTTAAGACCTTCTAATTGCGAAACGAAATCTTCTCCTGTCCCATCACATTGCAATTGCTGTGTATACTGTGTTTGTGTTGGTCTAATTGTTACAGAAGTTCCTACACAATCATCACTTACAAATGTAAATCTATGATTATAGTCTGGATTTAACCAAAAGGTAACCGCCCCAGCATCATCGGTTACCTCTTGCCCAATAATTGTCCAAACCCCACTAAATTGTCTTTCTACAGTTACATCAACACCACTTACCTTATCCCCTTGTGTATCTACAACTTGTATTGTAGAATAAATACCGTCTGAACTAGATAACAACCATAAAAGTTTATTTGTAGTGATGTTGGTTAAATCATCAGAAGCATCATATTTTCGCTGAGGGTAACCTGCTGCAGCATACTGAATAGATCTCGTATTATGTAATGTTTCATTTGTACCATTCAAACAAAAAGCATAATAAGGATTTTCTGTACTATTTGAAAATAAAAGACTTTTTGTTACTGAACCAGCCCCTAACCAATATACCCAAGTAGAAGCATCTATTGAAGCATTAATAAAGGAATTAGTTGTTTCATCTTTAAATGTAAAATTAATATAAGGGGTTTCAGTATAACAACTTGATAAATTTAAAGGAGACACATTTTGATAGAAATAATCTGAATAGATTGTATCTCCTGCATAAGCAAGGCTATATATTAATGTATTATTTTGAAGTTTATCCAAAGGAACATCAAAAGAAGCGGTCCAATTTGTTCCTAATTGAGACATTGAATAATTTGTTCCATTATAATCCAAAGTTACTGCCGTTAAACTTGAATTTGCGGTTAGGTCCACTATAAAGGATTCTGTTGAAGTTTCTATTGTTGTTGAATTAAAATAATTATTCTCTTGGAATATTATATAATTCCAAGTTGCTATTACACTAGCACTTCCATTATTTCCTGAAGTATCATTTGCATAAACCAAAAATGTATGTGTACTATAATTTAAAACAAGTGTTGCATTATTCCCACACGCTAAAGTTTCATTTGCTCCAGAGGTTATATTATAGAACCAACAAGTATCTAAATTATCGTCGGTGGTTGTCCAGTTTAATTGTACAGTAATGTTTGGAGTTGCTGTATAATTACTTGTATAGGTTGTATTGTTGGAAATTGATGTTATATTTATAAAAGGATCTGTAGCATCTATTGTAAAAGTTCTTACTGTTCCATTTAAACATCCTGAACTATCACAACCCTCATAAGTCCAATTATAATTTCCATCTAAAATTGTTTTTGTAAAGAGATAATCCCCTGTTATCCCAGAAGTGTTTGTTTCATTTAAAACTCCGTCTATGATTAAACTTACATTTATTAATGTGGCCGAAGTTACCGTACCATTAAAATTAATCGTTGAACTTGATGAATTGAATGTATCTATTGGAGAATTTAATGTTATAATAGGCCCAAAAACATCTACCCATGTTATCCCAGTTCCACCATTATAAAGTTGAGTTACTTCAGTAGCAGTCAAATTTCTATTCCAAATTCCTACCTCATCAATTTTACCATCAAAATAATTTGATGATCCGTCTGCGAACTTACCTATTACAAGGTTTAGTGCAGTCTTACTTCTTGTAAGAGAAGGTGAGGCAGTATTATTTAAAATCCCATTTATATAAAGTCTAAGTTTATTTGCAGTATCATCCCATGTTCCAACCACATGATACCATTGTCCTGTTTGTATAGCACTTGTGGAAACCACTGAATAACCAGTATTCCCCTGAAAAACAACCAACTGAACTAGATCTGTTGTTGCAGTAATAGCAAGAGAATAATCTTTATTTGTAGATATTGATCCACTTTTAGAAATTATGTATTGAGTTATAGTATCTAAAGTATTCACCTTAATCCATGCCTGAAGTGAAACATCATCATTAGGAGTTATTCCTCCACTTCCAGAGAGAGTAATATAATCACTACCCCCATCAAAACTAAAGGAATTATTTATTATTCCAACAGCTCCTCTTGTTGCTCCTGTGTTTGTTCCATTAAAATTCTGGATGCTATCATTAACATCCCCACTTAACCCATCTAATTTAAAATAAGAAACCAAATCAACATTCAATTCTTCTGTCCATATCGCCCACTCATCTATTCTTTCTCCAAAGAAATTAGGTATCCATTCAACTTGATCTCCTTTCTGAACATCAGTAAATATTCCAATGATTAATACATCGTTCTCCTTAAAGTCAAAAAGGACTAAATCATTCCAAACTACTTCATCTTTTAATCCTATTTGTTCTTGTCTACAATTAATATCCCCAACAGTTCCATTTATGGTTAAACCTTCATCACAAACAGTTTTATAATCAGGAACCTGAATAATTGTTTTATATTTGTAATCATAATCCCTTTCAAATTTAACCATCCCTACCCTATGATATAATTCCAATTCCTTAAAAGCTGTTTCATAATCTGAAAAAAGACTAAGTTCAAATTCTGCTACCTTTTGATAACCCCTTGGAACATAATAATTTAAGGGAGTGTTTAATTTTATGGTCGCTATATCAGAACCAATTAAAGGAAGACCGAAAGCATTTTCAATAGTAATTGTTCTTGTGTCTTCATCATAATTCTTAACATTATCAATCTCAAATGCAGACACCGTTCCTATTAAAAAAAGAATCAAGACCCCTAAGAATAACAATTTTTTCATTTTCTTCTGCTAAGTATGAATGATATTCTAATACTAATAATTAAATTCAATTCCATTTAAATAGGAATGAATTTAATATCCTGGATAACCTGAATATTGAGGTGTTTGTTGTTGCTGATCACCCCTAATAATTAGACCCACTGCACCTAATATTAACATAATTAATATTAATGGCGGACCAATACTTAACATAGCACAGGTTGTAGTATGTTCATTTCCAAGAGTGGCATTGTAACAGGTTGTATTTGAACCAATTCCTCCACAAATATCTTTTGTAGACTTACAATTCAATTCATCCTGATGTCTCAATCCATCAAACTGATCCTGTATTGTCGGCCAGAAAGATGTGATTAACAATACAGCAACAACTAACATAACAATACCTATTATAAATCCAAAACCGATTTGTCCTTTATTATTCATCATTCATTACCTCCTTGCAATTCTATAAAAATACAAGCAGGTTCGTTAGAACCTGCAGGTTCAAGCATAGAAAGATGGAAGGATTTGTTCCTATAAACTTGAATATGTTTAGTTATCATTTTCTATAAAATTTTACTTTTGGCTTAAGAAATATCATTTGTTCTATTTCTTCAGTAGTTAAACCCAATTTCTTCAATTTTTTCTTCTTTAAGTGATAACTAGTTTGTTTGTTCTTACTATTATATGTTTTATTAAAAAAATCTATGAATTTCATTTTACTAGTAAAACACGTTAGTATGTTATATAAATCTTTCTACTAATAAATCAATTAAGGAAGAAATGATGGAAGCATTCATCAAGTAAACCTTTATTCGGTTTTTGTCTTCTTTTTCTTCATCAAGTAATTATTCCTGCTATATATGAAACCAGAGGAGACATTAGCATTATTAATACAAAAACACCTAACCCAACATAAAGGCCGGTTCTAATTATCTCTCCTAGAGTCATTTCTTCTTCCAAGAATGCTCTAACTAAGAATATAAGTATGATTGAAGATGCAAGCACAATTAAAGCTTGAAGGAGTTGTATTATTCTCTTAGTTAAATCATCATATCTTATTATTGAGGGATCTAGTGTTACTGTTAAAATAAAGGTGTCTAAACTTGAATTTGATGTATAATTTGTTCCTCCTGTAGAGTTATAAACATAATTCCACACCCCAATCCCCAGAACATCAGTATCAGGATTTGAAACTTCAACACCTTCTCTATATAATCTATAAGTCACATCACCATCCCCAAAATTACTTTCAGTACCTTCAACATCCCCTGCTGTTTCCTCTTTTATTGGTGTCGTTCCAGAAATAGTTCCTGTAGGAGATATTTGATTAACAGTTAAAGCGAAAGTATCTAAGGATGCAACCGCAGAATAATTTGCTCCTTCTGTTGAATTCCAGATATAATTATGAACTCCTGCTCCCAAAACAGTAGTATCAGGACTTGAAACTTCAGTACCATCCCGATAAAGTTTATACAAAACATCACCATCTCCACTGTTTGATTCTGATCCTACAACATCCCCTGCTATTAAATAATCTATTGGAGAAGTCCCTGTGGCTGTTCCTGTTGGGGTTGCTTTATTAACAGTCAAAGTCAGAACATCAGAACCAGCAGTGTAATTTGTACATCCACTTGTTGAATAATTATATTCCCATGTCCCAGCACCTAAAACATTAGTATCACCAACAGAACTTCCAGTGTCAATTTCAACCCCCTCTCTTTTTAAAGAATAAGAACAACCTCCATCTCCTGTATTGCTTTCACTTCCTAAATAATTTGAAGCAGTTAGATAATTTATTGGGGAAGTTAGAGAAGTTGAAAAAGATGGTGTTGCTTTATTAATAGTTAAGGCAAAAGTATCTATTGAAGCGGTTGAGGAATAATTTGCTCCACCTGTAGAATTATAAACATAATTCCACACTCCAACCCCAAGAACATCAGTATCTGGATTTGAAACTTCAACACCTTCTCTGTACAATTTATATGTAACATCTCCATCTCCTGTGTTTGATTCAGTTCCTTCAACATCACCAGCTACTAAATAATCAATAGGTGAAGTTCCTGTAGCCATTCCAGTTAATGCTATTTTGTTTACAGTCAGAGCAAAAGTATCTAAACTTGCTGAAGCTAAATAATTAGTACATCCTGTAGTATTATAAACATAATTATATGCTCCTACACCTAAAACAGTAGTATCTGGATTTGAAACTGAAACTCCATCCCTATATAAAAGATAAGAACATCCGCCATCACCTGTATTAGCTTCTGTTCCTGTTACATCACCAGCTACCAAATAATCAATAGGTGATGCACCAGCTAAGGAACCTGTAGGTGTTGCTTTATCAATTGTATAATCTCCAGCCTCTGTATTATTTACATTTCCATAAGAATCATTTGCAAACCATCTGTAATTATAAACTCCAACAGATAAATCTGAAATAGAAAAGTTGTAAACATTTCCTGAAATTGAAGGAGTGTAGTTTGTTCCATCAAATTCAAACAGAACTGTTTGCAGATTTGTATCTGTTATTGTTGCATTAAATTCATAAGTTGCTCCAGATGAATATATTGCAGGATCAGAAGGGCTTTCTGTTAATGATGAAACGGAGGGATTAAGAGAATCAACAAAAAAAGTTATTGATGATGAATTTTCATTGCCACCAGAATCATTTGCCCAGGTTGTTACATTATGCTGACCTTCACTCCAAGTTATCCCAGTTATGTTTAAACAATTACCCCCAGTTCCTAAACTTGTATTGACAGAATAAGTATCATTAGAATACCAACAAGAATCTAAATTTATATCTGAAACTGTATAATTTACTTCAATTGTGTTGGAAGTGTGGTTTGAATTGTTTGATGGATAAACTATCTCTATTTGAGGGTAAGTTGAATCAACTGTGAAACTTATTGTTTCAGAAACATCAGAATTATCGTCGGTGTCTGTACATCTAACATACCAATCATAAGTAGTCCCATCTGACAAAAGAGATAAAAATGTTTGATTGACAAACATTGTAACAGTAAAATCTGTTTTATTTAAAACGTCATCAATAAATAATTCACAAGAACTCATCAGTAGACCATTTGTTTCTGTCACATCATAAATAAACTCAACAGTATTGTTATTGGAAAATCCACTACTTTCTGGAGAATATAATGTCACCACTGGTACACCTGTTTGAATTTGGATGTGTCCAACATCCGAAGTAATAGTTGTGCTATCCCCAGAACATTCAGTATACCAATAAACTTCTTCCTCAGTGTCGTTAAATTGCTTCTCAAATACATAATCTTCATTGTTAAGAATTGCAGATGTATTTGATTGATCAGCATAATACCCTGTCCATTCATTTCCATTAGAAACATTCAAAAAGAGAGTGCAATTGTCAATTACTGTGTCGCTTGCAAACCCGATATTTACTATAAAATCATATTTATAACTATTCATTTGGTTAACCCAACTTCCCCCGTTATTATCAGTTAAAGTAAAATCAATTGAATCAAGAACACCCTTACTTTTATTCTTCAAAAAAGCGTCATCAGATACATAAAAACCATACCCATCATCCATGTCTCCATCTACCTCAGTAGAGTAATAATAATCATCATGATTCAAAGTCCAGAACATTAAACCATCACCACCTTCATTATAGAAATTATGAATCATTTGTTGATAGAATCTATCTTTTATAGCAGCTTCGTGAACTGTTAAATATCCTGCTTCTTGTAATAAAACTGGCATCCCTAACTCATTTGCCCATTTTACATTTTGAGCAACCCAATTATCATATCCATACCTTCCTAATGCTGGAGTATACGCAGGAATAAAACTTCCTTCATATCTATTATTGTAACTTAATCCCGTATCATTAGTCCACCAATCAATATAATCATTTGTTCCTGTATCTTCAGTAACCCAACCACCCCCATCATGCTCACTTCTTTCAGCAAAATATTGCCATTGATCTGGATGTAAAGCATAAGTTGCAAAGTCTACTCCTGTATTATTATGATCTGCAATCATATCTGTTCCTTCTCCCCAAGTTTCGACATACCCCCATCCTTCAATACCTAACCCAACCAAATGATTAGAATCTATACTTTTAATATAAGCTGTCATATTTATAGTCCAATTTCTAATCAAATCTCTTCCTACACCATCACTTTTAGCCCTTGGTTCGTTTGCTAACAACCAACTAAATATTGCTGGATCATCCTTATACAATAATCCAGAATAAGTATTATTTCTGTTTAAGGTATGGTTAATATAATTTCTGAAATATTGCCTGGTATTTTCATCATCATAAAATTGGTCATGGAATAACCAATAATTATCATCATCAGAATCATTAACCCACTGATAAGTTTTATTAGTTGTTGGAGACTTTTGTGCATACCATCTCATTCCACCGTAATCATTCCAATTATTAATTAAAACTAATTGAAGTCTTATATTTCTTTTACTTGCTTCATAAATCACCCAATCTAAAGCTTTAAACA
>SDBV01010693.1_pt1 | contig 12001 bp, 7 predicted proteins | sample 2277081 | NCBI WGS metagenome assembly SDBV01 (sample SAMN10402039, study PRJNA504765) | marine sediment metagenome | isolation source: marine sediment core GS10_PC15, 223 cmbsf | place: Arctic Ocean: Southern Knipovich Ridge | collected 2010 | reverse complement strand
TTATTTGGGAATGTATGGCTCTCTTGGTATGACTTTACTGATACCTCCCAATATAATTGCATTACCAGGCATTGGTTTGGTACTTGGATTGCCGGATCTCTGTGTGGACTGAAATTTTACTGTCCCGTATACATTCACTTCCTTAATTTTTTTACCCCAACGCGGATTGACCCATTCATATGCGTAGAATGTTATGGGGTTGTCCTTTTCATTTGCGGAACACTGAATAGGATCAGCCTCGTAGCAATACGAAGATTGTGCAGATCCAGTCCTTCCTTCTGCTCTGTCAAGGCCATTTTCATTCGGATTCCATTCCAGGATATTTACTCCATATTGGACAGGAACTATTGCTTTAAATCCATCTTCATATATCACCTCGTACCATCCCAGGAGATCTGGTGTGTCAAAAAAGCTTGGCATATTAAAATAAGCTTTCATATTATTTGCAGGTAGTGCACAGGCCTGCAGAAAGATCAGGCTGCTTACATCAGCATCAATTGGAATGCCTTTGATCTCCTGTGGTAATGGATTTTCTTCCGTACCGACAGATCCTACAGCAACTGCACAATTTCCTGATACGCCAGTTGAAGGCTGCAGATTGAAAACTTTATTCCGGCTTTTAACGGTACCCGTTTTTAAAGTGCTCAGATCAACATTGAAAACTCTTGAATCCTTAGCCAGGTTAAAATGTGAGGAAATATCAATGGATTCAATTGGATCCCCGTCTTCACTGGGAATTCTTACATCACTCAGGTTTGATCTGACAGTAGGCATTAATTCCACTACAACCTTTGTCAGATCGGGAAGATTAAGTGTGTGTTGAGACCATACGAGGTTTGCGCATCCCAGGAAGTCAGTCAATAAATCTTTTCCAATATTAAACTCATCTGTGGCAGCCCAGGAGGAGGGTGCTCCTCCTGCTACATCTATATTTTTAATCCTTTCATCCCAATTGCTGATATTGGGTTTGAAATTTCCATAGACCTGGGTAAATCCGAAATCATCCACTTCCAGATCCCTTGACTCCTCAGTCCAGAACCAGTTGAATATTAATATATCTTTTGGAATGGATTTTTCGACCAGAGCTGGAGGGAGAGCGCCGGGCTTAAGGTATTTTATGCCGGTTGTGGTTTTCCCTTCCCTTGGACCGGCATTACGAACGCTTTCCAGTAAATGATCTCCCCACATGGCAACTTTGATACCTCTTTCGCTCAAGTAGTCATATATTTTGTTAACATCCTCCGCAAACATTTCAGAATGATCTTTGCCTTCGCAATGCGGGCAAACGTCAATAGGCATTCTCCACTCGTCATGACCGATATGGATCATTTTGGGTTGTATTACTTCAATATACTCATCATAGACATCAAACGTAAGATCGTAGCATTCAGAAAGGGATGGACAATAGTTATCGGGCCAAATATCTCCTGGATAATGCGAGAGTTCACGGTGCCTTGTTAAAAGGTAATACGCATGTGTAAGCGTTGGTATCTCAGGGATGACCTCAATGAAATTTTCATTCGCCAATTCGACAATATTCCTGACATCCCTCTTCTCGATAATGAATCCGTCACCTGCATCAGAATGGCTGGAATTCTTACTTTCCCCCCTGGGGCCTTCAGGTCTGTTGGATCGTGTATAGATCATATCGTCGGCAAACTCAATCCAGCCGGCATTTACTTCAGGATGCCTGTCAAGCCTCATGCAATTCAGTTCGATGACAACCTTATTGTATTTATAGAGTGCCATAAAATCCCTTAGGAAGCGATTGAAAAATGCCATGTTATCAGGACCGGGAACATATAGCCTGATTGCTCTGAAAGGCATATTGGGCCAATCCCGCACTTCAATTCCCTGTACCTTTTTTCCTTTATCTGCATCAATCAACTGCCGAAGGGACTGCAATCCATAAAATGCCCCGGGATCATCCCAGCCTGCAATAACAATCTGATCACTGTTTACACTCAGAAAGTACCCTTCGGGACCAGGATCCTTTTCCGTAATATTCAGTTTGTATTGTTTGCTGTAATTTTTTATCAATGGGTTGTTCATGGCTCCCATGACCACAACTTTTCCTTCTTCAGGGATATCGTCACGGGATTCAATTTTTAATGCAATGCCGTATTTATCACTTAGCTCCCTTACCAGGAAACGGGCGAGAAAAAGGTCCCTGTCACTGGCTTCAGCCGGAACGATAATTGATACGGACTCATCCAGAGTAAACGGATCATCACTGAGTTCCATCTGTTGTGGAATGGGAAATATCACAGTCTTTTCGACTGCCATAACATGGGAGGGATACACGGCAAATGATGCACAGATAATTACCAGAAAAATGATTCCGGTGGTTCTTTTTGATAGGGATTTTTTCATGATTGAAGCTGTTTTATAGTATTATTCTTCTGCATTTATCAGAATAAAATCATATTCCTTAAGCATATTTATATAGGGAGCATTATAGGCAAGCGTTTCTTCAGATTTCTTGTTCCCCTCTTTGTCCCATATCACCACCCGGATCATAGAACCGTCGTCAAGTCCCGGGATAGTAATTTCAAGCTCAGTTGTCTCAATGGCGAGGAGGGCAGTTACCTTTCTGCCGGCAATGCCCCATACATTTGATGAGGGAAGTATTCCTGCGTCTGAGAGAAGATGGGAGATAGGGTAGGCAACTTCCCAGTTCAGAGCTGTTGCCGTAACCAGATACTTATCATTCTTGCCAACAATGTAGGGGCCTTTTCCATAGGTTTTGTTTGGAGAACAGTATACAGTGCCATCTGTGATTGCATCTTTGGGAATAATGGTCCCTGAACGCAGATCCATCCCCCGCTGAACATCAGAACCTGTAACCCTCAGGTATGTTTCTTTATAATATCCTGTATAGGGAAGATCCTGTTCCTGGCTCTGGGGAAGGGAAACTTCTGAAGGACTTTCTGATCCCCTTCCATAACTGAAGGCCTGGCTACCGTCAATCCCGCATTCTTCCAGGGCTGTTTTCCAGCCCGGACTTATCTGGCTTCCACCCGGAATACTGCTGCCGGATTGTATAAATACCGGTTTATCAGTGTTGAACAATGCCACAACTTCCGGAGGGAGAATCTCATTACTGCCGCCTGCTGCATAAATCCAGTAGGCATCTGCGGGCATTACCTTATCGCTTACCATGATATTATAACCGGCATTCATTGCGCCCGAGGTAATAGCATCTCCGGAGTTAAACAGTCTGTTCCAGCTGTCGGAACCGGTCTCAGATCCTGAGTAATCGGTTTCCTTTTGGAGCAGGACCACTATATTCATAAGCGGCCTGTCAGCCTCCTGTTTCTCTACATACTCATTGATCCATGCCTGTGTTCCAATCGGGTCAAACTTGTCCATTCCCCCGAATACGATATAATTATCCACCCTGAACTGCAGGGCCCTGATCATGCATATATAAGGAAGAACAGCAGAAGAGTAATCCAGAGCTATTCCCCAGTTACGCCCCAGGGGTGTGATAAGGGATGTAGGCTTACCCCAGTATTTAGCCCATCCATACCCCAGTGATCCGTGCTGTGCAAGAGTTGCGATATTAAATATTTTATCCCGTTTGAGATAATAGTTATAAATGTTAATAACAGCAGTTTCCGGCCATAATGTTGAGAAGTTTGCCTCCCTGAGAAGCATAGGATCAGTACCGGAAATGTAATCAACACCATTGCTCTTTAATTGTCTTGCAAATGAAACAAATACGGCTGAATTTACCTCAAAGCATTCTTCAAAAACAGCATCGGCTCCCGCAGCTGCGAGATCATCGGCTACGTATTTTATATTTTCAGGAGTCCACTGATTTTGTTTCCAGTGCCATGGATTAACCCCTTCCATATTGACCATCACCTTGAGTCCCTTGTCATGTGAAGCTTTTACAAAGGAGCTGAGCCCATCTTCTTTTTCTACCGCCCAGGTCTGCTGCTCAAGAAATGGAGATTTATAATAGTAATCCATTTCCGAACCTGCACGACTTGCCCCCCAATACAAAACACCCCTCCATCCCTTGGCATATATATCATCCACTAAATCAGCAACATCGGCATCAGTTCGTATGCCGGAACGACCAGGATTATATACTCCCTGAACCCAGTATAAAGGATTGTAATGTTTCGCATCCTGTGCGAAAATTTCAGATGCATTCGAGCTGATCAAAAGAACAATGCCCAGTAGATAGATTTTCTTGCTCATGTCAATTTATACTTGTTAAATTATCTTTAACTTATGGTTTGTAAACCTGTATGCAATGGGCATAGTTATCTGTTACATATACTGTGCCATCAGGACCTGCTGCTATACCGAGCGGAAAGTGTTTGCTGTCATCGAAGACTCCCGAAGTTTTCCAGCCGGACTGGTATTCACCGGAAGAATTAAATTTTTGGATGCAGAAGTTGTAGCGATCGCATACAAATATGTCTCCATTTTTGCTGACACATACTCCATGAGGTTCACTGAATTGTCCACCGCCGGCTTCTTTCCCCTCCCCGTATTTTCCAAACCGCTTGACTAAAGCTCCATCACTGGTAAAAACCGAGATACGGTGGTTCTGTCTGTCACTGAGGATTACATTGCCATCCGCGGCAATTGCAATTTCATGAGGAATATACAATCTGAAACCAATTTCTTCTTCAGAACCCCATTCAGATAAGAACTTCAATTCTGAATCGAACTTTTGGATACGGTAATTAAATGCATCGATTGCATACAAAACATCCTTTTCATCAAGGGCTATCCCGTAGGGGTACTTTAGTTGCCCGTCTTCGGTTCCATACGAGCCGGTGGACTTTAAATATTCCCCACCAGACGAAAACTTCTGGATCCTGTGATTGTTCATATCAGACACATACACATTTCCCCTGGAATCGACTGCTATTCCATATGGATAATTGAATTCTCCGGGCTCATCGCCGTTTTTCCCCCACATCAGGAGAAAATTACCCTGGGAATCAAATTTCTGGATCCGGTGGTTATGCTGGTCAACTACATAGATATGGCCGGAATTATCAACTGCTATCATTGCAGGGAATTTTAACTGTCCCGGTCCATCACCGAACTCACCCCATTGTTTAAACATCACCCGGTCTGACTGGGCATTTCCGGAAATGCAGGTGAATAATAATACCAGCACATTCAGAAATATAAAAAGAGATTGATTTTTCATCCAACTTATATTTTTCATTTGATTGAGTTTACCGGGTGATAGTAAAGGAATCGAGTACCGAGCCGGGTTCATCACAGACATCCTCTTCCAGTGGCATATAGTCCGGATCTCCGCTTTTCAGGCAATGCGGTGAACAGAGCAGTTGGCCTTCAATAGCGTTTTCAGAAAAGTCCAGAACCAGAACACCATAATGGATGACCCGGTAGGCGCAGTTGTCTGGTTTTACAGGTTCATCCCAGCCTTCGTGGAAATAGGATCCTGTGGGACTATTAACAATATAGGTCATCCCGTTGTCTATCTGATAACGTTCGTACTGATGGTTGTGTCCGCTAAGATCAAGTACGTATTTTGAATTGGATGAACGGAGATCGTTCAGTACAGTCCTGATCCTGCTGTTTCCAGGGCTCCGTCTGTATATACTGGTGTACGAAGACCTATGGCCAAAGCTTATGATAAAATTAATGTTCGGATCATTCTGAGCCTCCGAAAAAACTTCAGTAACCTGCCCTTTCCATTCTTCCCATGTTGAAGAGGTATAGGGTTCAGGATAACTGATAAACCTTGTATTGCCATAATCAAACCATCCCCAGTCTTCTCCACAGCAGCTGATAGCAGGTGCATCTGACATGTTCCCTGAATTGGGAATATCAAATCTGCCTTTCGCGGTTCTCAGGTCATCAATATCCTCGTATTCCCAGTCGTGGTTTCCCCAGGAAGGCATCCATGCAGCCTCCTGTGACCATAGCTGGGCATCATGGAACCGAGAGACAACATCGTCCTGTCCGCCGGGCCCTGCACCGGTTATATCCCCGGTTGTAAGAACTACATCAGGTTTCAACAGTGAAATCTGATAGAACATGGCCACACATTCTGCGGACCTGTCGTGTATGTCGGATGTAGTAACGATTCTGAATCCAGCTTCACCGGGTGGGGGAGGTGTTTTGAATTTATGCCTTTTTCCAACCGTACCAACCTTGTAATAATAGAGGGTATTCACTTCAAGTCCGGTCAGCTTTGCTTCCCAGTAGGGTCCCGGAGGTGAAATCCAGGGAGAATCGACCGGTAAATGCTCGGGGTGTACCGCTTCAACCCTTGTTGAAAGGTCTTTTGGGTCAGTGCCGTAGCTGATGAAGCCCTCGCTGCCGGTCCAGTCAAAAGTGACAGAGGTAGTGTTGATTACTGAAAAATGAATGTCGTCAACAAATTCAAGTTTCAGGTGTGCATGATCACCTTCCTGTCCCATGGAACAATTATTGAATACAAACAGGAGGGAAGGGATTAAAATCAGGTTAATGATTATTTTTTTCATTGCATTTTTTTATTCATTTAAAGGATAAACGCTTTGTGCTAAAGGCTTGTGTAAATTACATGAACCAATCTTTATTACATAGTACTTAAACATTCATTTCTAGTACTAATGTTGTAATTCTATTCCTGATATTCGGACATATCCAAACATTAGTGAATATTAGTATCATGCATTCGCAGGAGATTCATCCTGGTTTTCTTAATTTGGATTTACTTTGAACGCCGGTAATGAAGAATAACCCTGGGATTGCTGACAGACATCCAGACGATATATGGGATCACGCATCAGAGTTACCCGCCTGTCTGTCGCAGGAATGGTGGTCGTATATATCCGCAACTCGCCGGGTACGGCAAGAATTATCTCCTCACGCCAATCTCCAAGAATATCAGCTACCAGAAGTGGTTTTTCAGGAAATTCCGCACTGCTGGCAAGTCCATCCGGATAACTAAGCAGCTGTGACTTCTCCAGATCCAGGTACTCGCGTTGAAGGTCAGCATCCCAGAAAGCGGCTACCCTGGATTGATTTTCCTTTTTGGAAAGCAACTTGCCTTCCGCTGAAAATAACCAGAAATTATTCAAAACCTCATCTCCGGCCCAGATTTCAACACCGGGTTCATTCGCATCGATGTCAGCAATTAATCCATAATGACAATGTCTTGATTCTTCATCGATGCCCCATAGGAGTTTACCCGTTTTGGCATCCAGCTGGCAGACTCCGTTTTTTTCCATACCCGGCTCAATGCATAAGTATACTTCCAATCCGGGGTGAGCAGGATCTAGTTCACCTACCACGCAGCGATCAGGATGTCCGTGGCCACTGCCGGAATTATAACCATACATTCCGCCGATGGGAGTCAGCATATCGTGATTTGTCCAGAGTCCCACACCATTATCATCAACCACAGCTCCTCCGATGATTACTTCATCACGCCCGTCATCGTCAACATCAACCCCATGCACACAATGAGCTCCCTGACCGGTATAGGAAAGCCCCTTCTCTTCCCTGTGATTCCATTCCCAGAGTTGGCGAAGTTGCCCGTTTTCCAGGGTATAGGCAGCAAGAAAAATAGCATCGTATGTTCCCCGTTCAACAACTATACATGGTGTTTTACCATCCAGATAAGCCAGGCAGAGCTGGTTTCTGTTTAAGGCTTCATCTGTGACAAATCCTTCTCTCGGGATCCAATCGGTCCGGGTAATCTCTTTTCCTGTTTTCCCATCAAGGATCATGAGGTATTCAGGACCGCTTGAGACATGTCCATCCTCCTGCCGAGGGTCACCTTCCCCTGCTTTCAATGCAACCTCTGCACTTCCGTCTCCGTCAAAGTCGTATACAATATATGGGGAAAACCACCCACCCATTTCAATTGACCAACCCATATCATATTGCCACATCATCGTGCCATCCATACGATATGCTTCTAATTTGTATGTTTCCTGACTCGGCTGCCATAAGCCTCTACGTTCATTACCATCCCCGGCCCATGGGTCATAGCTTATATTCGGCTTTTTAATCACATATTCATATTGTCCGTCTCCATCCAGGTCTCCGATGGCTGCCTTGTTCGCACCGTAGTCACCGTTAAGCTTAACTGAAATATAGGAATCTGCTTCCGTTGGTAAGGAAACAATCGTATTTTCAGATGGAGCCCCTTCGACACCATTAACAAAAGTCCGGACAAAATAGCTTGAAGTTCCTTTCTTTACAGGATCTCTGTCAACGAAGTCAGTGGTGCTGATAACCGGATTATCATTAAGAAGTTCAGGAGAATTGCTCCCTGAAACCCGGTAGACATTAAATGCGACAGACTCATTATCTGTTTCAAGAAGGCGCCAGGCAATGTATACCTCCTTGTTTTCAACAGGCAAAGCAACAATTCCACGGTTCAGTTTCTCTACGGCACGTTCCGTTGCCATTCCTTCAACAAGGGGCTTGCTGGCTCTTTTATGTGGTTCCATTGGACCTGAATATACCTGCACATCATCCAGGTAAAGGTCCGTACGGTGGCCTCCTGTAAAACGGACCTGCATCTGATTACAGCCTTCCGGAACCAGTACTTCTGCTTCAAATGGCATCCAGTAACTTCTTGCATTTAACATATCTTTTCCGATCCCAATCCTGACGACTTCATCGTCGGCAAGCCCGATTACTTCCATCCAGACTTTTCCACAGTGAAATCCGCTGTTCCCCTTCATCCAGGCAGTAACCGTGAATACATCTCCCGGTATTACGGAATACCGCTTGTTATTAGTTAGCGTCCAGATCGATCCCCAACTATCCGTATCCGGGATGTCCCATGAAACATGGACGGACTTTTTACCGCTGTGCGGCTCGTTTTTAACATTTGCAACTGGTTCACCGGTAGCTGGGAACTTTTTATTCGTTGCATGTTTTGCTTCTAAATTCCATCCGGTCAGATTCTCGCCGACTGTCTCAAAATCTCCGTTGATGACAGCATCCCGTAGTGGGCGTTGTTTTTTTTCTCCACTGCAGGAGGCACTAATGATGAGAATGATCAGTACTGTTGTCCGGGCCAAATAATTAAAATATGCTTTCATATGAAATTCCTCCTGATGAGTAAGTTATTTTGTATTATCGATGACTGTGATAAACTCTTCAATTACCTCTTTGGGCTGGGTTTTATTGCCCATAACATAGTCTCTGCCGAAACCTCCATTCTGACTAACATGTTTATTTAGGGCCTCATATTTGACCGGCAGGTAATCCTTGACCTCAATATGAACATCAGGGATTCCCCTGCCGGTTTCCTGGGCATCTTTCTGCAGAAACCATCCATGAACGTCCATCCATAGTTTGCCAACGGGGATATCCTGTTCCATTGCCTTTGTAAATGCTTGATACATTAGGTATGCACCGTTTCCGTGGTCATGTTTTTCACCTCCCAGTGCATGTGTGATTACAATCTCAGGCTGATACTTTACCAGTAAATCGTACACAACATTTATATCCTTACTGGAACGGGTAGCAACACTCACGATCTGTCTGCCCGGGGGTTGGAATCTGTGAAATTCATCGGTGCCAATAGGACATTGTTTGCGTCCCTGCCAGAACCATGTTTCCCTGAAATACAGAAATTCAGGAATTGAACCGTAGACAGCGGCAGCCTGCCTGGCTTCTTCTTCGCGAATCTGGATAGATTCCAGGGCACCGACCGGAAATATCCCTGTCGCACCTGAAACAGTAAAATCCGGTCCTTTGTCATAATATGGAGTTCTTTCCAGGTTACATCCAGCTGTATTATTTGTATAACAAACATAGATACCTTCATATCCCAGGTCAATGTATTTTGCAAATGTGCCTCCGGCTATTTCATCAACATCATCTGCATGGGCACCGAAAACCAGGATGCATTTCCGGGGTTTCACCTTGCTTTGTGCCTGCAGGAGATGATGTGGAAAAAAGAGAAGAAGAATAAGGATTGTTAACAGGGAGAGATTTTTTTTTGACAGCATGGCTTTCGGGTTTAAAACTATTTAAGCATCAATATTGTTATAATAATGGATTTCATGAAGGTGGAGATTTTGACAAAAGTATTTCAGTTGGTTTGAATAAAAATGTTTAATTAATCATGATCTTCCAGCATAAATGTCCCTGAAAACTGATAATCTGTTTCAGTATCCCATAAGGGTTTCCAGTACAATGTTGAATTTTCAGGAACCGGTAAATTGTCCTGATCCCGGTAGCCTATATTAAAACGAAAGGAATCATCTGCTCTGCTTATTTTATTGAGTGGTATTTGCAGCATTATTTTAATAGTGTGATCACCTTCCACAGCAGAAACAATTTGAACATTTTCAGCGGAAAATTCGGTTTTATTGTCAGTGCTTAGTTTTGATTTTATCGGATCCGGATAAATGGTAAATTGAGTTGCCTGTCCATTTTTGTCTTCAAAATCAACATAGATCAGATCTTGCTGTCCTTCACCCATTACCAGCTGGTCATCATGTATAAAGGCCGCCATATACAAAAATTTCTTATCCCTGGCCAGTTTGTATTGTATAAGGCAATCGTCTGTACCATACCAGTACCATTTATTATGAAGATATTCAGGTACCAGTACGGAGATGAAACCGGAAGTGTCCAGGTTTTCATATTGGATGCTCACAATTTTTTCAGCATTGGATTCCGCGGGAAGGACATGCTTCCAGTTCAAATACATTTTTCTGTGAGCGGGGATTTCGTAGACTACCGCGTCATAGGTATAAGAACCTGAAAGCTCCAGTTCAATGAAAGGCAATGAGGCTAAATCAATCTTTGAATTACTTGCCGAAGTAATGGTAATCATCTGTTTTTTAGTGCTTTGCGGGGGAATAATTACATCAAGTTTTTGAGGATTTGATGTAAAGCTTGCCGTTTGGGGGAAGTCGCCTGATATTTTCAGGGGGTAATCGGTTGGATTGTTGAAGGTGATTGATGGACTAAGTGTTTCAGCATACCTGTTTTCCGAGACATAGGTTGGTGTTATCAGCCATTCCTGCTTTATCAGGGTACTGGTAATTGGATGTGTTTTTTCGTTTACAATATCGTCCCTGATCATACCATCCAGTTTAATGTTTATTATTTTCGGTGAATCACCTGCATTTAAAGTTACCCAGGTAATATGATCGAACTCACCGAATTTTTCACCCCGTAAATCACTTCCTCCTCCGGTGCTGCCAAGGACGTAGTGATTGTTTCCCTGTTTCTGGAGTTTTAAGTAGGTATGATTATGACCTGAAAACAAGGTGTAATTCCTTCCGGACAACTCCTCTGCGATTTTTTCATAACCCTCCTCTCTGCCGTCCCTACCCTTCCAGACAGGCCTGTGCATAAATACAAATGTCCACCTGACATCAGGATTATCTTTTATTGCCTTTTTGAAATAGACTATTTGTTCTGACCGTATGCCGGAAGAGCCACCATCCTGTGTATTTATGCATAAAAAGAGAACATTTTTCTGAACGAAATAATAATATGATTTTCCGAACATTCTTTTCCATTCTGATTCCATCCATGCATTGGAGATGTCATGATTTCCGGGAACATAGAAAAATGGCATTGATAGAGAATTAACCATGGTATTAAATTCACTCCATTGGTTTTCAAGTACTATCGAATCATAGACTTTTCCATCAATCAGGTCTCCTACAGACATTACAAATTGTGGCTGCAATAATTCCAGCTTATCAACCGCATCTTCAAATACACCTGACCTGTATCCTCCCCAAAGATCCGAGACGATGGCAAATTGCAGTTTGCCGGTATCATCATTAAAATGAAGATGGGTAGCCGGATATTCCAGTTGGGCCTGAGCGTCAAAAAATGATAAAGCTATTAGTATGCAGGTGAGGCCTGAAAACCTTAATAAGTGTCTGTTTGGGATTAGTTGTTTTTTCATATCACGCTGGTTGTATGGTCATTCTGTATTATCGATAATCTTATCCCTGAAATCCACCACATAGGCCTGCACCGGGTAAGTGCCACTATCCCAGTCACTGGCGAAGATCAC
>SDBV01010692.1_pt1 | contig 12001 bp, 10 predicted proteins | sample 2277081 | NCBI WGS metagenome assembly SDBV01 (sample SAMN10402039, study PRJNA504765) | marine sediment metagenome | isolation source: marine sediment core GS10_PC15, 223 cmbsf | place: Arctic Ocean: Southern Knipovich Ridge | collected 2010 | reverse complement strand
GGGGTATTCATGTCTGTTTAGTTATTCTCATCCTATCTCGCCTAATTTCTGTTACAACCAGTGCGAAACTTTACTTCGTGAACTACTTTTGCTCTTAATATTTCAAATTTTTTCTTTTACCTTCTTAATACTTGCGAAATTCGGGATAATAGTATGAAATAGCGCTTGGGGTTATATATGATAATTAAAAAATCATTACATATTTATGTTTTTTTGGCGACTATTATTGTGGGAGCAATTTTAATTGCTGCTTTAGGCATTAATAGGCCGATTTCAGGTTTCAGAGAACCGCAGGCGGCATCTACTACTAGGCTTTATGTTGAAGAAGGTAATATTGATTTATTATACCCAAAATTAAATGTGATGGGATATCCCGGATATTTTGTTTTGGAATTTCCAGTTTATCAGGCGATTGTAGCGTCATTATGGAATATATTTTCTCTTAATGAAATATGGGGTAGAATAATATCATTCTTATTCTGGATTCTGGGGGGTTTTTATTTATATTACCTGTGTTTATTATTTTCTGATAAACGGACCGCACTTTTTGCTTTCTTCCTTTTCTTGTTTGCACCAATTTCTATTATATACTCTAATATCATTGGAATTGAGGCTATGAGTGTGTCCCTTTCTATTATGTTTTTATATTATGGATCAAAATGGATTATTTTTAATCGCTTATCATATTTTTTCATAGCATTATTAATTTGCATAATTGGGTTTCTTCAAAAATTGCCCAATATTGCGTTGATGTTCCTGCCTTTAGTTGCCTTGAAATATGCTTACGGCAAAAAGAAAATAAGCTCCATATTTTCTCCTCTCTTTATGTTACTGGGATTAATACCTCTTGTATCAGCTCTGGTCTGGCAACATCATGCCGATTACGTTAATTCTATGCATCAAGCATCGGAATGGTATACTACTGCAAAGTTGAAACATTGGTATTTTGGAACTATTGGGCAGCGCCTTAATCCTATAAACTACCTGTTAGTTACTACGAGAGCGCTTGAAGATAGCTTCGGTAGTATCTATGCCGGAGTATTGCTAATAATAGGCTTGTTATCAGCCAGAAAGTACTATTTTTTTGCGTTTTATTTATTGGGATTTTTGTTTAGTTTTTTGATTTTTACCAATCTTCACCTGCCACATCGCCACTATATGCTTCCATTTTTGGCCCCTATGGTTTTCTTTGGTGCCGTTGGTGCTATAAGATGCTGGGATTGCTTAAAAATGCCTTTAATAAAACTGGGCAAAATAGAAATAAAGGAATCATGGATAAAAAAACTCATCATTCTCAGTGCAATGATGTTGTTTATCATGAATACTGTCAGGGCTACCGAGTTTAGAGATACCTTTCATAAGAATGAGGATGTAATCCTGATGGGGAATATAATAAGAAATCACATTCCAGAAGACAGAAGAATAATGCTGTATCAACAAAAGCAAGGTTGGAGTGCTTTAATTATGTATTTAGCACATCGCAGAGGTGTAACGGTCGATTTGGAAACTTTAGAAAACGAAGATATACAAAAAAGCATGAATAATTATGACTGCCACTATCTTGTTCTTGCCGGGGAATCACTCACAGCTCTATATAAGGCAGGGACAAGGTCCCGTCAAATTGCTTATGGCAAGAGAGACACTTGCAATGATTTGGAATTTTCCGTCACGTTAACGTCTAATATAGAGAAAAAGCTATCTTCCCTGAAACTTATTTACAACAGTAATCGTCTTAGGATTTACAAAAGATAAAACGAGGGCTCCTATCAAGAATTTGTCATTAAAAAATTCATGATAACCTCCGGCTTTTTTTATAACTTCTAAAGTCTTGTGAGGACTCAATTTTAGTGAAGGCCGCTGTGATTTTCTCTGTAAGCGGTGTAATAATGTGAGGGGGAACTTATTAACAGCTATCCTATTGTGTAATATTCTTGGACTGGATGCAGGTCATTTTACAGGGACTCCTTTTTTTCAAAACCGCGGTTGAAGCATGAGCCCGGGTCATTTAGAGAAGGTGCTACCCAAATAGGGAGCGATCCGCAAGTGAGAGAATGTCCTAAAATATCTATTATCACTCCATCATACAACCAGGGGCAGTTTCTGGAGGAGACGATTCTCAGTGTTTTGAATCAAGAGTATCCGAATTTAGAATACCTCATCATTGATGGTGGCTCCACTGACAACTCCTTGGAAATCATCAAGAAATATGAAGATCAACTGGCCTATTGGGTAAGTGAGAAGGATCGAGGGCAAACTGATGCTATCAATAAGGGGTTTCATAAATGTACAGGTGACATTTTACACTGGTTAAATTCAGATGATGTGTTGCTTTCGGGCTCACTCAATTTAGTGGCTGAGTTCCTTGAACAACATCATGATATTGACTGTGTCATCGGAGATTTGGAAGTTATTGACCCGAATGGCCAATTTCTAATCCTTAAAAAAGCGATTCCATTTGATTTTAAAACAGCCCTATACACTTCCTGTTTAGTGCCTCAACCTTCAACTCTCTTCACAAGACGTGCCTGGGGAAAAACAGGTGATTTAGATATTTCACTCTACTATCAAATGGATTTCGAATATTTTTTAAGGATGGCAAAAGTTGGGGTAAAGTTCGGTTTACTTAAAAAGCCACTTGCAAAATTTAGGTTACACGCGGACAGCAAAACAGTTTCCGAATATAACGAATTGTTTTTTCAAGCATATCGTAGAATACAAGACCAATATTTACCTGCCACTATTAAAAATATGCAATTTAAGGAAGAATTTTTGAAACTCATGAAGATATTCTACAAAGCACGAATCTTTTTTATTAGAGCAATCGTTCGAGGAGATTTCATTCCATTTAAAGGCACACGTGCACGAAAAAGTATTTAAAAAAATGAGATTAAAGATTCTATACATCGGTACCTTTGGTGCCAAAAGTGACGAAGGGTTATCACAAATCTCGAAACAATACTATTCTCATTTTAATAATAGTCATGAAGTAAGATATCTTAACACCTTTGAGGCTATAAAGCCTTCCTCGATAAAAAATATACTAAAATTTAGACCCCACATCATCCATTATTTAACCGGTCCTACCATCCGCAGTTTAATTATTCTTAAACTGCTTAAAATTTTGTTATTCGGGAAGGTTAAAACCGTTGTCTCGGCTACACGGCCTTTTTTTAAAAAAAGTGAATGGTACCGAATCAAAAACTTGAAACCAGATATGGCTTTTACTCAAGCCATAAAATGGCAGAAAGTTTTTGAACAAAATAAAATTGCCTTCTCGTATCTCCCTAATCCGGTCAATACGGAAAAATTCAAAAAACTGGAGGCAGACAAAAATCTACTACGCCAGAAATATGGTTTACCATTAAATAAAAAACTTCTTCTGCATGTGGGCCATATAAGGCCAAACCGCAATGTTGGCTTTTTTGCAGAATTGCAGCAAACTCTGGCAGAAGATTATCAGGTTGTTTTTGTGGGTAGTACCCATTTCCCCGCAGATGAAGGATTAATGAAAGAGCTGGTGAGTTCGGGTTGCCTGGTTATAAGCCGATTTATTGAAAACATAGCTGAAATGTATAACGCATGTGACTATTATGTTTTTCCGGTTCAGGGATTGGGAAAAAATACCTATCCCGAAAACTATAATGATCTGGGAGCTATAGATATGCCGCTTTCCATTTTGGAAGCGTTGGCTTGCAGCTTACCGGTTATCTCCACTGAAATTGATGCATTAGACAGGTTGATTGTAAACAAGAAAAATAGTCCCGTTTACACCTTAAATAGTTTTGATCCGAATGAATTTAATCAAGCGTTGGAAAAGGCTGAAAATCAAAAAGACATGAAAAATTTTAATACCATTCGAACCCAATTTAGTCAGGATGCTGTTTTTTTAAACATAGAACAACACTATAAAAATCTCTGTACCAAATAGAATTATGAATTTCTTTAATATTCAATTTTCCTTGTATTATCAGAATTAAAATATATTTAACCCATATTTATATTTTCTATTCAGGACGACTCATCAAAATGGCCAAAATGATATATCTCCTGGGAACGGATGGCTCAGGAAAAACGACCCTCGTTGAAAACTTTGTTAAAAGATATAAATCAGAAGGGAAAAAGATTAAATATCTCTACGTCCGCCATGTGCCAATACTTTTGTACCCATTAAAACTAATCAGCCGAATTCTTATTTATAAAAAAGATTCCGAATTTAAAAACTACGAAAAATACAGCAAAAAAAAATCAGGCTTTAGCAAGCGTCATCCAATTGTAGCCAGGATATATGCGGCTGTGTGGATTTTGGATTACATTCTCTATTATTTTCTTAAGGTACGCATTACCTATTTTTTCTCAAGATTGATTATTTTAGACCGTTATGTGGGTGATGTGGTTGTAAATATATCAGTTGCGACCGGTTTGGATGAAGAACAGATGCAAAAATTGTTAAGATTTTTACATCGGTTTTTTCCAAAACCCGATAGAGCCTTTTTTATAGAAGTTTCAGAAGAAGAAGCATTTAAAAGGAAGGATGATATACCCTCCACCCAATATTTACGTGAACGTAAAGAGCAGTACTTTTATTTACGCTCTTTTTACACTTTTAAAATTATTAATGGTCATTTACTGCCGGACCAATTAGTTGATGAAATTTATCATCATGTAAGGTGAAAATGGAGAAATAATGTCTAAACTTATAATTATTGGAATTGATGGACTCGATAGAAAATATGTTGAAGAACATATTGACGAACTTTCCAATTTTAAAAAAATAATGAATAAAAGTCCTAAAATAATTTCGGAATCAGTTTTTCCTCCTGATTCTGATACTGCCTGGGCTACAATTTATACTGGACTAAATCCTGCAAAACATGGTGTTGTTGATTTTGTCGATCCACTGGAAAGAAAGAAACTAAATAAAAAAGAATGGGAATATTCATACGTCGATGCATTTAAAGATAAAACATTTTGGGATATTTTAGGTCGTAATGGTAAAAAGGTCTGTGTAATTTATCCACATATGGCTGTTCCGGTGTGGAAGGTTAATGGATTGATGATTAGTCCGGATCCTGAAACAAGTACTTTTCAGTATTACCCACCTGATTATAACTTTGGTTTTGATTTAAGTAATTTACAAGTGCTCAGAAGGATCCCACGTACTAAGTTGGAATTTGAAACCTATCTGAATAAAAAAAGAGCGATTGTAGAAAATGAATTTGATTTTGCAACAAAAATGCATAAAAGGGAAGATTGGGATCTTCTTTTTCTCTACAGCAGTGCTCTCGATACATCTATGCATATCTTTTGGAATTATTGTGCCAAAGATGATCCTACTTATCCAGGCCGAAACCCGTTTGAAAACGCGATAATAGACTTTCATAAATTATATGATCAACTTATAGGTGATTTTCTTAAAAATGTGAGTAAAGATATAACGGTATTATTTATCAGCGACCATGGTCATTTTCGACGCCCCATAAATTTATTGAATGTAAACGAAGTACTGAAAAGAAATGGATTCCTTGTCGCCAAAGAAGGTTCAAAAGGAAAAGTTCTTTCTCTAAAAGAAAAGTTCAAGCGTCTTGTTGTGGATATTGCTCAAAAGTCAGGTATGAGACCTGCCGCTCAGACTATTCTTAGAATTTTCCCTAGAATAAAGAATATGTATACAAAACCCTCCATAATAAACTTTGATAAAACTCTGGCTCATTGTACGGATTTGTCCGGCATGAAAGCCTATTCTTATGGGGGAATAAAGGTTTACAAAGAAAAATTTAAGAGCGATGAATATTATAATGCCGCTATAGATAAAATAATTTCAGAATTGTTAAAAATAGAAAAGCCAAATTCAAATGTTAAAGTTTTTGAATGGGTGAAGAAAAGAGAAGAAGTATATTCTGGCCCATATATAGAAAAGTATCCTGAAATTCTTTTTAATTTAGTAGAACACTATGGGGCTGGTTGGAATATCAATGGCGATATTTGGGATAAGTCTTTTGCCCACAAGTTTTTCCCAGGTAGTCATCGAGGGGCTACGCCAATATTGTACTTGACAAATTATAACGGCTCTATAAAACGCGAAAATATGCAACTAGAGGATATATGTCCCACTATACTGAAGTTTTTTGATATCAGTGTGCAAGATTATGAATTTGATGGTGCATCTCTTATTTAAAACTCTCCCCGAAATTCAATTATTCAAATAGGATAAATATTGGCTAAATCGAAGACGAATCGGAATGGGATAATGTTGATCGGGCCAATTTCTCCGCCACTCGGGGGGGAAGCATTGGCTTTTAAAGTCGTTGTAGATTATCTCATTGAGGATAAACAAAATATATATCTAATTGATAAGGCTCGGTTTAAAAATTCAAAACTGTTTCCGATTCTTAACCCACCATCATTTATTATTGATTTAATTCGATATTCCCGAAAATCAATAATGATATACGCAAGTAGCGGAACCAATCTGTTTGGTAAATTTCGGGATATTACTATGGCACTTTTTTCAAATCTTTTTGGAATTAAAGTCATGTACCACATGCATGGAAATGCATTTTTAGAATTAGGAGATAACTCGCTGATTGATTATTTCCTGAAAAAGGCGATTAATTCATTTGATAAAATAATTGCTCTCTCAGATTTATTCAAAAAAAAACTTAATTATATCAGCTCGCCTGAAAAAATTCGTGTTGTGCCAAATTCAATTTATCCCGGAACACCGAATTTTACATATAACTCAATAGACGATCTTCAAAAACAAAAAAATAAGAAATTTACTCTTTTATATATGTCCCATGTCTTACCTTCAAAAGGTCTGTTTGATGTCCTGAAGGCCTTAGAAATATTCGATTTCGAGGGCTATAATTTTATATTTCACTTTGCCGGTAGTTATATAAAGGAAGGTAAGTACACAATAGACTCTATAAAGTCATCAATTGATCAATATAAAAATAAACTTAGTGATAAATTTCAGATTCATGGTTTCGTGAATAGTGAATTCAAGTGGAAATTGTTTAAGGAATCACACGTTTTTTTACTTCCAACACAATTTCATTCCGAGGGGCTTCCTATCAGTATTCTTGAAGCAATGTATTTCGGACAGACAATAATAACAACCAAATGGCGCGCTATTCCGGACATTATCGAAGAAACTAAAAACGGTTATTTTGTAAATTATAACAGTCCGAAGGAGATTTTTAATATACTGAAGTATTTGTATGATAACAGGGAACTTGTTAGTGAAATAGGTTACAATAATCAAATTGAAGCTCATAAAAAATATTTACCTGACAACTTTAAGACTAATATCATGGAACAATTATATTCGTTCTATCAAAGTGTCTAAAATGCAAACAAATAATGTAATAATCATCTTTGATTTAGATGAGACTATCCTTACAGTTAATTCATTTCACAAATTTATTGAGTATGAATTTAAACAAAGTAGTTTAATATTTAAATTTAAGATTCTGAATGCCATTATCTTAAGGAAACTTAGAGTAATAACAGCTAGGAAACTAAAAAACCGAATTTTAGCCCGACATAAATTAAAGGACAAAAAAGAATTAGAAGAGTATTTTTATAATTTTTATAAAACACTTAAAGATTATTATGATAGAGATATTATAGCCGTAATTGATAATTATGTGAAAAAGAACTTTGATGTTATTATTATTACCGGTGCCTTTTATGATTATTCTATTTTTATCGCGAAAGAATTAAATGTTAAGGAGCTTGTTGCTACAAATCTAAAGTACGATGATAAGTACTTTACCGGAGAGATAGACGGAATGGAAATGTTAGCCAATCAAAAAAAAGAGTACATTCTTCATAGTAAATATAAAGATAGAAAAGTTATTTTTTATAGTAATTCCTTTTTGGATAAACCATTACTCGACTATTCTTATAAAAGTTATCTAGTCTCGCTAAAATCTCAGAAAAATAAAATTAGGTTTTATAGAACAAATGTTGAAACTAAAACTTGAAGATATTGATGAATTATCAAAAAAAATCGTGCAGAGCATCTTAGATGATAATTTTCAACCGGATGTTATTATCTATATTGAAAAAGCCGGTCTGTTAATGGGGGTTTCTATTGCAAAAATCTTAGGTATACCCTTGATGTCATGTAGTGCATACCGAGCATTAAGTAAATTTAAAAAGAGAAGTACGAAGCTTTTAAATTATTTACCAGAATTTATAATTAGGTTTTTAAGAAAAATAGAATTAGAACTCGGGTTATATAAGAAAAGTTCAGAACGTCATGTAGTAATTGAAGGTGATCTTTATGCGAACAAGAAATACCTGATTTTTGATGATTCATTAGACACTGGCTACACCTTACAGAAAGTTTTAGAAAAAATGTTGGAAATGGGTGCTCAGAAGAAAAACACTAGGATTGCTGTAATAAATGTGCTTTCAGAAGAAAAATTAAATCCTGTGATTTCACCTGATTACACCATTTATAAAAACATTCATATACAATATCCTTGGTCTGCCGATTCGACTGAATATAAAGAATATCAAAGACTTTATTCTGAAGTAAGTTCAAACTGATTTCAGAAGATTTTCAATAGAACGATGGGCACGAAATTGTCGTAGGATGAATTACGCGGCCTTTTTTGCATTGTAGTTGTCAGCTATGAAAGTTGAATATGTCCCCAGCGACATTGGTTTACCTGTTCTTATGTAGTGTCGTAGAGTCTCTTTCATATATTTGGGGAGGGAGATTCCACGCAATTTGCAGGTCACATAAACAGTGAGTAGAACTGCATATGCGTTTGCTCCTTTAGCAGAGACACTTCCTCCTGATATCGTGGAGTTGATTTAAAATATCCCCCATTTGCAAAAACCCAGGCAGATGATTTTGTTATTGGTGATTTGCGTGACCCGCATCTCTGTCGTCAGGTAGTTGACAGGAGGTTCGATGAAGTTTATCAGTTCGCCGCTGACATGGGGGCCGCGGGTTTTGTTTTTACAGGTGAAAATGATGCAGACATCATGCATAATTCGGGCATGATTAACCTCAATATGCGGGATGCCTGTCATAAGAGAAACATAAAGAGGATCTTCTATTCATCATCAACCTGTATATATCCAGAATATAACCAGATGGATCCTGACAATCCTAATTGCGCCGAAGAGAGTGCGTATCCTGCTGAACCGGACAGCGAGTACGGATGGGAGAAACTATTCAGCGAGCGCCTTTATCTTGCCTTTCACAGGAATCATAGCATGGATGTTCGCATTGCCCGGTATCACAACATATTCGGACCCGAAGGCACCTGGGACGGTGGAAGGGAGAAGGCCCCTGCAGCAATGTGCCGAAAGGTGGCCATGGCTGAAAACGGAGGTGAGATCGAGATTTGGGGCGATGGAAAACAGACGAGGTCTTTTCTTTATATAGACGAATGTCTGGAAGGCTCATTGCGTTTGATGCGATCCGACTGGACCGGTCCTGTCAATATCGGTTCGGACGAAATGGTTACTATCAACCGATTAGCGGATATGGCCATGGAGATAGCAGGGAAGAAGTTGACTAAGAAGCATATTCCTGGACCTTTGGGTGTAAGGGGAAGGAACTCGGATAACAAACTCATCTATGAGAAGCTGGGATGGAAACGAACGCAGCCGCTTGTGGCTGGGCTGGAAAAGACGTTCCGGTGGATTGAACAACAGGTGAAGAAAGCAAAACAACAAGCAAAATAATGTATGTGTGAAAACCAGGATTACCTGAAAAGGCTGCCGTCACGCCCATATCAGATGACCTCGGGAGATCGCTCTCCCCTTGGGGCGCAAAAAATCTCTGGTCCATTACCCGGACCCCAGGATTTCTTGGTGATAAGGTGATCGAACCCAGCGTGGGATATCATATTTTTAAAACCCCCCAAAACTTTCCTGCCTATATACTAAGACGTTATTAAATTAATAGTACTCCTCTAAGCTTCTTTTTCCATGCGGAAGAAATCCGAAAATTATTTAAAGCTTATGGAAATAGATTCCGATACCAATGAAGCTACAGTCATAAATTTTGAAGATGGGTTTTATATATAATGATGCGAAAAACATATAATCTAATTATCCAGTTAATCTATCCTTTAGCCGATTTTGCGACAATAGCTTTTGCAATCATGTTTTCGTATAAGCTCTACCGCATTTTGGGAATTGGAAAACAAGTTTACTATGAAACATTTCATATTATTCCTCTGAGCTTGTCGGCCAGCCTTGCTGTAGTAATCATTCTGTTGAACTTTGGAGCCTATAAAAAAGAGTCGAGCCTACTCAATGTGGAAGAGATAAAGAATGTTGTGAAAGGAATCAGCTTTAGTTTCCTTCTGTTTATAGTTGTTTTGGTCTTTGGAAAATTTCAGTTATCAAGATACGTCCTGGTTTTCTCATATTTCTCGTCCATGATATTAGTGGTAATTGAAAGAACCGCCCTTTACCACGTTCTTCCATTAACAAAGGGCATAAAAGGACTTCATAAAAAAATTCTCATCTATGGGGCAGGCGAACTGGGGCAGACGCTGTTCAGGGCAATAGCTAATTCTCCAAAACTTGGAATTGTTCCTATAGGCTTTATTGATGATGACCTGAATAAAAATGGCAAGGTTTTTTATCAAAGTGGTTTTAATAGTTCAAATGGTATCTCAATCCTTGGCAGCCGGGAAGATGTTATGCGATTAACAGAAGAACTTGATATTGATGAGGTCTACATTGCTATATCCGATAGTGATCACTCAAATCTAATAAATATCTTAGATTACCTAAAAGAGAAGAAAATTAGGGTATCCTTTGTTCCCAATCTATATAAGGTCTTTTTGCATAGATTGAAAATAGATGAAATAGGACAAGTACCTGTAATTAGGGAAGAAGAGCATACTGAATCTCTTTATTTACATATCAAGCGATATATTGATTTATTGTTGGCCTCGCTATTGTTGTGTTTGTCATGGCCCTTATTTGTGGTTATTGCATTGGCTATAAAGATAGAGTCAAAAGGGCCGGTTTTTTTCAAGCATGAGCGGGTTGGAAAAGATAGCAAGCATTTTGAGATATATAAGTTCCGATCCATGACCATGGAAACAGATCCTTATGCAGTAAACCCGCTTGATATAAATGACGACCGAATCACAAAAGTGGGAAAGTTCCTTCGAAAAGCAAGCTTTGACGAACTGCCTCAGATCATCAATGTGTTAAAAGGAGAGATGTCTTTTGTTGGCCCAAGACCGGAGATGCCGTTTATTGTGGATACGTACAGCGAGATCCACAAAGAAAGGCTGAAGGTCCTGCCAGGTATTACTGGTCTCTGGCAATTAAGCGGTGATCGTAAAAGAGCCATCCATGAAAATATGGATTATGATCTGTACTATATTAGAAACAATTCGTTCTTTCTTGATGTGGCTATTCTGATTGAGACCCTACTCTTTGCTTTCAGGGGAATCTAATCCACAGATTTCGCAGATTTACGCAGATTAAAAAACCAGAGATCAGAGGGCAGAGGACAGAACAGCGGGATGGATGGATGAATAGGATGATCCATGCGGGATTGGGTGGAAGGCGGGGTAAAGAAGTTGGGGGTTTGCGGTTTCGGACAACATGGGGTATTATTGAGGCGGCGGATAAGGGATATCAATTGAAGATTGAAGATTGACGAGTGAAGATTGTTGACTACACATCCGCAGAGGTGGACGGATAAGCCCTGGTCCTGGGTGAAGGAGTTGGTTTGGCGCAAGTAAATGGCTGGCGTGGTGACACCTCAATCGAGAAACGCGTTGAATGTGACATCCATTACATAGAGAATTGGAGTTTCTGGTTGGATTTGAAGATTATTTTGCGGACGATTTTTGGGAGAGAGACGCAGAAGCACGCCTACTAGCGGGAAGAGAAGAAGTTATTTGTTATTAGTTATTGGTTATTTGTTATTAGCCTGAAAAGATTGTTATTGGTTATTTGTGGAAAAGGATAACAAAAAGAGCTTTAAGTCATTCGAGGATCT
>SDBV01010691.1_pt1 | contig 12002 bp, 12 predicted proteins | sample 2277081 | NCBI WGS metagenome assembly SDBV01 (sample SAMN10402039, study PRJNA504765) | marine sediment metagenome | isolation source: marine sediment core GS10_PC15, 223 cmbsf | place: Arctic Ocean: Southern Knipovich Ridge | collected 2010 | reverse complement strand
CGCGGGTGACGACACGCCTTGGGAAACCGAGTCGTTGCAAAGATTGGCCGCCGACGGCCAGTTGGCCGCTTATCGGCACGAGGGATTTTGGCAGTGTATGGACACGCTGCGTGACAAACAATTACTGGAGAGGCTCTGGCAGAAAGGTCAGGCTTCCTGGAAGGTGTGGAATGTCGTGGAGCACCTTTCTGGTCCGCACGCTTCCGTCCTGCAGACGATTGGAGAGCAAACGAAATGAAACGAATTTTGGTCACCGGTAGTGAAGGGTATATCGGCTCCGTCCTCGTGCCGATGCTTATGCGGAAAGGATACCACGTGGACGGCCTGGATGTCCACTGGTTTGCCGACGCGAGCTTCGTACCGCTCGAGGGCAATTGGGCATGCATCAAGAAAGACGTCCGCGATGTGGAGGCGGGGGACTTGTCGGGATATTGGGCAATCGTGCATTTGGCGGCCTTGTGCAATGACCATGTCGGCGCGCTCGACCCGAACGTGACACTGGACGTCAACTACCGGGCAACGGTCCGTCTTGCGGAAATGGCGAGGCGCGTGGGCGTACGGCGCTTCGTTTTCAGTTCTTCGTGCAGCATGTACGGCTCCGCAAGTGACGGTCTTGTGGACGAGTCCGCCGAATTCCGCCCGCAGACCGCCTATGCAGAATCAAAGGTTCTCGCTGAGTGCGAGTTGAAGAAGTTGGCGACAGACGGCTTTTCGCCGATATGTATGCGAAACGCAACAGCTTATGGGATCTCTCCCCGGCAACGATTCGATCTGGTGGTTCCCAGTCTGGCGGGATTCGCCCATGCAACAGGCACAGTTCGCATTCTGTCCGACGGTACACCCTGGAGACCCATCGTGCATATTCGGGATATCGGTCGCGCGATCTGCTGTGCACTTGAGGCGCCGCAGGAGGACATTCACAACGAATCGTTTAACATCGGGAATGAGGACGAGAACTACCAGATCCGAAACATCGCCCGAACCGTGTCCGAGGCCTTTGGCGGATGTAAGATTAGCTGCGGGCCGCCGCCGGACAAACCCGATACTCGCAGCTATCGAGTCTCCTTCTCAAAGGCGCGTGAGCACTTGGCGGGGTTTGAGACCTCGTGGTCGCTTGAGGACGGGGCGAAAGAGTGTGCAACGGTGTTTCAGAAAGTCGGTCTGACTTGCGGCATGCTCGAAGATAAGTTGTTCACCCGGCTGAAACAACTCAAGTACCTGATCGAGTCGAAGACCATCGACCATAACTTAAAGACGATTGTTTTCACGGAGTGTCAAGAATGCTCTACAACGTACCTCCCAGCGTCCATTGCCGCTCTTGCGGAAGCCAGCCGCTGACAAGCGTATTGGATTTAGGACGGACGCCGTTGGCAAATCGGCTGCTGCGATGCGAGGAGATCGGGCAAGTCGAGCCACGGTATCCGTTGGAGTTGGCGTTTTGTACGGATTGCAGCCTGCTTCAGATCACTGAAACCGTCGAGCCGGAAGTCCTCTTTCGCGACTATGTGTACTTTTCGAGCTTTTCGGATGCCCTTCTGGCACACGCTAAAGAGCTTGCCGAGAAGACGGTAGCTCAACAAGAGTTGGGCCCTACGAGTCTCGTTGTCGAGGCGGCGAGCAACGATGGATATCTGTTACAGTACTTTCGCGATAAAGGGATTCCCGTCCTCGGTGTGGAACCGGCCAGGAGCGTTGCAGCCGTCGCCCGTGAAAAGGGAATCGAAACCATCGAAGAGTTCTTCGGCTCGGAGTTGGCCATCCGGCTTCTCAGGACGGGTAAACCGGCCGATCTGCTGGTGGCCAACAATGTCTTGGCACATGTCGCCAACCTCAACGATTTTGTCCGCGGCGTGCAGATACTGCTCTCGCCCACTGGTATCGCAGTTTTCGAGATCCCGTACGTTAAGGAACTGGTCGATGGCTGTGAGTTCGATACGATCTATCATGAACACCTTTGCTACTATTCGCTAACCGCGCTGGATCCTCTCTTCCAGCGGCATGGCCTGGTAATCGTGGATGTCGAGCAGATTCCAATCCACGGCGGTTCTCTGCGGATCACAGCGGCACGGAAGGACACGGCCAAGCCTCGCGATACGGTGCAGAAGCTGTTGGACCAGGAGCGGTGCTGGGGCGTTGGCCAATTAGACTATTACGCCGATTTCGGCGAAAAGGTCGAAGCCTTGAAACACGAACTGCTTAGTCGGCTCCGGTATCTGAAGGAGCGGGGACATCGGCTGGCCGCCTACGGCGCATCGGCCAAGGGAAGCACCCTGATGAACTGCTTCAACATCGGCAGGGAGCTTCTCGACTTCGTTGTCGATCGGAGCACGATCAAGCAAGGGCTTTACACGTCGGGAGGCCACCTGCCGATTTTCGCCCCGGAAAAGCTGCTTCAGCAGATGCCTGATTATGTTTTGCTACTCACCTGGAATTTCGCGGACGAGATCCTCCGGCAACAGAAGGAGTATCTCCGGCGGGGCGGGCAGTTCATCATTCCGATCCCCGAAGTCAAGGTGGTTGGATTCCACGACATATCCGAAGCGCACGCCGGGGCGGTATTACCGACATGATCTTCAAGGAAACAAAACTGCCGGGTGCCTATCTCGTTGAACCCCAGCGGCACGAAGATGATCGCGGGTTTTTCGCGCGCACCTGGTGCGTCGAGGAGTTCAAGCAACACGGCCTGAATCCCAACCTGGTGCAATGCAACGTCTCGTTCAACAAGAAGAAGGGAACATTGCGTGGGATGCACTACCAGGCCGCTCCGCATGAAGAGGTAAAACTGGTTCGTTGTACGAGGGGCGCGCTATATGATGTCATAATCGATCTGCGTCGCGATTCGACGACATTCAAGCAGTGGTTCGGCGTGCAACTGACGGCGGAAAACCGCAAGGCGCTTTACATTCCCGAGGGCTTTGCCCACGGTTTCCAAACGCTTGAGGACGAGACTGAGGTGTTCTATCAGATGTCGGAGTTCTACCACTCCGAAAGCGCCCGCGGCCTTCGATACGACGATCCTGCGTTTGGGATTGAATGGGCGGCGCCAGAAATAACCGTTTCCGAAAAGGACGATACCAATCCGAAGTATGAAACCAGCCAAGGCTCGGTTCGGTTCGAAAGGTAAAACGCTCGGGCTGAAGAGCAATTGGAGCCCAAACTTATGACGAAGAACAAAAACATCAGAGAATACTGGGAAAACAGATCCTTAGAGTCTGACGCTTCCCCCTCAGCCACCACGCAAGACGTCTATTTACGTGAACTTGAAATTCTTACCCTGTGCAAAAAACTCACTGACCTTGATCTTCCCCCGCAGTCCAATGTTGTTGATATCGGCTGCGGCGATGGATACTCCACATTGTGTATTGCGGAATTGCTGAGTGCCCTTTCCTTCAAAGCTTTCGATTTCAGTTCTAACATGATCGAAGTCGCGCGAGGGCGTCTCAGGGAAAAGCCGGAGCTCAAGGAACGCGTCAGTTTTGGTGTGGGTGATGTGTGCAATTTGCGAGATTCTCTGGAACAAGAGAGTGTAGACGTCGTGATGACAGATCGGTGCCTGATTAATCTTACCTCTCCCGAGCAGCAGTACAGTGTCTTCGCAGAGATCTATCGTGCTCTTAAGCCGGAGGGACACTATGTGGGAATTGAGAACTTCAATGAAGGCAATGAAAAATTGAACTCGATGCGCGAATCAATGGGCTTGCAGAAAATACCGATTCGCTGGCACAATCTGTTTTTCAAGCAGCTAGAGTTCGTGCCGAGAATGAAGAAGCTTTTTCACGACGTTGAAATCATTGATTTTTCAAGTTCTTACTATTTTGCTACTAGAGTGGTTTATTCAAAGTATTGTCAGATGAAGAACATGGAGCCGGATTATCATCACGAGATTCACCAGCTTGCCGTCGACTTGCCGGCTGTTGGAAGTATAAGCCCAATAAAACTGATCGTCATGAGAAAGTAGATTGAAGTGAAATATGGACGGTTTTGAAGAAAGAAACAAAGAGAATATTGGAAAGATGGGACAGGATGAGAGACTCTGCAAACTTGGATTGAATCTGATTGTCGATTCTCTGGATTATGAATACTCATATCATTTCAAATGGTTGGGAAGACCTATTATCCAGTACCCCCAAGACATTATAGCCTCTCAGGAGATTGTATGGAGTGTGAAGCCGGACCTGATTATTGAAACGGGGATTGCACATGGCGGGTCGCTGATTTTCAGTGCCTCGATGCTCGAACTTCTAGGCGGGGATGGTCAAGTCCTCGGTATCGACATCGACATCAGGGAACACAACCGTGTCGAAATTGAAAAGCACCCCATGTTTAAGCGAATCACGATGATCGAGGGTTCTTCGATTGACGACGATATAGCAAAGCAGGTTTATGATTTCGCAAAGGACAAGAAGCGAATTCTTGTCTTCCTCGATTCGAATCACACTCACGAACACGTCCTCAAAGAAATGGAGTTGTATTCACCCCTGGTCAAGAAGGGAAGCTACCTGGTGGTTTTCGACACCGTGGTGGAGGATATGCCGGACGAACTTTGCGTCGACCGCCCCTGGGGCAAGGGTGACAATCCGAAAACAGCGGTCTGGGAGTTCTTGAAAACGAACGGCCGTTTTGAGATCGACAAGGAGATTGAGAACAAGCTTTTGATAACGGTCGCGCCGGACGGTTACCTGAAGTGTGTAAAGGACTAGTTATGGATCGCATACCTATTTCGGGACCTTGGATAGCACAAAAAGAAATTGACTACGTTACCGACGCCGTGACGAACGCTTGGTACAGCAACGCCAATATGTATCACGCGCGGTTCGAGAAGGCTTTCGCCGATTACATCGGCGTTCGCCACGCCATTTCCCTTCCTTCATGCACGTCGGCGATCCATTTGTCCTTGGCGGCTTTGGACATCGGTCCGGGAGACGAAGTCATTGTACCCGACGCAACCTGGATCGCCTCGGCTGCTCCCGTCAACTATGCGGGCGCAACGACCGTTTTTGCCGACGTCGATCCCCTCAGTTGGTGCCTGAGCGCCGAGTCTTTCAAGGCGTGTGTCACGCCAAAGACAAGAGCCGTGATTCCCGTGGATCTATATGGAAATATGCCGGATATGGATGCCATTCTCGATGTCGCGAAACGGCACGATATCACAGTCATCGAAGACGCGGCGGAAGCCATCGGCGCGGAATACAAAGGAAGAAGAGCAGGCAGTTTCGGCCTTTCGGGGACCTTCAGTTTTCACGGCTCGAAAACGATGACCACGGGCGAAGGCGGGATGCTTGTGACGGATGATAAAGACTTATATCAGCGAGCGATGGTGCTCCGTGATCACGGTCGGCCTTTGGGCGATACGATGTTCTGCAACACCGATGTGGCTTTCAAGTACAAGATGAGCAGTATGCAGGCGGCGTTGGGTCTGGGACAGATCGAACGAATCGAAGAACTGATTGACCGCAAGCGCCGGATCTTTTTCTGGTATCAGGAAAGGCTCGGGGATGTCGAGGGGATTACGCTGAACTCCGAGGCCGCCCATACGAAAAACGTCTATTGGATGGTAACCGTCATTATCGACGAGCGGCGGGGGATTGAGAAAGAGAAGCTGATGGAGATGCTGAGGGAAAAGAACATAGACAGCCGCCCGTTTTTCCGCCCCTTGAGTTCCATTCCCGCTTACGAAGGCTCCGAGCAAGCCGATGCGGCGCGGCGACGCAACCATGTAAGCTACCGAATTGCTCCTTTCGGCGTGAATCTTCCCAGCGGATTAAACTTGGACGAAGAAAAGGTTGAATATGTCTGCGACGCCCTGAAGCGGAGCGTGCAACGCGCCACCGACAGAAGATGAACCCATCCACACTGAATCGCGAATAGCCGACAGAAGTTGAACGACGATGCCGCCACTGTTTACGATTGGTATTCCCACTTATAATCGCGCCGAATTCTTGCGAGAATCGCTCGCCTCGGCCCTCGGACAAACGTTCGATGACCTGGAGATCATCGTCTCGGACAACGCCTCGACCGACGAGACGGAAGAGGTTGTTCGCCAGGCGGGCTCCCGTGTCCGCTATCATCGCAATCCCACAAACCTGGGCGCCGCAGCGAACTGGGCAAAGCTGGTAGAACTCGCCCGTGGCAGGTATTTCAGTTGGCTTCAAGACGACGACTGGCTGCGTAACACGTATGCAGAGCACGCCTGCGCCGAACTTGAAGAAACTCCCAATGCGGTCGTATACATCGCACACGCGATTATCAGCCCGTCAATTCGCATCATGCATCGGCGTCACCTGCTCGCCATGCCGATCGCACTCGATTGGTGCCGCGGCATACCCCGCGTCATCGACGGGAAAGTCTTGGCGCCGTTGTCGCTTATGACGAATGTGGGCAATCCGCCGGTGATCGCCTTTCGCACCGAAGTGCTTCGCTCTTGTATCGGATTATGGAATGAAGATTATCTACTGTTTGGCGAACGGGCAATATCCGCGGCAACCGCCGCGCATGGCGACGTGATTGTTGATCCGCGAATCGGCGGGTTCTTCCGCGACCACGCGCATCAATGCTATAAGCGGATTTACAAGCAGGATCCAGACGTATATCGGAGACACTGGTTGTGGATGGTGGATGCAATGCAGCTTCTGATGAAGTCGTGGAACAAAGACTGGCAAGAAGCATTGCACCGAACGCTCGAAGAGTGCGCCGAAGTGTATGGAGAGGCCTGGCTGAAGAAATCTGAAAGCTGGCCGGTTGATCGTTGGCTTTGCGAAGAGGTCAAGGCGATTCTCTCGTCAGTGGTTCCGTCATCGAGCATCGAACGCCGCTGTCGGCATTCCAAGCTCAGCCTCGCCAAGGAATTTACGCGGGACCTGACGCCGCCGCTGTTGTGGCGCGTTGTGCGCCGCTGTGTCAGGCTGCGGCATTAAAATGAACCAGAGAAAAAACGATGAATACCAAAAAAGTCCTCTTCGCCGGCAGTTGCTGGCCGACCAACATCGGAAATGCATTTGTCAACCTCGGCGCGATTAACCTCATGCACAAGGCACTGGGTGAAGCGGGTGAAGTCTGGCATGTCGGCGGGATATCTAACTACCTCGCCGGTGTGCATGGTAAGCTACAGAACAACCTGCACCTCGCGGACGGGATGGATATCGACTATATCGTGATGGGAGGCATGACTCAATGTGTCGCACATCTTCGAGGCTGCGCCCCTTTTCTGCGGCACGCCATCGAACGTGGTGTGAAAATAGTGATCGCTGGTGGAGGCGCGGAGGCATATGATGAGGACGAAGTTGCGTGGGTGCGACAGTTCATGCGAGAACTGCCCGTCTTTTGCTTCATTTCACGCGATACATATTCGTTCGAAAAGTACGGTGACCTCGCGGAACACAGCTACGACGGAATCGATAGTGCATTCTTTATTGCTGATCGCTTCCAGCCGGTTCCGCTGTCGTTGAATGGATGCGTCGTGCTGAACTTCGACAAGTTGCGAGAGCCACCGGTTGTAAACGCGTCAAATCCCGAACGCAACGACAATTCGCCCACCATTGCCAAAGGCAATGATCCGCAAGCCACGAGGCAGCTTCTGGGACGGCTACGGAGGTTGCTCGGTCGAATTGTCAGAGGCGATCCTATTAGACAACGCAATGAACAGAACTGTCTCACGGAAAAAGAACACCTTGACGCTGAAGAACGTTTCGTGGTCCGTACGCACCACGCCGTGATGAGCGACACGAGCCATTGCTTTGATCGGCCCTATACGATGGTCTCGGATCTTCCGTCCGATTATCTGTCGTTGTACAGTCACGCCCATGTTACATATTCCGACCGCATACACGCATGCATTGCCACTCTCGCGTTTGGCAATCGGGCACAACTGTTTGGAAGACACGTCCCGCGTTTGAGAATGTTTGAGCGCGTTGGAGTTGGAGACATCCTTCAGCATCCGGTCCAGCTAGATATGCAGATACTTGACGATGAAAAGCAGAAGCAAGTGGCGTTCCTCCGAGATATCCTCTAGAGACGTGATTGGAAATCACCAAGACGTATTCAATTCACCCACGAATTCTCCGGAAAAGCCAATCCAATGAACAACAATCCGACCGTTTCAGTCGTCCTGCCAACCCACAACGGCAGCGGATATCTCGACGAGTCGATCAAGTCGATTGTAGCGCAAACCCACAAGAACTGGGAATTGATCGTCGTCGATGATGCGTCCACGGACGACACACCGACGAAGATTCAGTCCTGGACAGCCTCGGACAGTCGCATTCGAGCAGTTTATCTGCAAGAGAACCGCAAGCTGCCCGGCGCCTTGAACGAAGGGTTTCGGCACGCATCGGCCGATCTTTTTACCTGGACATCCGACGACAATTGCTACCGGCCCAGCGCTTTTGCCCGAATGCTCGCGATGCTTGACGCAAAACCGAAAGTCGCCGTGGTCTATGCCGATAGCACCCTGGTCGATGAAAACGGATCGCCCATCAGGCCAATGCCGGTAGCACCACCCGAAAAGCTTCCGTTTGGGAATTGCATCGGTGCGTGTTTTCTCTATCGTCGCGCGGTCCACGAGAAGTTGGGGGGCTACGACGAGGAGATGTTCTTGGCCGAGGACTACGATTTTTGGCTTCGGGCGTCCAACGACTTTCAGTTCGAGCCGCTCCATGAGCCGCTGTATTTCTACCGATCTCACAACGGGACCCTATCTTCGCGAAAAACCCGAGGCATAGCATTCGCCTCGGAAAATACACTGAAAAGATGGCTGCCCACCGCTACATGGCTAAGCAGGGAAACTCGCGTCCGAGCTTATGTGCGTTGGGGCCGCAGGGCCTACCAAAACGGCGTTCCGAAAGTCGGCCGCAGGCACCTGCTTCGCGCAATCCTTGTTTCACGCCGGCCACTGCTGTTTGCCGGAAACCGTTGGCTCTTTATCGAGTTTCTATTCGGAACGAGAACCCGCAAGTTCCTTCAGGCCCTCTGGAAAAGGTCCGATGGAGCAGCGGCGGATAACGAAGATCATTCAGACAACGCATGAAAACACGGAGGGAAAAATCCCCATGAAACCATTGCGGAAAAAAGCAGCCTCCGAGTTACTCGATCCTCGGGTGTGCGTTTCCGTCCTGATGCCTGTGTACAATGCTGAACCCTATCTCGCCGAAGCGTTGGAGAGCATTCTTGCGCAAACGTTTCGGAATTACGAGTTCATCATCGTGAATGACGGTTCCACGGATGGATCGCTCGGTATATTGAAGGACTTCGCGGCACGCGACTGCCGCATACGGCTGATCGATCGGCCCCACGTGGGAATCGTCACCGCCCTGAACGAAGGCCTAGCCGAAGCACATGGTACTTTCATCGCCCGGATGGACGGGGATGACGTGGCAATGCCCGAACGGTTTGCACACCAGGTGCGATTCCTCAATCAACACCCGAAGATCGTCGCCCTTGGTTGCAGGTGCCTGACTGTTGACGAGGATGACGATCCCTTCACAATCTTGGGTCTTGGTACTACGCACGAAGAGATTGAAGGGACATTGCTTGAGGCTCTGGGGTCGTCAATCGTGCATTCTTCGGCAATGTTCCGGCGAAATGCGCTGGTCGCGCTGGGCGGGTACCATGCCGAATTTGGTCTTGCGGAAGATCTTGATCTTTATCTACGATTGGCGGAAATAGGCCGTTTGGCAAATCTTCCGGACGTGATGATGAAAGTTCGGCGCTGGCCGGAAAGCTCGACGGCACTTGCCACGGCTGAAGCACATTTCCAGACCAAGCAAAGGATTGTCAACGAGGCACTGCGGCGACGCGGCATTCACGATCGGCTCTACGGTGCCGAGCAGTTCAACGGTTACAGCTCACTTGTTGATTTGCACCGATACAAGACCGGTACCGCGTTGACTTTCGGTTACCGGGCAACAGCACGTAAGTATGTCTGGCGTGCATTGCGTCTGGCCCCATGGCGGGTTACATCGTGGTCCCTGTTGACCCGGGTATACCTTGGCCATCATCTGGTGGAGAGGATCAAAAGCCTGGTGAGACGGCCCTCGACGATACTGGAATTGTAATCTCGCATATTGGACACAAGAAACACCATGTCCAGAATCCTGTTTGCGGGTGAAGAGCCCGTGCGCTCGGCGCCCAGCCGAATGTTGGCCGGAGTACTCGGTGGACTTGGCTTTGAGTGTCATTTTGCCCGTGCGTTTTGGGGCGTGGCGGCAACTGCAACATGGCTGCAAGAAGTCCGACAGGCCCAGGCTGTTGTGGTTGTCATGTACTCACCGCCAAGTGCGTCTTTGTTGTATAAACTGGCCATGGCCGCGGCTATGGGACGGCCCATTCTCCGCTGGTGGGTCGGCACTGACGTCCTCAAATGTCTTCAAGAAAAGTCGCCGAGATGGAGAACGCGATTACTTGACCGCCTTGTGTCGGTCAATGTTGCCGTGGCACCCCATCTTGTGGGCGAACTGTCGTCCGCCGGCATTAAGGCCAGACTTATTCCGTCCGTCCTTGACAACGAGTTGGGACGGGGACTGGACAGGCCGTGTGATGCCCCAAAGCGTTCGCTGTTGGTGTACTTGCCATCGGAGCGGCACACCTTTTTCCGGCAGGACATCATCCGGCGCGCGATCAAGGAAAACGAGGATATCGAATTCGTAGTGGTAGCGGATGACGACCATTCTTTGAGTGATCTTCCCAACGTTCGCAGCCTCGGCTGGGTAGAAGACATGCAAACTGTGTGGCCGCAGGTCGGCGGATTGCTTCGTATTACCAAACATGACGGCCTGCCGCGAATGGTGTTGGAATGCTTGCTGCGCGGGAAGTACGCGATTTACTCTTGGCCGTTGCCCGGCTGCTGGCTTGCCAGGACTTTTGATGAAGTTCAGGAAAAAATCGACCGCTTTCGCAATGTCACAACTGCCAACGATAGTGGCATCCAGGCAGCCAGACGCATCTGCACTCCCGATCCAAGCGAAGCATTTGCAAACGTAATTGAGAACACCGACCAAACGGGCGCCCTGTTGCGTCGCCTTTGTGGCATGGGAGCAACTCCTCCCCTGATCGTCCTGATGGCGTGCCAAAAGCTGCTTGGGGGCTTCAGCACAAATCCATAATCCTGATGGGAGCGACTCACCCGACTAAAGCGCAGGTTGTCGCATGCACCACCACGCCGCTTTCGAGGCCACCGGGGAAACCGACTGCTGGACAAACGCTTGAAGCTGGCATCACGGTGCCTCCGTTTCAGTTGTAGTAGAGGATTGTTGACGGGTTCTGTTTCCTGCTATATGGCACGGGTGATTGACATCATTCAGCCCCTTGCCGGTCCTTAGGTGTAATAAGCTGTCCCTCCCAAAAAACTCGTCTGAGGGGAACGAGGTGTGCTATGCTTCACAGGGACGAATGTAAACGCCGGTTGATTTTTCCATCTGACATAATGTAAGCAGCAGGATCAGCATTTAGAGGCATCTCTAGCCTACCCCGTTCCAAGAGGCGGATTGTCTCTTCAACCCGCCCTTTGACCGTCATGGCTTCGTATCGGTCTGTGGTCTTCAGGGACCGCTTGTATGACCTCCCGGCAAAGCGAAAGCGAATCCGGTGAAGCTTGGAATAATTGTCAATATCTAAGCTGGCCATTGACACTCGATTCGTTCAAAATGATTTGCCTGGTCCCGATGAATTTGGGGGACGTTATCTACAGAGAAATCATATTCCGAACGCCGTCTTTGGGCCACCAATACAGAGCCCACACAAGCCCAACGTTGTGTCAGAATTGTGTCAAAGCTCCATCGGCGCATACGAAAAGGACTTGCGGCAAAATCACCGTAAGTCCTTTTTTATCAACGAGTGCCGAAGAGAGGATTTGAACCTCCACCTCCCGAAGGAGACTAGGTCCTGAGCCTAGCGCGTCTGCCAATTCCGCCACTTCGGCTAAGCCCTTCTTTCTAATCGACATCGCCGTGCAGATCAAGGGGCCCCTTTTCACATTCACATCGTCATGGTCGCCTAGGATCTATATCCTA
>SDBV01010690.1_pt1 | contig 12002 bp, 8 predicted proteins | sample 2277081 | NCBI WGS metagenome assembly SDBV01 (sample SAMN10402039, study PRJNA504765) | marine sediment metagenome | isolation source: marine sediment core GS10_PC15, 223 cmbsf | place: Arctic Ocean: Southern Knipovich Ridge | collected 2010 | reverse complement strand
CTGATAACAACATAGGGGCTTAATGAGGGCTGGATATTTCCAACGAAGGCATGTCCAGCCCTTTTGTTATGATCACACAATTCTGCCCTTTTGTTGACTTATCTGTAAGAACCGTTCCTTTTTAACCTCATGGTTTCACGCCTAGCCTTCACGCGTGAAATTTAGCGGACCTTTTTAACGGATGTCGAACAATCCGTTAATTTGTGCGGGCTCATTGCATTATGATGCTCATCGTAATTGGTAAGCACCTTTCCCACTCGTTAAGAAATTCATATTCCCGCACTAGACTTTTGGCTCTCGGAAACCTTTTCAAAACGACGGAGTAGACTATGTCGAATATCCTGTCTATAGCCACCAACAATTCCTTTGCCATATTCTCGTGAAATGAGTCTGTTACTAGAGCCGAAAAGTCTTCCATCGCAATCAAACCCATTTGCCTTGCTGACGGATGAGCATGTCTATTCAGTTCCTTCCATAATGGACCAAAGACAGCTTGAATTTGCTGTCCTCTTCTATTTAGAACTTTAACCAGTGTGCTGCTGACAATATTCCAACCAAAAACATTGTCTTCTATCTCCATCGTTTTCTCAATTTGCTCGTCAAGACTCAAGGTGGGATACTTTGCGTCAACGTAGTAGGCCTGCGTAATCAGCTCTAAAATCCAGCGCAGGTTCCTATAAACTGTTGAATAGTTTCCCGCTAGAAAGAGAAATTGCAGCAAATAGATTTCTTTAAACAATCTGGAGAATTGAAAGGTCACTATATTCATCTGATCCTGTCTTTCATATGTCGACGAAACCCATCTCACAATGTCTATCCAGTTATTGCCGTGAAAATCTACGATTTTGAGGGCTTCTCTAGCCCCTAATTGCTCTATTGCCTCTTTTCTTATTTCTCCCCAGTGTGCATAGAGTTCATCAAGATAGTTTCCTGAGTTGCCGGCCCGTTCACAATTCATCTTTCCATACCTTTCGTCATATTGTTGGAATAAAATGAGGCAATATTTAAACTAAGATGGTAAATACTCTAGGACTGGCTGCCGTTCAGAAGATCCGCATATATAGCTTCGTTGGACAACAAGTATTCCTGATAGCTAACGAGTTGATGAGGAGACTGTATATTTTGTGCTCGACCTTTAACCCATTGACTAATCACTTCAGCAGCCGAAGATGACTCAGAGGGAGAAAGCACTATGACTTGGTTTCTATTTATCTTCACAATGTCCCGATATGTTTCGGCGAAATCTGCCCGGTCAGTTATTATGCCTATGCCTGAGCTTATAGCTTCCAAAGCTAGATTGGACACAACGTAATGCGGTAATCCTGACTCAAATATGAAGATGGCATCCAACTGGTTGAGCAGTTGTGGCATTTCCCACGTATTAACAAATGGACGCCACTTGAAACTAGCAACAATCTCAGGCCCAAGACTCTGTTGAAAATCATCCATCCCCTTGCCTTGACCAACAACCCAACACTCGAATTGTCCTATAAGCTGCCGCATAATGTCAGCAATAAGATGCAAATTCTTGTGCTGCCAGTGGTAATTAATTTTCCCTATCACTGCCAGACGCCACTGTGGATGTCGTGCATTGCTTGTAGTGAACACGCTGCCATCAGGTACATATGCCGGCTGAAAAACCAGTCGAGATGTTACTGGTTCCAATAAATCTCGATAATGCGTATCGGTAACTACCCTGTCAGCATGGGCTATGGCTTCGTTGAGCAATGTTCCCAAAACTTGTCTTTTAAGAAACTTCTCCACGTCAGAACCGCCATGTCGAACCACATGGTATGCACCAGTCGAGCATTTTACCAGATGCCCCAAGATTCCATAGGGGACAAGGTAGCCTGTGTCCAGGATTTGTATTGAATATTCCCGCACTATGTTTATGGCAAGGTCCAGCAATGCAAGAGCATTCTCGTTATCCTCTGGTATATGCCAAGGCATTTCCTCTTGAGGTCGGTGAACCCACAAGTTTTGTATTTGTATTGGAGCAGGATTGTTCTCGCTATCTTGAATCCGGTATTCCCGTCCAGTCGAGAGCCCATGGGTAATAACGTGCACCATATGGCCGCGCATCGCTAAGCCGCGAGCCAGCCAATATGTCTTCGCAGCGATGCCTCCTTCTAAAGGAGGATACTTACTGAGGAATGCAATCTTGTATGGCATAGCCTACCCCGGATAGAAATGTCTCAGCAAACATGTCGAAGAGATACATATCAGTCTTGCTTCGAAGGTAGGTTCTTAGGGGGTGTCGTGAGAAGGCTGAATCATCTATCGAAGCTTCCATCCTTTCTCTGATGAGAGGTGCAATGTTAGAAACGGCTGCGGGCATACCTTCCTTAAGTCGCGTAAGAACCCAATCTAAACCTAAATGCTCTAATTCTGGCTTGAATGCTTCTCTAAGAATCCGCTTTGTAACTTGCTTGTCTGGAACTTTGTATTCGATAGGCAGATTTAGAGCAAATTCTGCCAAGTCATCAAAAAGATAGGCGGGGCGAATCTCGAAGCCAAAAGCGCCCGCAGACCTATCTACACTCTGAAGGTGGTAGTTAGCAAGACCTCCCTTCATGAGAGCATCGAAAATGTTACGTCGGTAGATACGCTCGTCTTCAGGGAACGGGAATAGGTCATCTACGAGTTTGTGTGTTCCATATCCGGTTGGATTAAACTGCAGCCTATCCCTAATACGATCGGCAAACCCTAATGGATGGGTATAGGCCCAGTAATAACCCCCAAATAATTCGTCAGCCCCTTCTCCTGAGAAGGCAACCTTAACATGTTCTGATACTGTCTCAGACAGCAGATGGAATGCTACACCACCATGGATATCAAAAACCCCTCCGGCTACGAGTGATTCATAATGCTGAACAAAGTGATTTAATCTGTTGAAATAATCGTCAACCGTCACTCTTCGTTCGATATGCCGGCTGCCTAGTTTGCTGGCCACCTCTCTTGCTGAAAGAAGGTCCGCAGTTTCAGAGTTGTCTGCTAATGTAAACGTAGTAATGGGATAACCCAGTATGTTCCGAGCGACTAGAGCGAGGATGGTTGAATCTAATCCTCCTGAAAGATAAATGCCCACCGGGTGATCTCCGTGAGAGAGAAGCAAGTCTATGGTTTCTATGATTAATTGCCTTAGTTGAATCACCGCAGTCGAGTAATCTAAATGACGTTCTCGGTCCAAGTAGCTTGCCTCAGGTGCTTGCCAAAACTTCGTCACCGATCGTCCGTCTTCTGAGAAGGTGACTATCGTACCTGGTTCAACTTGAATAATCCCTTCAAACAGGGTCTTGTCAGGTGAAAAAACATATCCAAAGACAGTAATTTCCTCAAGTGCCGGGATATGTAGCTGCGCCGTGACTTCCGGATGAGCTAGGATAGACTTGATTTCGGAGGCAAATACCACCTTTTGCCCCACACTCGCATAGTAAAGAGGTTTAATCCCAAATCGGTCACGGGTCAACATTAACCGATTGCCATCTAGGATGGCTATCGCGAACATGCCCTTAAGATGTTTGACAAAATCTGGTCCGTAATGGGCATATAGTTTCGCTACGACCTCAGATTCTAAGTCTGTGTGAAACACATAGCCAACTGCTGACAGCTTTGCACATAACTCTCTGACGTTGTAGACCTCACCATTTAGCAGAACCGCAATCTTGGCCTCTGGGTCATAGAATATGGCAGAGGCATCTGGGTCACCGACAATGGCTAGACGGGATGCTCCTAGACTATTATTGCCTGTAGTTAGCCAATCTAATCCGTCTGGCCCTCGATGAGCCACACTCCGCGCCATTTTGGCTACTATCGCCTCGTCAGATTGGTTCCATATACCTGTAATTCCACACATAGTTTACTACTCCGGGAAGAGAGGTAAGACACTCGATATACCAATAAGAGCCATAGCAGCACCATCATCAAGGTAGTGATAGGGCCACAATCCGTTGGGGAGTTGCCTCGATTCGAGCCACGATAGTGCTCGTTCTACAGTATGTCTGGGAATTAGTTCTCCAACTCTTGATAGTCCCCAGAGAACCACTCCTGTACCCCACGGGTCACTGCCCACCGGATGTCCTTTCCAAGGGCCAAAGCCACCATCATCTTCCTGCTCTCCATTCAAGTAACTAATAGTACGGTCAGTCAGTTCTTGGTCAAAAGAAGCCTGGCCATGTGCCTGAGCAAGCAGGAAAAAGGCTCCTTTATATGTGAGCTGGGTAGGACTGTCCAGATCCGCCTCCCATTGACTGGCTAGCCATTTCAGGGCCGAAGTATGAATGACTTTTGGCACAAGTGCAGCGGCGAGGGCAGTCACCGGGATGCGGGGTTGGTCCCGCTCACTTTTTCCCCACGCACCGCATGGCAATCGGACTGAAGCTAACCATTTCCGGCCACTGGTCATCTCTGTGTCATATTTTTCACTAAAAGCTGAGAGATACCCCAGACACCACAAGGTCTCCTCCACATCAGCCCATCCCCCGTCTTCCTGCTGAGTTTCTACCAGATAGGACGCGAGGTTATCCCCGGGAAAGTCACCTTTAACAGAGCAACCGCTCGCCAGCAAGGCGTATCCTGCTCTCGCCAGTCTGATCAGCTCCAGTTTCTGCTGCAAACCTGAGTACAAGAAATGAGCAAGTCCGTTTACAGCGTTCTCCACCAGCGACATATTCATTTGTTGTCATTATTCCTTAGTTCAAGGCCGACTTCATAAAGCTGGCGCAGCCTATCCTGCGACACACTTATTGGTGTGGTCTTGCGACAGGTCTTGCAGACGCAATATAAGGCATGATCTGGGCCGTATAGCTCAAACTCAGCATCATCTATGTTGACGAAGCGGTCGCACTGCACGCACCACACCTTACAGGCGCACCTGTTATCGTGAGAATCATTCTGCGCACTGTCTACTTTACTCATCTGGACATTTAGCCCCACATCCACTGGCAGGAAAGCCAGTCTTCTCCTATATACCTCACGCAAACGCCGAATGAAGTCGGTGCGGATTGTTCCCCGCAGCTCTTCCCCAAACTCGCTGACCAGGACCAAAGGCTTGCCTGTACGATTGACTTTGGATACACAATTATAATAGCTGGAAAGTAACCGCAGCATACCAATAAGGTAGGGATGGTCCTTCTCCCGCACTAATTTCTCACATCTGTATTTCTTATCATCACTAGGGCACTGGTTGTATTGTTTGAATGATAATTCGCCGGTATTATCCTTGCCGACAAGTGAGCCAAGATGCACCAGAAGAACATCGCATTCCTTGTACTGCTCTGCAATATCCTCAATTTTTCGCCCTTCCCTTTTAAGTGGGTCGGGCATATCGGGATATACCCACTTGGTGTCTCCTGTGTATCCGAACTTGACCGGCTCGTCTTCCCCATCTGGCTTCTTAACTTTCTCATTGAGTTCAATCTTGAAGCCAAAGCTATCAGAATAATTAGTCTTGTCGTCATGGTAAGCGCGGGTTGGCGTAATCCTGGCCCAGAGACAATCAGTGGGGTCACCTTCTGTGGGAAGCACGGCTCTGAACCGTTCTATAAGCTTAGTATTCCCCTTCTTCCCATCATTTGCAGTCCGATTCGAATTTTCATGCTTCTTATTATCATCTGCAGGCTTAAAGCGAAATTCCAGCATCTCGAGATAGTCATCGCGAATCTCTCTGTCTACATCGATGATATATGGCTCCAAAAGATAACGGAATCCCGGGTCCTCAACTATATGCTTCAGCCTCCTGTAGGCACCCAGGGAAAGGATAACGTGGACGCGCTTTTCCCGCTTAACGCTTTTCTTCAGCTCGGAGAGGAGTATAATAATTGATTCAAAATCACGGATGTGGTCAAGGTGGGCATGGCTGATTAACACGATGTCAATGTCATCAAGGCTGAAACCCATGTGGAACAGGTTGCGCACAAAGTCAAAACCGGGATCAATGGCGATACCCATATCAACTTCTTTTTTCTCTTTATTAAGGTGATAAAGCAGATAACCGCCACCTACCGAATATCCCTTGGCTGGGGAAGCGGAGTTCCAGCGCTGAAGCCCCATGAAGTAGAAACCGCCTTTCTGATGGTTCTCATGTATGCTCGGTGACCGGAGGTGGCGGAGGTAGTACTTATCCCAGTCTTGCATGAGCTTTATATAGTCATCAGATGTAAGATGGTCAGTAGAAGTATAATATTCTTGGTTCCGCTTGTTTCCTTGGGCACACGCTAAAAGTCCAGCAAAGCCCTCCCCATCTTTTAGAGAGGGCATTTTGCCGCATAATTTCATATTCTTACGCATCTTCCAAAACTTAGCGGAGTGTTCGAATAATTCTTCCGGTTTGTAATACTCGTATCGTAAATTCAGGTCGCGTATCCTCAAGTCTTCTTTATCTATCTGCTCCCGTTTGAGCAGCCGTTTTACGAAATCTTCTTTATCCTTTTTGATAGTCTTTTCATCAAGAACGTCCTTGACAGTTTGGGATTTGGGATTAAAGAACTTCAATATATCATCGGTGAACCATTTATAATGTTCGGCACCCAGTCTTCTGAGGTCTATACCTTTGGGGTCACAATACAAGCACTCGTTTTCCTTTCTATCAGCTGCCTCTTTCTTTTTCTCTCCTTCATCATCGAGCCCTGGCTCTTCTTCAAGAAGACCAACTCTATTATCATTATCGTCATAATAAAGTTTCTTGGTTATATCAGCAATTTGCTTCCGGGCGCTCTTAACATCTTTGCTCTGAACGAAAGCCGGGGCAGAGTATTCATAATCAGACGCTTCAGCTAGCCATCCCAGGTATTTTGCCAGTTGCTGGAAGTAACCACTCCTGTTGTAGGCGTGGTGCTTGACCACATCGTGGTAAGTTGAGAAGGCATTTGCGAGTATTTTCAGGTAAGATTCAGCATTATCAACAGCTTCTTTATAGTCTTCCGCTGTGACAGGATTACCATCCTTAGTACTGCCATTTTTAACGATATATCGAAGCTCAAGGTCATCTTCTTTATTAATCCATTCGTCTTCACCTTCCCGTTTCAGCCAGTTGAGGTGGTCTGCTATGAGAAGATCAATAAATCTCTCCCATAAACTGGGGAAGCGTTGGTTTAGCTCATCACTTTTAGGAATTACCCATTCCGTTCTTTGTCCTAGTTGACCACACCCAAGACTGTCTCCAGCCTTTTCAAAGACACCCCAGCTCTCACCCAACCTTCCCAGTTGCTGGTAGGCCTCCGCATTGATTATTTGGGCACGGGTTTGCTTTTGTTCGCTTAGCGGCCCGCAATTCTGCAGAGTACCTATAGTATGATAGGCAAACTGTAGTTTAAGCTGCACTTCAGCACGGTAAAGCTTTGCCGGTAGTAGAAGAAGTTCTCGGCCTTTATATGCTTTGTCTTTAGCGTCACTAAAGAATATTAAGCACTCTTTAGCCTCATCTTTCTTTTTATCATTTCCATTCTCTCTGTCATCTTCCCACCTCTTTACTTGCCAGATAATCTGGTTGAACTCCAGAACTGCCTCGCGGTAGTATGTTTTGTGGAAATAGGCTACACCGATGTTAAAGCGCGCCCACAACTCATAGAACTCGTAAGGGGCTTTCTCACGTGCCTCTTTGGCTTTTTTCTTCTCTTTGTCCTCTTTACACCTTTTGTATTTTAAGGTCAAGCGGTATTTTCTATCCCTAATCACACGCCGGGCACGTTCAGAGTATCCCAGTGATTCCCAATCCATGGAGACAGCTGAAAGCTCCATGAGATATATCAGGGTTAGTCTGGTTACCCATTCCTCTTGTTCAGAGTCTTCTCCTTTAGTATGCTTGGGGAGGTGCCTTTCCAGGTAGGCAGCTACATCATCAAGGCGGCGCGTATAGCAGTCGTTTCCCTTTTGTTTAATCTTTGCCCGGAGCAACTTGGCATAGAACAGGTGGGACCAGTACTTAGCGAGAGGGTTCCTCTTATGCTTATCCGAATTTAAGTCTTCACTACCAACTTTTGTGACTGGTAGAGTATCTAATTCATACTTCAGAGCCTGTCGCCAATCACCATCTTTGTCCTGCGCGCAATATTCTTCTTGCTCTTTTTGTTCCCCATTAATTTCTGGGAAACAGGTGTTGATGTAAAATTCCACTGTCTGGTCATGATTTAGCAATTTGCCATCGTTGGGTTTGATACCCGTGGTATAGTCATAGACACTATTGTAATACTCATCATCAATCCATATGTCAATCTTGGAGTTTAGTTCCTCCAGCTTTTCATTAAGGTTGTTAGTCATAACTTAATCCCTTTTTACATGAAACATCAGTCCATCTTTCACATGGGCTGTACAGGCAAGGTACCGGTCAATCACAGAATACCAGGATACGGTCTAACGGCACCCGTGGCAGGAAGAGCACTGCTTGCAGACCAGCCGCTTGCCATTTGCTTCAATAATCTGAGTAGGGAAAGCCATCCTCTTCTCTTTGACCAGCACAGGGCGTTCATAGCTAATCCTTTTCTTTTCCATGACCTTGCCTCCCAATGATTTTTTGCTCGCATAGCTCATCCAAGAGCCTCCGCAGGTCTATCTCTCCTTGCTCGGCAGATACCTCAAAGGCTGCCAGAAAGCCTCCTTTGAGGTGAACCCTCTCAATACCATTGCTAATTGCCTCAAGCACCCAGAATGACGTCTGATTGAGCCGGAATTGGTCACCTGTTATAACGCTGAACGCATAATACCAGTTCTGGTCAGGCAATGAATGTAGCACTATCCCAGGTTCTAGGGCAAGAATCTCATCGGATTTTAACGCCAGCATTGGGGATCCTCCGCCATATAATCGCCTGAACAGAAATATGCCATAGCTCGGCAACCTCGACAATTTGCCAAATGTTCACACCCGTAGCACTTACCCTTTAGGTTCTCCGGGTTACGAATCGTCCAGAGAACTTCCGAGTCATACCAGATAGAAAACAGGCCATCCGTTAGAATGTTACCGATTGGGATAGGTAGACGGCGGCAGGGGTATACCGTCCCGTCTGGCATCACAGTCAGTGCATTATTACCTACTGAACAAAGTGCGCCTACGGTTGAATCCTCCGGAGCGACTAGCGTAAAAAGCGGGCGATACAGTAATATGCGGGTGTTCTTTTCCTGCAAGGCTATCTCATAGATGCTTTCATAGAGTTCCTTAAGTTCTTCGGGAGAGAGGAGTTGATCTCGTAGTGATTCACCCCTTCCTTCGGGAATCAACCGCTCCATGGCGAAGGTATCTACGCCCTCATCATTCAAAACCTCAATGAGCGCAGGAATATCTTGGTAATTAAACCGGCTTATAGTGGTCATGACACTGACGGTAAGACCACGTCTCTTCATTTCTCGGATGGCATCTAACGTTTCTTGGTAGCTGCCATCACCCCGAATAGCATCATTAATCGCTGGTGCTGATCCCTCCAGAGAAACCTGCACTCGGCGCAGCTTACGCTGGTCTTTTAGAGCAGTGGCAACATCACCTGAGATAAGCGAGCCGTTAGTCAGGATGTCATAATAGGTAAAACTGGGTATCTGGTCAACTCGATCCATCAGGGCAAAGAGTTCTGCCTGACGAATAATAGGCTCTCCCCCGGTGAAGGAGAGGGATCCCTGCCTATCCCACTTAACCAGCGCTTCCTCCATACGGTCAAGAACTAGCCCAAGCTTGGCCAAGGGTAAATCCTCCGTAGGATGGCCGTTCTGGTAACAGTGGCGGCAATGCTTATTGCATCGCTCCGTAATATGCCACTGAAAGTAGAATTCATCTGTGGCGTTAAGCTCTGCTTCCACTCTGTCCCCTTGGAAAGGCTATTATATACAATTATAACACTATAATCCAAAATCTCAATTAAATAAACTTGTACTTTTTTCCACCTTAGCTTCGGAGCCAAGTACGATATCAACTATAATTATTCTAAATAATCTATGAAAAATAGATTTAACAACAGCTAAAATGTTGCCCGCTGCACAAAACATCTTATTGTGAAATTCCATAAAAAGGTGCGCCCAATTCCGCGCCTGAGAACTAGGCGTGGAATGTTGGGGTAAAAAAGGAATCTTTTTACCAATTACCATTAAACAAACATGGGCATGTCTGTGTTTCTATCGTAACATCAGCGGCCATTCTAACCAGTCCCAAACTTCTCTTGCGAAAAAGCAGCCAATGAACTCATTAACTTGTTTGTATGTTTTCTGGCATGAAGAGCAATGGAATAGCAACTCTCAGGTTACAATAGGGCGTCTTGTGTGTTTGACTTAACAATTGCTTAAAATGTTACCTACGGGTCATAATTGTTAAATATTTATTACATTTTTTATTTTATAGCTTCAGTTGGACGATAATTGGGAAGATAAGTGAAGTACAGTCATCTTGACATTAGACAGAAGACGTAATACATTGGAACTAGTACTAATAGGTAGAGATCCCAACCCCTCCCCAATGAAATTTTCATTGGGGAGAAAAGTTATGACTTCGTAATGGCAGCAACTGTAATATGAACTACAGGAGCCAAAGCAACGAAAGTATGAGGAAAAGGCAATAAAGGAGTTAATGAAGTTTCGCCTATACGCGATTTTAGAGCATAGCTCTGGAGAAAAGGGAGAAGAACCATGTTAAAATGGACAAAAGGTATAAAGTATTCGATTGTATCAATAGGCCTGGTGGTAAGTCTGCTATTGTCAATGGGGTTGATGGTAGCGCTGCCACAGCCGGCGTTTGCAGCTCCGCCAGCGGCGAATCTTGACCAACTGAGGAATGGCGCAGCTGATTCACCTGATGAACCGCCAAATTGGGTTAACGGAAACATCGGCAGCCAGACTGGCCATTACGTCGAGGGTTATTCAATTGCCTATCGCGCAGTACTGACCGATTTGCCGACGTCAACCAATATCACACTCACACTCGGTTATGACATAAAACACTCCGACGCACACGCCATTGATTATCTAACACACTATGATCGCATAGATACTCCAGACCATGGCGCTGTTTATGGGCATCCCGCTGAGACGATAAATCCGCTAGATGGCGTAACTGGCGTTCCCAGTACAAATTCTACGTTTACAATTCCCGAGCCGAGTTCAGCAGGCTCACCGGTAACAGACCAGCCGGGCGATAGCTACGACGACCTGATAGCAGCAGAGGGCATCGATGCTGTAGAAATGACCCTTTTCGGAGGAACGATAACAGACATCGCTTACAACGTTCAAGGTGATCTGACTGCAAGTCAGTCAGAAACACGCATTGATGTCACCTTTACCGTTGATAGTGAAACGGCAGTGCTAGCCTGGGGTGGTCATATTGGGAGCAGGGCAGACTGGGGATTTGTAGGTGATGTGCCCAGGTCAGCCGGAGGTATTAGTGGTTCACCCTATCACATGCGCCTGATAGACTGGAACCTCAATAATCTTGGTAACCAGGACCGCTCACTAAGCGCGGTAGCGGTTTTCGCACCGCCACAACCTGGGCTGGAAATCACCAAGACCGGTGATACCTTTTCCAAAGTTGGGGATAATGTCACTTACAACTTCACTATCACTAATACAGGGGATGCGGCTCTTAACCGCGTTAATGTCATTGATACTGTGCTCGAGGATATTAGCAGTGCCTTTCCAGCGACATTGGTTGTCGGAGAATCAGCCAATGCGACTTGGGGCTATACCGTCCAGCCGGGCGACCCTGATCCATTGGAGAATATAGTAACCGCTAACTATACGGTGGTTGATTTTGCTTCGATGTGGGTTGCTGCCAGTGATAATCACACGGTTGACCTGGTTCACCCTGATATTTTAATAACCAAGGAAGCCGACACTGCCATCTCCAAGGTAGGTGACAACGTCACCTACACCATCACGGTAACCAACACCGGGGACTGGGAGCTGGAGAACATTACCGTTTTCGACGCACTGCTGGGTGGTGACCTCTCCGGTGACTTTGTCAGTTCCCTGGCGGCCAACGCCACCGATACCAACGACTATATCTACACCGTCAACGGGAGCGACAGCGACCCGCT
>SDBV01010689.1_pt1 | contig 12003 bp, 13 predicted proteins | sample 2277081 | NCBI WGS metagenome assembly SDBV01 (sample SAMN10402039, study PRJNA504765) | marine sediment metagenome | isolation source: marine sediment core GS10_PC15, 223 cmbsf | place: Arctic Ocean: Southern Knipovich Ridge | collected 2010 | reverse complement strand
TAAGACATGAATATGAGAACGCCCGCGTAATCGACGGCCAAACCCAATTGCTCCGCAGATCGCGCGGCTATACGCCCCAACTCATAGATTTGCCCACTAAGTTTCCCCCCATCCTCGCTGTTGGCGGGCAGATGAAAAACACCATCTGTTTTCTCAAGTCTGACAAAGCCCTGCTCAGCCAACACCTTGGCGACATGGACAACCCCCAAGCCTATGAATTCTTCCAGCAGACCATTGAGCACCTCGGCGATCTGCTTTCCTTCGAGCCCGCCTGCGTCGCCCACGATCTGCATCCTAATTATCAAACCACCGAGTTTGCCCAGGCTATGACCGTTCCTCGAAAAATCCCCATCCAGCACCACGAAGCCCACATTGCCGGCTGCCTGGCTGCCAACCAAGCCCTGGACGAGAAAATCATCGGACTATCTTTTGACGGCAGCGGTTTCGGGCGCGATCATTGCATCTGGGGCGGAGAAGTTTTTCTGGGCCGACTGCCAAATCTCAAACGCGTGGCTCATTTTGACTATCTGCCCATGCCCGGCTCAGAACTGGCTGTCAAAGAACCCTGGCGAATGGCTGTGTCCTATCTAAAGAAGGCTTTCGGCGACGACTACCGCAAGCTGCCCCTGCCCCTGCTTGATGAGTTCAGTTCCAAACTCCCCGGCATTGACAAACTAATTGACCGCCAAATCAACTCACCGCTTACTTCCAGTTGTGGCCGACTGTTCGATGCCGTCAGTTCGCTTCTGGGCCTATGCCATTTCAACACCTTCGAGGGCGAGGCTGCCATCACCCTGGAAATGGCTATGACCGATTGCGATTGGCAACCATATTCGTACAGCTTGGGCCGCGATCAGAGTGATTGTTATTTAGCCGATTTCACTCCCACCATAAAAGCCATTGTCCACGACCTCATCGAATCCTCGCCCCCTGGCCAGATCGGAGCTCGGTTTCACCACACCATCGTTCAGCTCTGTCTGGAGCTGGTATCTACCCTGGCTGGGGAGGCTGGCACAACAAAAGTGGTCATCACCGGTGGGGTATTCCAAAATAACTTCCTCCACCGCCGATTAAAAAGACTCCTGGCTCAAAACGGCTTTGATGTTTATGCTGATACCCTCACGCCACCCAACGATGGCGGCATATCGCTCGGCCAGGCCGTCTTGGCCGGCATGATCCTTCAAAGCGAGGACCATAAATAATGTGCTTAGCCGTTCCCATGAAGATTGAATCCATCGAAGGCTCCGTCGCCCGAGCTTCAGTTCCCGGCGGAGAGTACCGCGCCAGACTTGATCTTCTCGAGAACGTAAAGGTCGGCGATTACATCCTCGTCCACGCTGGCTTTGCCATCGTAATCCTCGATCCCCAAGAAGCCCTCAAAACCCTAGAGGTACTCCAGGAGTATGCAAAACTTTCTGACGAAATTTCGGGACAAGCACCTAGCTCAGACTCTGCTTGAGAAGATTCGCCAACTTGCCCCGTCCGATCGCAGCTATCGGCTGATGGAGGTTTGCGGCACTCACACCGTGGCTATCTACCGTTTCGGCTTGCGCCAATTGCTGCCGGATAACATTGAGCTTCTTTCGGGTCCCGGCTGCCCGGTCTGCGTTACTGACTTGGCCTATATCGACAAAGCCGTCGCTCTGGCCCGGCGCGACGATGTAATCCTCGTTACCTTCGGCGATCTGATGAAGGTTCCGGGCTCGACTTCTTCTTTGCTAAAGGAAAAGGCTCAGGGCCGCCGGATCAAGTTCGTCTATTCCCCTCTCGATGCATTGGCTGTGGCGAAGGACAATCCCAGCAAGAAAGTCGTTTTTCTAGCTGTCGGTTTTGAGACCACCATCCCCGCTGTCTTGGCCTCCATGGAGCAGGCTGACAGCGACGGTCTGGATAATCTTTTCCTGCTTAGTGCTCATAAGCTGGTCACGCCCGCTATGAAAGCTCTGCTCCAGGACGGATCAGCCCGCATCGATGGCTTTCTATGCCCCGGACACGTCAGCACCATCATCGGCTCAAAAGCCTATGAGTTTCTCGCCAAGGACTATCGCACTCCTTGCGTAGTCGCTGGATTTGAACCTACCGATGTCCTCCAGTCCATCCTTATGCTCCTCGCCCAGCTCCGCGAGGGCCGTTGCCAAGTCGAAAACCAATATCACCGAGCTGTCAAACCTCAGGGCAACACCAAAGCCCTGGCTCTTATCGATAAACACTGCCAAGCTATCGACGACCACTGGCGGGGCATCGGAACCATCACGGCATCTGGCTTGCGACTGCGAGAAGAATTTAGCCGTTGGAACATTAGCTCCGTTTTGGACATAAACCCCGAACCACTACGCGAGAAGCCCGGCTGCATTTGCGGCCAAGTCTTACAAGGTTTAGCTCGACCGACTGACTGTAAACTTTTCGCCAAGGTCTGTACGCCCGAAGAACCGGTCGGAGCCTGCATGGTTTCGGGCGAAGGAAGTTGCGCAGCCGCTTACAAACACCGATCCCTGGAAGAATAAATAAGACTTGAGGAAGAAAAGAGTTCACCACGAAGGCACGAAGAGCACGAAGGAAATAAAGAAAGGTAGAAGAATACAAAAAGGAATACAGAAATCAGCTACAGATTGAGTAAGATGTGAGACCTTTTGTGAAATTCATAGAGCATGACGGTGTGATTAAATGGATAAAATAACACTAGCACACGGCGCCGGCGGAAGTAAATCGCGACAACTAATCGAAGAAGTTTTTTTACCTCGCTTCACCAACATCGAGTTACTAAAACTTTCCGACGGTGCTGTTTTCACTCCCGAGCCCGTCGCCCACGTCTTTACTACAGACACTCACGTCATTGAGCCGATCTTTTTCAGCGGCGGTGACATCGGCAAATTAGCGGTCTGCGGCACCGTCAACGACCTGGTTGTCTGCGGCGCCCAGCCAGCCTGGATGAGTTGCGGCTTCATCCTCGAAGAAGGCCTGCCCATTCCGGAGCTCCAGCGTATCGTTGACTCCATGGCTCAGGCAGCCGACGCTGCCGGCGTCAAAATCGTTACCGGCGACACCAAGGTGGTTGGCCCCGGCCAAGCTGACAAGGTCTATATCAATACCGCTGCTCTGGGTAAAGTGGTTGGTGGGTACACATCCAAGACTCTTGAAGCAACTGACAAACTCATCGTTACCGGCCCAGTCGGTCAGCACGGATCAGCCGTCTTCAACGACCGCGAGAAACTCCTCGACAACTCCAACCTTATCAGCGACTGCGCCAGCCTCGACTGGATGCTCCCGGTTATCAGCCGCTTCGGGGATTCTATCAAAATCATGCGCGACCCGACTCGCGGCGGATTGGCGGTCATTCTCAACGAACTTATCGCCGACTCGTCGTGCGGCATCGAGGTCATCGAAGATGCCTTGCCCGTAACGCCAGCTACGCAGAGTTTGTGTGAGCTGGTTGGATTTGATCCCTTCTATTTGCCGTGCGAGGGCCGAGCCGTGCTTATTGTTGCCGCTGATGTTGCGGTGGATTTGCTCACAGCTCTGAAATCTTGTCCAGCCGGGCTCGAAAGCGCCCTAATTGGCTCGCTTTTAGCCGATGATCGAAATCGCGTCTCCGTCAGCACCACCCTCGGTGGCTCTCGTTTACTCCCTGATACCGCTGAACTTATGCTGCCCAGAATCTGCTGAGTCGGCAATTATCCGGTTGTTTGGGACAAAGCCCTCTGCTAGCATAACAAGCCGTCTAATGTGGAGGGCTGTTTTATGGATTCCAACAGTACGACGAAACGGGCAAAAAACTTTGGGAAATTAGCCGCTACGTTGGTAGGAGCTTTGGGGCTGTACGTTATCGGTGCCATGCTGCTATCTGTTTGGCGAATGTTCCATAGCTATGATTCCATCGGGCAGATGCTTTTATCATTTGTTTTCGCCGCTGTCCCTTTCGCCATTGGCGGTTATTGTTTGTTCACTGCCTATCGCATCTGGTTTGATATTTCTGCACGTATGATTCGCCGCTTATCTCTGATAGCGGCAGTTGTATTTTCCTTGGCCCTTTTTACTCTTGTTGAGACCGCTGGGATATTTGGAGTTGATCTCTGGGAATTGCCGTGGGCGCAGCTTATATCGCTCTCGGCAGTAATAGTTGGCGGAGTATTCTATTTGTTATGCAGCAAACTGCTACTTAGGTGGTTGGGATTGACAAAAGCGGTGGATTGGGCTCGCCGTGAAAAAGCGGTTAGGACCTTCTTTTCATGGTTGGCCCTCTTTCTTTTCATCGCTCTTTTCTCAATCCTTATGCACTTAGTTCCACAGGGGCAAGGCCACACTGATGCCCCCAAGCTTCCTTCAAGCTTTTGGATCGTCTTAGTTCCCGCCATTGCAGCATATCTGGTTTACAAACTTGGGATATATATTGCTCTGCGAAATAGTTGTGTTACCTCCGATTAGGCTTTATTTGTACCAATTAGCCACCGCCCAGTTCGCGCTGCTTGTGTTTACAAGTGATTGTAGCCAATCAACTTGAATTTACTTTGAATAATCTCAGCTCTCCTGTAGTCTAAATAAGCAGACCAGGAGATTGATCATCTATGGAAGAATCACAAGATGTTCTGATCCGCCGCAGCCAAGCCGGCCAAGCTGACGCTTTCGGTGAGCTTGTCAAATCCCACGCCGGCCGAGCGGTATCCGCAGCTTTTCTTATGCTCGGCTGTCACCACGACGCTCTTGATGCCTCCCAAGAGGCTTTTGTGCGAGCTTGGCGTCACATTCGTAAATTCACCGGCAAGTCAAGTTTCTACACCTGGTACTACGCCATCCTGCGCAACCACTGTCTCGACCGCCTACGGAAACGCCGAAAAAACCCCAGCATACAGCTCAGCGACCAGCACCTTGAGGCCGATAATCAATCCGATCCCTTTTTGCTTGCCAACCGTGACGAACAAGCTCAGCAAATCTGGCAGGCCATATTGCAATTGCCCATGAACCATCGGGAAATCATAATTATGAGTCATTTTCAGGAAATGTCCTACAAGCAGATCGCTGAGGTTTTGGACATTCCCATGGGAACCGTAATGTCTCGACTCCATAATGCCCGCAAAGCCCTGCGAGCTAAACTTACTGGAAACAAACCATGAGTTGCGAAGAATTCAAACCAATGATAACCGGCTATCTCGATGACGAGTTGTCTCCCCAGCAGCAGCAGCGCTTGCGGGACCACTTGTCCACTTGCCCGGACTGTACGGCGGAGCTTGCCCACCTGGGCGATCTCAAGGAGAACCTAGCCATGATTAAATTCAAGGAACCATCCGACGCTGAGTTGGAGCGTTACTGGAAGAGCATCTACAACCGCCTGGAGCGAGGACTGGGCTGGATTCTCTTTTCAGCCGGGGCTATTATTGTCCTTTGTTATGGTGGTTTCAAACTTATCGAGCAGGTGATTAAGGACCCCAGTATCACGTGGTTATTCAAGATCGGCCTGATAGCTTTGGTTTTTGGGGCGGTTGTTTTGTTTGTCTCTCTCTTACGCGAGCGGCTAGCCATTCGCAAAGTAGACAAATACTCCAAGGAGATCGAACGATGATTATTACTACCAGCCACACAATAGCTAACAAGAAGATCACCAAGACTTACGGCCTGGTTCGCGGAAACACCATCCGAGCCCGCCATGTAGGCAAAGATATAAAAGCAGCTTTTCGCCACATCATTGGCGGAGAGATTACCGAGTACACCAAGTTGATGGGCGAATCACGCGAACAAGCTATCGACCGCATGGTTCAACAGGCTGAGGCTCTGGGGGCCAACGCCATCGTAGCCGCCAATTTCAGCACCTCCATGATTATGGGCGGAGCCGCCGAGATACTAGCTTATGGCACGGCTGTGGTCGTTGAGTAAAGCCTTTAAGATAGCTGCTTATGTAATACTTGTGAATGTGTGATAATAGCCTAGTGAATACATCCAAGTTTTAGGAGCTTAGAGTAATGGCAAAACTAATGGCATACATGTTAGTAATTCTGTTGACGCTGGTGACTGCAAACGCGGGCGAAGCCCCCACAAGGAGACCCACCCTATCATACGAGACCACCCGAATCTCAGAACCGCTGAACAAGGACGGGACAGTCAATTATCTGGCAGCACTCAATGAGCAATACAGCAAGGGGGTTACGGCCGAGAACAACGCGGCTATTTTGCTGCTACGGGCCGCTGGGCCGGAGATACTGCCGCCGATGATAAAGGACAAGGCATTGGCGATCTTGGGGATGTCTGCTTTACCGAGCGAAGGAGACTATTTCGTTAGCTTTGATACGTACGTAGCCGACTTGGAAGAAATATACGAGGTCCCGGAAGAAGCGATAGAGGCTCCCTGGTCGGCTAAAGATTATCCGAAGCTGGCTGACTGGCTCAAAGCTAATGAAAAACCACTATCGCTGGTGACGGCTGCAACAAAGCAGCCACGATATTACATGCCCATGCTAACATCTGATGAATCGTCACTGGTAGTTTCTACGCTCGTGCCAAACCTGAACCGTTATCGAGAAATGTCTAAAGCTTTGGTCAGCCGAGCCATGCTCAGATTAGGTTCTGGCGACATTGAGGACGCCCAGGCTGACCTTCTGGCAGTGCACCGGTTAGCTCGCCTGGTTGGCCAAGGGCCGACATTAATAGATCGCCTGGTTGGTATGGCCGCCGAAGCCACCGCGTGTAAGGGGGATAACGCCCTGGCCACCAGCGGACAACTGAGTAGCAGTCAGGCCCAAACGTACTTGGCCACGCTACAAGCTCTACCAGCATTACCAAGCGTGACCGAGGCGATGGATGTATGTGAAAGGTTTTCTCTTTTGGACAACACTACGTACATATCCAGGACAGATTATAAAAAACAATTCCTGGCTTTGCTTGAGATGAATCTTGTGGATAAGCGTTTGTTCGAGGCCAATACTCAGATAGATTTGTCTAAGATAGACAAGGAAAAAGCATTACAAATTATTGAAATGCCCGTTGATTGGAATGAGATACTAAAGAGGATGAATGCTTGGTATGACAGTATGTTGGACGCTGCCGGCAAAGCTACCTTCGCCCAGAGAATGAAGGCCTTTGAGCAGATTAGCTCAGAACTAAAGGCATTAGGAAATAATGCGACAGAACAGCTGCGGCAATTATTGCTGACCAAGGAGAAGGCAAATGCTACACAGGCGTTTGGTAGTCTATTGATTGCTCTATGGGCTCCTGACCTGAGTGGAGCAGTTCCGATGTACGATGTAACAACACTGAGATTACAGGCAAGTCAAGTAGCCTTGGCCCTGGCAGCCTATCGGGCCGAGGTGGGGAGTTATCCGGAGAGGTTGGCGGAACTGTGTCCGAAATATTTCAAGACCGTGCCGAAGGATTTCTTCACTGCTAAGCCGTTGGACTATCGACGTGTAAAAAAAGGCTATGTGCTCTATAGCCCGGGGCCAACTAAGTATGAAAAATTCAAAAAGACCCGTCAGGAAATAGAAATAACCGCGGATAAATAACCAAGAGACTCGCAAAACGCTCAGCCTAGCTTAGCCAATGAAACTCGGCGTTTCCAGCAACGACTGATCATATCTACTGAACGTCTTGCTTTTGGTTTTCAAATTCCAGAAATGTCGCAACTTTTTCCGATTTTTTTGGGCCGATCCCCCTGACCTTCTGTAAATCCTCCCAACTAGCGAACGCCTGTCCTTGGCCAGCGTTTTCCTTCAGGAATTCTTCTCGATAGCTCACAATACTCCCCGCCAGAGCCGGCCCGATGCCGGGTAGCGACATCAACTCCGCTTCGCTGGCAGTATTGGGATCAATCTTGGCCGAGGCCCGTTCGATAATCTCTTGTTCAACGCTTACACTATCTGCCCCCAAATAGTGTCCTTGGCCCAACCACTGCCAACCTACAACCCCCAGCACTACCACCGCCAACACCGCACAGGCAATCACATTAGCTCGGCTCCAACCCCAGCCCAGATCATCCTGCTCCAAACTTTGCCTGCGATCATCCATATCAATCCTGTTTTCCTTCGCGGCTCAGAATTGCCCCAGGTCGCGATGCAGCATCGCCTTGCGTAGCAACAGGTATCCTTTGCCGCGATAGACTGTTATCTCTCCGGTAACCGTGAACTTGGCATTGGGCTTCTTGGACACCACCAGCTCCATCTGTTCGAGCATCATACATGGCAGCAGGATCAAGGGCGGCTCATTCAGAGCCGTCGCGTCCGACTCGTACACAAACAGCAGCGTGCCTTTAGCATCTTTGACTAGTCGGCCCATCCGATTGTTCACCACGTTGCCTTCCCGCACTGTCAACGGCAGCTTAGTCTTGGGGTCCACGGGCTCCACTGACGACACGCGAACCTCATCGGAAATCTCATCAGTAATGATCATCGGCCTGGGCGACTTCTCTTCCAGCAAATCTTGCAGAACTTGTTCCTGTGATTTTGGTGGCGATGGCTCCTTGAGGCCCTCCTTCTTAGCATCTTCCTTGACGTCTTTCTTGAGCTGGTCCTTAGTCGTTTCCTTGGCAGACTCTTTGGCAGGCTCCTCGGGCCCGTCACCGTTAGCTCGCAGCAGTTGGCCCGTCGCCAATAGCCCTGCCACGATCAATACCATGCCGATTACCCACACTTTTTTATTTTTCCTGTTCATTTTATTTATCCTCACTAGGGCGCAGGTCTAATATCTGTTTATTGAACCTTCTGGAAAATCTCAGCCAATTCTGTTGCCTCGCTCACTTTGTGCACCATTCCCCGACTGCGCTGACTCGTTCGCTCCACCAATTCTACCACTGGCTGCCAGAATTCACCCATTATTACCACTAATCGCCCTGACAGAAAGCCTTTATTTATCATCTCCCAGGTACAGGCCAATTCCGCTAGCGTTCCGGTCCCGCCGGGCAAGACCACGTAGCCGCTACCCAATTCTATCAATTTCTCCAGCCGGTCTTGAAGATTGGCTGTCTCTATTTCTCTATCGATGTATTCATTGACCTCACTTCGTCTGAACGCACGGCAACTGACTCCGATGGTTTTGCCGCCAGCCTCTTTAGCTCCCTTAGCTGAAGCTTCCATGGTTCCAGCATATCCGCCGTTGGCTACCACAAATCCCGCCCCAGCCAACTCATAGCCCACCTGATAAGCCTGCTCATAGGCCGCCGAGCCCGCCCGCGGCTCATAACTGCCGAACACTGTTATAATTCTTTCCTGCACTATCTGCCCCGCAATATTTTACTCGCTGTAGTTCAAACGTCCGCCAGCCAGGAGAATCTTTCGCTGCCTCGCGGTCAATTTCAGAGCTAGCGTAATTTCACAACCTTTGGTTACATTGCGCAGAGTCATCTGCTTAGCATCTTTCACTGCTGAGCGCACAGCTTCAATCGCCAACTCATCGTCAGGGGCAAACTTCTCGCCATCGCTCGCGTCCGCTAGCAGCGCCGGTATTATCCCCCAATTTATTAGATTGTCACTGTGAATCCGCTCGAAGTTTTCAGCTATTACCATCCGCACTCCCAGATACCTTGGGCAAATGGCTGCGTGCTCTCGTGAGCTGCCCTGTCCGTAGCTCTTGCCGGCTACGATGAAGCCGCATTTGCCGTCCTCTTTTAGCTTCATAGCCCGCTCGGCAAAGCTGGGCTGGGCCTCTTCATTGAAAGCTTCAAAAGCCACCTTCGCGTATTCAGCAATGTTCGAACGCCACTTCAAGTGCTGCCCAGCTGGTGAGATATGATCGGTGGTGATCTTATCGCCCAGCTTCAATAGCACTTGCCCCTTTAGCTCATCCAGCAAGGCGTCGAGTTTGGGCGGTTGGCCGATAGTCTCAGCTCGCAGGATTTCAACTTCGCTTCCATCGGCTGGCGGATCGATAATCATCCGATCGTCGATCAGAAATTTCTTGGGCTGATCAATCCGCGGATAATCCATCTGAAGCTCTCGCGGATCGCTGATGCAGCCCTTCAAAGCCGAAACGCAGAGCACCTCAGGACTGGCCAGATACACCTGATCGCCCACAGTGCCGGAGCGGCCCGCGAAGTTGCGGTTGTTACTTCGCAAGGAAACCACACCCGAGCCCGGCGAAAAGCCCACCCCAATTCAAGGCCCACATGCCGATTCAAGTATCCGACAGCCAGAGGCGATCAGATCCGCCAAGGCTCCATTCGCTGCGATCATCTCATACACTCCTCGCGAGCCCGGCGAAACCGCCATCGACACATTCGCATGGACCGTTTTGCCCTTGAGAATCCGAGCGGCCATCATCAAATCCTCATAGCTGCTGTTGGTGCAACTGCCCAGAAACACCTGCCCTACTTGCGTACCTGCCAACTCCGTCACCTTTTTGACATTACCCGGACTCGACGGGCAGGCAATCATCGGCTCAAGCTGCGATAAATCTATCTGTATAACCCGATCATACTGGGCATCCTTGTCAGCCTTTAATTCTACGTAATCTTTTTGGCGCTCTTGGGCTGTTAGAAACTCTCGTGTTTTATCGTCCGCTGGGAATACGCTGGTGGTCACGCCCAGCTCTGCGCCCATGTTGGTTATGCAAGCTCGCTGGGGCACGCTGAGTTTAGCGACCCCTGGCCCGAAGTACTCCGCGGCTGTGCCGGTATTGCCTACTGTTGAGAGAATGCTCAATACCTTCAGGATCACGTCCTTAGCGGTGACCCATTCGCTCAGCTCGCCGATAAGTTCTATACCGACCACTCGTGGGCAAATTAGCCGGAACGGTTCACCCGCCATCGCCAGAGCTACATCCAGCCCACCAGCTCCGATACCCATCGCCCCAATCCCGCCGGCTGTGGGCGTATGCGAGTCCGAGCCCAGCAGCGTCTTGCCAGGCGCGGCGAATCGCTCCAGGTGTACCTGATGACAGATGCCGTTGCCTGCTCGAGAGAATTTCACGCCCAGTTTCGCGGCCATGCTCTGTAAGTAGCGATGATCGTTTTGATTGTTCGGCCCAAACTGAGCCGTGTTATGATCCACATAGCTAAGGGCCAAGGGCACGGACACCCTCTCTACGCCCATAGCCTCGAGTTCCAGATAAGCCATCGTTCCGGTTACATCCTGGGTCAGCGTTTGGTCTATGCGGATAGCTATTTCGCTACCGGTTTTCAATTCACCTTCGACCAAGTGCTCCGCCAAAATTTTTGAGATTATTGTGCCTGTCATGATTTTTCCGTTAATTAGTTACTCTTCGCTTTTGTCTAGCGCCGCGCCCCCCCGGTTTTGCCAATGTGTATTAAGCTACCGTTTTTTTTTGTAATCCACATAATCTGCGAAACTTGTTCTCTCCCGACCAGTCGGGACCGGGACAAGTTCTTCTCATCCGCTGGCGGTTATTCGGTGTCCTTGCCGTTTTTGTCTTCGGCGGCTTCGACGGCTTCGGAGACTACCCTTGCTACAGCTACCAATTTGTCGTTATCACCCAGGCGGATTAGCCGAACGCCCTGAGTGCTTCGACCAATAGCTCTGATCGGCTTGATCGGCGTGCGCACCATCTTGCCGCTGGAGGAAATCATCATCAGCTCATCTTCATCCCGCACGCACTTTAGAGCTACGACTTTGCCGTTCCGCTTAGTGGTCTGAATATTAATCAGTCCCAAGCCGCCTCTAGTCTGCGAGCGATACTCGTCAAAGTTGGTGCGTTTGCCGAAACCGTTTTCGCAAAGGGTCAGCAAACTAGCCACGGGCTCAACGATGACCATATCCACAACCGTATCGTCCGTTCGTAGTTTTACGCCGCGAACTCCGCTAGCCACTCGCCCCGTAGATCGCACGTCGTGCTCGGAAAAGCGGATGCTTTTGCCCAGGGCTGTACCGAGCACTATTTCGTCGTTGCCGCTGGTCAAAGATACCCCGATCACCGTATCATTCTTAGCAAGGTTGATTGCCCGGATCCCCACTTTGCGAGGATGCGAGTAAGCTAGCAGGGGAGTCTTTTTGATCTGCCCACTTCGCGTAGCCATTACCAACATCCGGTCGTCGAATTCGCGCACGGGCAGAATACTAGCTATCTTTTCTC
>SDBV01010688.1_pt1 | contig 12003 bp, 11 predicted proteins | sample 2277081 | NCBI WGS metagenome assembly SDBV01 (sample SAMN10402039, study PRJNA504765) | marine sediment metagenome | isolation source: marine sediment core GS10_PC15, 223 cmbsf | place: Arctic Ocean: Southern Knipovich Ridge | collected 2010 | reverse complement strand
AGTTTTAGATAGGCTTTTTTGATTTCATCTTCAATCTCTTTTGGGAATTTTCCTTTTAAAATAAGTTTTCTAATAGCTTTTCCAATAATTTTCAATGATGCTTTTTTGTTTTTTCTTTTCTCAAGCAAAAACTCAATTTTATTTTTTAGATTGTTATGTTCAATAAACGTCCAATAACTAAAAGCTGTTAGAGCAAAGCCCATTGGAACATTAATACTTTCTTGTTTTAAATGATGGATCATCTCGCCAAGAGAAGCATTTTTACCTCCCACAGAGGGCAGATCTTTCATAGTGATTTCATCAAAAAAAAGAATGTATTTATTTTCCATATTGTAAGCCTACAAACTGACCTTTAGCTTTTATTTTTTTTATTACATTTAAAATTATTTGAAACAAGTTATTTTATATTAATTTCATTGAATTACTTGGCTTTTTATTTTTTATTTGTTATTCAAAAATTTAAGGGGATTAGAAACATGTCTAGTTTACAAAAATATAAAAAGAAAAGAGATTTTTCTAAAACTCCTGAGCCCAAAATTCAAAAATCTGAAGCTAAAACACAAAAATATATATTTGTTATTCAAGAGCATTTTTCAAAAAGAAAACACTTTGATTTTAGAATTCAAATTTTAAGCTCGCTCAGATCTTGGGCTGTTCCTAAAGGAATTCCTAAAAACACGAAAGATAAAAGACTTGCAATACTAACGGAGAATCATCCACTTGAATATGCAAAATTTGAAGGGGTTATTCCAAAAGGGGAGTATGGCGCTGGAAGAGTTAAAATTTATGATAGAGGCACTTTTGAAAATATCAAAAAAGATAAAGAAGGAAAAATAGTAGCAATAAGTAAATGTTTTAAAAATGGTCAGATAGAGATTTTTTTACATGGGAAAAAAATAAATGCAGCTTATGCACTTGTTAGATTTAGGGATGATAAAACTTGGCTACTTATAAAAATGAAGAAGAGAAAAAATGATAAAAAATCTTAAAACTAAAGCTCAACCAAATTTTATTAGCCCAGAGTTAGCGACTCTAACTGAAAAATATTTCTCAGATAAGGAGTGGATTTATGAAGAAAAGTTCGATGGAATTAGATGCATAGTAGTCTCTAAAAATGGAAATATCAATTTATATTCTAGAAATCACAATAAGCTAAATCTTAAATTTCCCTCGCTTATAGAGCCTTTTAAAAAGCAAAGAATAAAAAATTTTATAATAGACGGTGAGATCGTAGCTTTTGAAGGAAAGGTAACCTCTTTTTCAAAACTCCAACAAGTTAAAAAAGAAAAAATAAGTGTCTATTTTTATGCTTTTGATCTTTTATATTTTGATAAGTATGGTCTGAAAGATCTTGATCTTATTGAGAGAAAAAAACTTTTAAAACAAAGATTCAAATTCTCTACAAAATTTAGATATACTCCTCACATTTCAGAAAATGGCATAGCATTTTATAAAAAAGCCTGTAAAAAAGGTTTAGAGGGCATTATAGCTAAAAAAAAAGATTCTAAATATTTATCTAAAAGAACCAGAAATTGGCTTAAATTTAAATGCTCAAATAGACAAGAGTTTGTAATTATTGGTTTTACTGATCCTCAAAAATCTAGAATTGGGTTTGGAGCTCTTTTAATTGGTTTTTATGATAAAGGAAAACTAAGATTCGCTGGCAAAGTCGGAACTGGATATGACTTTGAGTTTTTAAAAAGTTTTTCTGAAAAACTTAAAAAAATTGAGACTAATAAAAAATTAATTTTAGAGAAAATCCCACTTAAAAATATACATTTTGTAAGGCCTAAATATGTTTGTGAAATAGCTTTTTCAGAATGGACGAAAGATTTGAAACTACGCCACCCTAGATTTATAGCTCTAAGATTTGATAAACCTGCAAAAAAAGTAGTTAAAGAAACAAGGTAAAAAAAATGGTTGAGATCACAAATAAACAAAAAATACTCTTTCCTAAATCTAAAATCACTAAAGAAGAGTATGTTGCTTACTATAAAAAAATAGCTAAAAAAATCCTTCCTTTCATAAAAGATAGACCCCTTACTTTAAAAAGATTTCCAAACGGTATACAAGGCATAAAATTTTTTCAAAAAAAAGTAATGGATTACTATCCAAAATGGATAAAAACTGTCTCTGTTAAAAGAGAAGGTAAAACTTCTATAAAAATGCCAGTTATTACAAATTTAGACTCTCTTTTATATATAGCCAATCAGGTAGGAGAGCTACATCCTTGGCTCTCTAAAATAGATAAATTAGATTATCCAGACAGACTTATATTTGATTTAGACCCTGAAAAAAATAGTTTTACTAAAGTTATAGATGCAGCTAAAGATCTAAAAAAGCTTTTAGATATTTTGAAACTACCATCTTTTTTAATGACAACAGGATCTAAAGGACTTCATATTATAGTTCCTATTAAAAGAGAAAAGACATTTGATGAGATAAGAGCTTTTGCTAAAAAGGTTGCAACTTATTTAGCGAACAAATATTCAACTAAATACACTATAGAGACAAGAAAAGATAAAAGAAAAAAAAGAGTTTTTATTGATTACTTAAGAAATTCTTTCGCTCAAACAGCTGTTTCTGCTTTTTCTATAAGAGCGATTGAATCAGCTCCAATTGCTACTCCCATAACTTTTCAAGAGTTAAATAAAATTTTGAATTCTCAAATTTTTAATGTAAAAAATATTTTTAAAAGGTCTAAAAATCCCATATCTTCTTTAAACTCAAGGTCAGTATCTATAAAAAATGCCTCTAAAAAGATAGAAAAATTATTGGAAAGCATAGATTAAAATTTTTATTAGCATTAAACTTATTTTTTTATATGAAATTTTAAAAAAGTTTATAGATAAAAAATCGTTTTTATGTTATGATATTTCTAATTGTTTAAACTATTTTATAACGGTTTATAATAATTAATATTAAAAACTTTAAAAAAAACTTTTATAATTAAAAGGAGAATATTATGTCAGGTTTATCATTCAAATTAGTACCTTCTGAAAATGAAATTAGTTCAAGATTATCACCAGACGAGAAGCTTTCAGGGGCGCCTTATGCAGTTTCTGATTCTTTAACGGGGAATGTAGGAACTCCAAATAATCCTATAGTTAGTAGACTAGCAAATGCTACTACGGTTTTCGCTCTTCCAATAGCTGTGGAAGCTATTTTAGGAAATTCTATTGGATTAACTACAAGACATTTATGGGGAGGAGCTTCAAATGCTATGGGAACAGCTGGGCACCTTTTAAGAGTAGTTAGAGAACTTTATAATGGTGAAAAAAATGAAGCTATGTTTCATGCTGCTCAAGCATCATCTCATGCATATAACGCTATGTTAAACTCACTTGCGATTGGAGGAATATATTTATTGCCAGAACTTTGGGTTATTGAATCTGTTGCATCTGTAGCAGCACCAAGCTTATCTAGAGAGTTATTTGGTAGACTGAGCGATGCTCCAAATGGATTTTTAGCTAATAGATTTGGAATAGAAAAACCATATCTTTTACGTGTAAAAAATGAAGATGGATCTTCTCAAGCATTTCCAATCACAGCACAGGAAAAAGAAAAAATAGAAAGTGGTGAATTAAAACAATACTCACTTGTTCCAAATAGAGCTAATAATGGATATGATATTAAATTTAGTGGAGACGCAGCTCCAAGAGCAAGAGCTCCAAGAGCAAGAGCTCCAAGAGCAAGAGCAAGTGCTTCAAGATCACCAAGCAGAAGAATTCCAGCAAAAAAAGCATCTCCATTATCAGGATCAGGAGTTACAAAAAGAACAACTAGAAAAAAGTAGTACACGAAAATAAAAACACTCTATTTAACGCTTAATAGTTCATCCCAAGATGTGGTATATTTAAAAGATCTCATCTGGGATGAACTTTTATATTTTGTATCAATTCTTTCAGCTGCGAAAAAAACAGCTTTTTTATCAGCTTTTAAATTGATCTTATCTATTACTTTCATAAGGACATCTTTGTTTTTTTCATTTAATTTAGAGAAAAAATCTCTTTGAGAAAAAGTTTCATCTGTAAAATCACTTAAAATTATCCCAGCTTTTTTATATAAAAAGTCCTTTTTGAAGATCTTTTTAAGTCCTTTTTTTGCATAAGTTATAAGATCAGGAGTATAAGACGTTGGATTTGAAAGGATTATCTGGCAGGAATTGGAGTAAAATGGATCTTTTGAATGAAAGGAAGTTGTTATAAAAACTGAGATGAAATTTGTATGCATCTTTTGGTTTCTTAGCTTTTTAGCTGCTATTGAGATAAAAGAGCTAATAGCTTTTTCTAAATCTTCTAAATTCTCTATTTTTTTTGCAAACGACCTAGAAGAGCAAATAGATTGTTTAGAAGGGGGTGTTTTTTCGCTCTCAAAGCATTTGATCTGATTTAGCTCTAAAGCTGTTTTATGAACGTTTACAGATAGATATTTTTGGATATAAGAGCTATCTTTCATGGCTAAATCATAACCTGAATATACCCCTAATTTATAAAGTCTTTTTTTTAATCTATGGCCAATACCCCAAATATCATCTAAAGCAGTTTTTTTTAAAATATTTTCTATATCATTTTTCTCAGTTAATACAAAATAACCTCTATTTTTTTTAGCTATATGGGCAGCTACTTTAGCAAGGGTCTTTGTTTTAGCTATCCCTACAGATACTTCAACTCCTGTCCATTTATATACCTTTTCTTTGATGTTGTTAGCTAAATTAAGAAGATCTCTCTTACCTGTTAGATTAGCTGAATAAAGGTCTAAAAAGGCTTCATCTATCGAGTATATTTCCATAGGGAATAAAAAGCTCTCCAAAGTTTTCATAACCCTTTGAGACATATCACCATAGAGAGTAAAATTTGAAGAAAAAATATGTATAATCTTTTTTTTAATTAGCTCTTTATACTCAAATATCGGTGCTCCCATCTTGATATCTAGTTTTTTAGCTTCTTTAGATCTTGCAATCACACAGCCATCATTATTTGATAAAACGACAACAGCTTCATTTTTTAGCTTGGGATTAAAGATTTTTTCACAGCTAGCATAAAAATTATTACAATCAACTAAAGCAAACATTTTATAAGTAAATAAAAAATTTTAATTTAAACAGTTTTATGGATAACATATGTTACTATCCCAAAAATCTCAAAATCCATTTCATCTGTTATTTTTATAGGGCTATATTTTGGGTTTTCAGAATATAAATAAATTTCTTTATTTATGATCCTAAGTCTTTTAACGTTAAACTCTCCTAAAAAACTCGCTATAATAATTTTTTTATCTTTAGGCTCTAATGATTTATCAACTACTAAAATATCACCATCAGATATTTGAGCTCCTATCATTGAATCTCCTCTAACCTTAACAAAAAAGGTTGCAGGAGGGTTTTTTATCAAAAAATTATTTAAATCTAATCTATTTTCTAAATAATCATCTGCAGGAGAGGGAAACCCCGCTTGAATTGGTGTTAAAAATAGAGGTATTTTTAAAGAATTTTGTTTACGTTGTTTATATTGTTTGTCATTCATATTAAGCTAATTATAAAAATTCATGATTTTATTGCAAATAATAATTATTATTTTAATTTAAAATTATTTTTTATATAATTAAATTTGATTTATTTATAATAAAATGTTATAATTATATAAATAATTAAAATAAAGGTGATAATAAGTTATGTCAAACGATAATAATTTATCATTAGATAGAATTAATGCATCTAGAATGCTTTCAAAAACTTTACCTGAAAACCATATTTCAGATACTGTAGAAAAATCCTCTAGTAAAGTTTCAATAGTTATTAAAGACATTTTTTCAAAAATATCTTCTTTTTTTCAAACTCTAATTGGATATTTTTATTCAAACTCAAATCAAGTTGGCGAAATTGATTTAGTTGAAATAACTCCAACATTATTAACAGAAGTCAAAGAAAAAAAAGGTATAAAAGTCGAAGAGCCTACAACAGAAAAAAAGCCTGAAGAAATTGAAACGAAAGAGCCTTCAAAAGCTAGTTTAAAAGATAAAATAGTCAATTTAAATTGGAAAAAAATAGCTCTATATGCTGCAGGTATTGGAGCCGTTTTAGGAGCAGGTTATTTAGGATACTATTATTTAACTTCTGCATCAGTTGTGTCCAAGCCTTTAGCAACAAAAGTGGTATCAGAAACAGTAAATAATTCTGGAGTTTGTGATGCTTTAAAAGGTGGATTTGAGTGGATTAGAGAAACTGGAAATGTAGCAAATGGTATAGGTAATTTAGCGCCAAAAACTTTAAATATAACAACAGTCTCTGCAAGTTGTCCAGCTGGGGCAGCAACAAATACTACAGCATCTAATGTTTTTACAAATATTTATCAGAAAACAGTTGATATTTTATTTCCTGTAGCAGAGCTAGGAAAGAAAGCAAATGGAATCGGTAGTTTTTCAGAAAAATGTTTGAATGGCGGCTGTGCTATGATAAAGCCCGCAGCAGAAAATATATCAACAACAACACCAGTTAGTTTTTTAAGCAGCGCTTTACAAAAGGCAACTGATTATATACCTTCTATATTTGAATTTGGAAAGCAAGCAAATGGGATTGAGAGTATTTCAGAAAAATGTTTAAATGGCGCCTGTGCTGTGATGAAGCCTGCAGCAGAAAAAATATCAACAGCAACACCAGTTAGTTTTTTTAGCGGCGCTTTGCAAAAGGCAACTGATTATATACCTGCAATATTTAAGTCTGGACAGCAAGCAAATGGAATCGTTAGTATCTCAGAAAAATGTTTGAATGGCGGTTGTGCTTTGACGTCAACTATAAATGAAAAAATAATACCAAGCGAAGGAATTTCTAGTACTATTAGATCATTTTTAAAGAAAGGAACTGATAGTTTTTTTCCATTATTAGGAGTTGGAAAAGAAGCTGCTAGTATTTGTGAGGGAGCTTTGAACAATAATATTTCTACAGGTAGCTCTTTTGTAGAAAGTATGGCATCCAAAGTAGTTAGTGGTGAAACTTTGAGTCTAAAAAGTGCAGTTAGCTGGATTAGACATTTTGGTAATATAGCCAATGGGTAATAGATTAATTTCTTAATAAATCATTTGAATTCTATTCAATATTTTAAAAATTTATTTAAATAATATTATAAATTATTCTAATAAAAATTAATATTTTATTATATAAAAGTATTTTTTTAATAGATAATTATGTTGAAATTTTTGCTAATATAATGCTATAATAATTATAAGTAATTAAAAAAAAGATATTAAGTAAAATAAAAAGATAATACGGGGAGTAGTTTTATGCTAGACAGCAATATACAACCAAAAAGAGATAGTCAGCGAATTGAAGATCTAAATAGAGTTATCGAAACTCAAAATAAATTGGCAAAACTAGATGGTTTACAAACTTATCAAAAAGCTCTGCCACATGATATTGAGCAAACTGTTAGCAAAGCTAGTCTTTTCATAGCTGATACCTTTTCTAAGATATCTGCATTTTTTCAAATTGTAAAAAACTATCTTTTAGGTCAAGTAGATATGAGTATGAATCAAATAGCTATGCAAAAAGCTTATAGTAGAAAGTTAGAGTTGTATAATGATAAAAAATTAAACTCAGAGGAGAAAGCTTATTTAGCACTTATTGGAAAAAAATTATCTTCCTTAGAAGATTTAGATGATCTAGATGACTTAAAAGAAATAGATCCAAAAGTTTTTAAATTTTTTAAAGCTATAGCATCTAAAAAAGAAGTAAGTCGAATTCAATATAGATTAAAAGAAATCAAAGAAACTTCTCCAAAAAACAACTATTACTTACTATTAATTGCTGCAAATAAATTTGCTAAAGCTCAAGGTTCTTCAAGTGAAGTTAGAGAATTTCTAAAAAGAAAATTAGAAAAAATTGCAGCTAAAAAAGTAAAAGAAAAGTTTAAAAAACAAAATAACTTAAGTATGTTATCAAGAGCTAAAGATGGATTGACAAAATTTCAAAAAATAGCGATTGGTGCAGGCCTTGTAGCTCTAGGAGCAGGTTCAGTAGCAGGATACTATTATTTAACTCCAGCAGCAGTTCCAGCTGTATGGGAAACAGCAACAAAAGGTCTTGAAGGAATCCGTCAAGTTGGTAATAGAGCTAATGGCATTGGAAAGATTTCTTCTGATGCTGCGCAACAAATTCCTAGAGAAATTGTTTCAGATGCTAGTACAACAGGTTATGTGATGCAAGGATTAAATTGGCTAAGGGAAGTAGGTAATAGAGCTAATGGCTAAAATGGTATTATCCGTAAAATAAAAAAAATCTAGAAAAAAAATAAATTCTTTTAAAATTTATATAATAAAAAATATTTTAATTCGTGTTTAATTTGCAAGTTTTCGACATAAAATGCTATGTTATTCGCAATTTAAAATATTTCAATATGAGTTTAAAAAATGTCTATAGTTGCAAGTCAAAAAAAAGCGAATCAACAAATTTATTTTTCTACAGAAAATGTAGTTCAATTACCTAATTATTTAGATAAAGTAGTTGCTAAATTAAGTCTTATAGCTATTTATATATTTTCAAAAATTAAGGCTTTTTTATCAGCTGTATTTTATGGAAAAATGAATAGCTGGAAAGCTTTTTGTAAAAATGTAAATAGAAGATTTCATGAAATATCCACAGATAAAAAAATAAAGCTTTATCAAAGTCGCAAAAAAACTCCTCAAAACTCTGCCTTTACTGCTCATGTAGGATATAAAATTGAGAGTGAAAATGAAATAGACTCTTTGAAAGAATCGAATAAAAATCTAAGTGAATATAAAGAATATAAAGTAAAATGCACTCAGCAAGAGATGAACAAAATAAAGTCATTTTTAGAAAAAATCTCACCTAAAGAAAGAAAAAATGCTTCAAATATTTTAATAGATTTGAATAAGTTTTTATCCACAGAGAATATTTCTAAAGAAATTAAAGATCTAATAGATAGAAAATTAATGCAAATACCAGCATATGGAAAATTAAAAAAACAATCAGATGAAAAAAGAAGAATTGAGCAAATACGAAGAAAAAGAAATAATAATTTACAAACAGCTGCAATAACTTCATTAGCTATTACAATAACTTTAGGTATTGGATTAGCTATTTATTCATATTTGAATGTGGCTCCAAAAGCAATTCCTATCAACAATACAACTTTAGAAAAGGTGAAAATAGGGTTAAAGTTCCTAAGAGCAATTGGTAATGCAGCTAATGGCTAATGGTATTAGGTTTTCAAAATCATTGTTGTAAGAGATTCATAAAATAAAAAAAAATATTTATAGATATTTAATTTTTTGAAATTACCAACTTCTTTTTTTTATACTAGTTTAATTTTTTGATAAATAAATTGCTTTAAAACGTACGTAATAAAAAATATTTTAATTCATAATTGATTTGCAAATCTACTGCATAAAATGGTATAATATCTGCAAATTTCAAGTATTTTAATAAACAATATGAGTTAAAAAAATGCCGGTAGCTGCACCTTTAAATCAAACAGTTTCTCAGCCATCAATACTAGTTAAAAGGGCTACACAAGGTATTAATCAACTGCCTAAAGATCTAGAAAAAGTCGTTGGTAAAACATATCTTATAGCTATTGATATAATTTCAAAAATTAAAGCTTTTTTCTCAGCGATATTTTATGGAAAACTAAATAATTGGAAAGGTTTTCGTGAAAATATAGATAGAAGATTTGATGAAATATCTACAGATAAAAAAAATAAACTCTATGATCAATACAGAAAACCTTCTCTAAATCCTAATTATACTCTGAAAGTAGGATATAAAACTGAGAGTGAAGAAGAAGCTAATTCTTTAAAAGAATCCAATAATAATCTTAGGAAATACAAAGAATTTAAAATAGAATTTACAAAAGAAGAATTTGAAAAAATTAAAGCATTTTTAGAAAAAATATCATCTAAAGAGACTCAAAATGCTTCAAATATTTTAATAGATTTAAATACATTTTTATCAAGTGCGGATATCTCAAAAGAAGTTAAAGATTTAATAGATAGAAAATTAAATCAATTGCCTGAATATAAAACATTAAAAAAGAATTTAGAGGAAAAAAAGCACCGTTTGCACAGATATAATAACATAAAGAAAGCAGCTATAATTACAGCTGCTTTTATTGCAACACTAGGTGTTGTTGCTCTTTATCAATATTTGAGAGTTCCAATGTCAATACCAGAAATACCTGTACAAAACTCAACAATATCTCTCGATTATAAGTCTTGGTTTAACATCAAAATACTTGGAAGAACATCTAATGAAGATGTTAGAAATGTCTTTTGGAAAGTAGGGGAGTTTTTCTTAAAAAGACCCTACGAGATAACAAAAAATTCAAAGTTTTTAATATGGTCTTAATAGGAGAAAATCATGATTAATAATATTATTTCAAATATAAGCTCGAAAATTTCATATATAAACTCAAAAATGCCTACAGATCTTCCAGGTTCTATTAGTGGTGGAATCTTTGGCAGAGAGCTTTTAATAAAAAGTCTATCATTGGATACAAAAGAAGAAGATAGCAATGCAACTGTAGGATTAAAAACAGCTGCAAATTTAGCAATTAGATTAAGCTCTATAGCTTTTTCACTTTATAATCCTGTTAGTTTGCCTTATTTTACAGCCTTTACAAATCCACTAATGGCTATAGGAAAAGGATATCAAGCTTGTGCTTTATATAGCCAAGGAAAGGAATATGATAATGAACAAATGATCGATGAAGCTAAAAAAAAGACTTTAGAAGTAGCTAAACATGTTGCTTTATCTGTTGTTGATTATTGGACACTTGGCCTTGTAGATAGCTCAAAGATTTTTGATATAGCAGCGGCTGGATATACATTAGTTGGTACAGCTCTTGATATAACGAGATCTTCTGAAAAAGTTCATGATAAATTATTTGATCCAGATTTTATACGATTAGATGCTGATGACAGTGATGATGAAGATTCGTTTTCAGAAAGAATTTCTTCCGATGAGGAAGGAGATTTATTTAGAGCAGCGGGTGAAGATTGTTTTAGATTAAGAGGGAGATTTACTGCATCATCATCAGAGTCGGCATCATCATCAGAGCCTCGTCGAGCAGCCCCATTGGCTAGCGATGATTATATCGAAGACGATGATGGATTTGTAGAAGGAGGAGAAGGTTATTCTTCTTCAGATGATGAAAGTGATACTCCTTTGTCCGCATCTGCTTCTCCTAGAAGAAGATCTTCTAGTGGATGGGATGCTCAGTTTGGTGGGATGGGAAGAAAAAGAGCAAGTGAGTTAAGAGGTTTATATGAGGGAGAAAGAAGTGTATGGGGAATTAGAACTGGCTTAAGAAGATCTGCCGATAAAGCTTCAAGAAGCAGAAATGCAAAAAAAAGATTTAGTTAATATTAGTTAATAAAAGATAGAATATCTTTTTATTTTGATGAAAATCTAATAAAAAAGCAGAAGAAAAATAAAAAATTCTTCTGCTTTTTTTGTGAAAAATCTTTAATAAAGAATCTAAAAAAATCTCTTAAATTTTTTTTTCTAAAATTAAATTCAAAGTAGTGTTATATATTTTATTTATAACTATATATTAGGAGATTTTTTGTGACAGCTGTAGCAAATTTTCAAAAGATCAAAAAAAGAGCCTCTGAGTTTTTATTAGAAAAGTATCCAGAGAGTTGCATTGTAATTCAGATAGGATCGGCGACTTGTGAAAATGCAGCGGGCTCTGATGTTGTATTTAAAGAATTCAAAAAACATATAAAAGCAGCTGGAAGAAAAGATGTTATTTTAAAACATGTTGGATGCACGGGTAGATGTTCATTAGAGCCAATAGTTAGCATAAAAATTCCCTCGAAAAAGTTAACAGTTTATAAAAATGTTGACTCGAAATTAGTAAATGAAATTTTTATGTCGCATATTAAAGAGGGAAAAATTTTAGAAGAACATTTGATAGATAAAGAGTGTAAAATTCCAGAAAAATCAAAGTCTCAAAAAGAGTTAGAAAAACAGCCAATTACACATAA
>SDBV01010687.1_pt1 | contig 12005 bp, 29 predicted proteins | sample 2277081 | NCBI WGS metagenome assembly SDBV01 (sample SAMN10402039, study PRJNA504765) | marine sediment metagenome | isolation source: marine sediment core GS10_PC15, 223 cmbsf | place: Arctic Ocean: Southern Knipovich Ridge | collected 2010 | reverse complement strand
GTGTATTGAGAACGCAACTTGATAAGATACTCCTGCTCCTGCTTAGACATCTCAGGATGTTCTTTATCAACCTTCTCCAATGACCTCATAAGAACCTTGTAGTCCTTCTCCAGCACTAACCTAAAGTTCCTAAAGAACTCCAACTCTACATATTCCTTGGACAGTTCCTTTCTAAACTCTGGTATCCTATGTTCAAGGTCTTTGAATACAGGGTCTCGTCTACGCAAGGATAACCAAGTCGCACTACGCTTAATCATCTTGGTAGCCTCACGAGTAGAAAATCCACAGGCTCTGTATCCTAGATACATTGCGTCTGTGGTATCTCTGGCATAAGGAATAATAGCGCTGGCTACCGATACTTCTGGAGGAGGAGTTTCAACTGGCTCTGTGACTAAAATATCTTTATCAGGCATATTGTCCCTCCACTGTATAGTCTACCATACCAATAATGGCTTGTCAAGAGTGATAAAATAACGATTATTAGTAATGGATTATTTAATGTCAAAGTTGTATACTGGGTATTGACAACTGTTGGACTATGTGGTATACTGAAAACAAATGGAGGATAACATGGATGAAGATGAGGTTAACTTTGTATGCCCTAACTGCAGAGTGCTTGCACTAGCAGTAGCAAGAGATAGAGAGGATAAGCCAAGACCGAGACCCGAGTGCCCAACAGATTTTGGGCACTTTGCGCTACATGTATGGGGACTAGAATGGCAACTGTATATAGTAGACCAGTGGAACAGAGTTATACTTTGCGAGAACTGCGGGACTGAACATAGATATTGGCAGGATGAAGTTAAAGATTAAATGGATGTTTGGATTTCTCGCTGCAACAAGACAGTAGAATGTAGTTATTGCCATGAGCCTATACACCTTGGTTCTCCAATGGTGTTTGGGAAACTATGGATGAGGTTTACTGGCAACGACGGCCAGCCTAGGCGCTGGGTTAGGAACTTCCGCTGGCACGCTAAGAGGGAAGCAGATGGAGCATGTTGTTGGTTGGTAAGTGGCCTAGACGAACTAAGCCGTAGGGTTTTTGTAGAAACCAGAGGCAGAAAGAAGCTATGTATACCGAAAGACCAAAGGGACAAGAGGTTGGGCCTGCTAAGGAAAAGAGCCAGGATACTCCAGAGGCTAAAGTTTATCATGTTCGCAGAGGCAGACCAAAGGGAAGTAGACGAGATAGTAAGACTAGGAAGCCAACTAGAGGACATGAAGGAAGAGATTGCAAATCTAGGCGGAGTGCCAAAATCATGGGAATAACCTGGTTAGGTACTGAGTGTGATAAGTCACCAAGTGGCGCACACTATCTTGTTGGCGTACACTCAGCAGATGGTGGAGAGGTCTATTGTTGTAAGTATTGCTGGAGAGTCAAGTGGTTACCTGCATCCACAAGTGGTGCAGAGGAATTTGATAAACTCATATACAAGTATGGTACTGAGATAGCTTACCAGAAGCTACTGGATAGAAGATACAACGCAAAGGAGGTAATGTATCAACTGCAGGATATCTGGATGCTAGCAGGACAACTTGGTAGTAAAGATTTGCAGTCAATTATAGATATGAGTATAAAGGAGGTCAGTAGTGGATAACTCAGAGACTTATATAAAATGGAAATTCTACTGACATAAGGCAACAAAGGAATGGCTAATTGTATAGAAACACAAATAGTACTTCCAGGGCTAGAAGGATACGTATGCACCTTCGAGTGCCTCACTCGTTGCCCCTTAGCCCTAGACGATGTTTGTTTCTGGGATGACCCTCTTATTGGTGAGTTTGACCTAGTTGAGTACCCAGAGTTTTTCTGGTGGCGGGTAGACCATAATATTAAACCAGAGGAAGACTGGAGTATCCATGACCCTGACCCGACAACTCCTAGGTGCCCTAGGTGCCATTCAGTCAATGTCAGGATTGGGTATCCTTATATGAAGTGTCTTTCCTGTGACTACAGCGAACCTTTGATAGATTTCCCTATCTCACATTACTACCATTTGGCCTTAGGGAAGGTTTTTACGATTTGAAAAATCTCCTGAAGGCATTAGGTATATATATTGCTCAGAGAACATGGCCTACCGTATGGGGTGGCCTTCTTTGCGGACAGTTGGCATGGGGTGTGCTACTTTGGAGGCCATAAAGCATCCTGAGTCCAATCAGCGCGTACTATGGGTGAGGCCAAACAATACAGCATCAGTGAGTATAGTCCAGCATGGGCGAGTACTAATGAGACCAGCTACTATGTACTCATGCCAGCCATGTTCTATGTCCTTGACATTGTAGCTACTATGTGTTATGATTGTGTTGTAGCTGGTAATGGAAGTGGTAACAGCCAGCCAGTACTTTAACAATAAAATATGGAGGTATTGAACTATGGCAGATGAACAAGCCAACAGCGCGCCCGCATTTGAGCCTACTGAAAAAGAGCTTACCGAAGCCCAACTTGAGCTAGCTATCGGGAAGGCTATGGCTGACAAGGACTTGAAGCTAGTCATATCACTTGCCCGAGACCTTGACAAGCTAACCAAGGCCAACGCCAGTGCTAAGCAAGAAGAGAAGCTAGCCGCACTAATAGACATCACCACCAAAGTGCGCAAAGCAGTTGAGAAACTGATAGATGGCCTAGTAGCTGGCAAAGAGTTAGACCTAGCAGATGGCCTATGGATTACATGGGACTTCGAGGCAGTCCGCGAAGTAGGAATCAATCCATCAGTACGCCTTGTCAAAACAACCAAGACCAGAAAGTCCAGTGGCACAGGCGGCGGACAAAGGTTTAGCATAGGCTGGAAGGACCTACTTGAAAAACACGGAGGCAGTCCATATAAAGATAGTGGACTAACTTGCCAGCAAAAATGGGATGAAAGTTCTGAAAAGAACTCAAGGTATCAAGTAAGAATGGCCATGCTGAAACTAGACGGGCAAGTCTAAATAGTTCAAAGAACTTAAAAGAACTCAGGTTAGTTGCCAGCCTGGGTTCTTTTTATTTTACTTAGAACTGTTTAGATTAGTTTAGCTACACACATAGTGCCACACACGAAATGCCATATACAGGCCTATGCTGGTTGAGTAGCTATTGCACCATGCAACAGGCTATTGACATGGGTGCTACTATGTGGTATAATTATTATATATGGAAGGAAAGGGAGGTGGCAAAGTGAATAAGCTAATCCTATATAAGGATGAGGGAGGTAGTGAGTTTGTGATACTATGCACCGACATGGACTACCATGATACCATTCTTGAGGATGGCAACACCAAGGTTACTCAGTCCATAGACCTCGAACACGACCTAACTGCGTGGCCTACCAACAGACCGTTATCACAGGATTTTTAGGAGGACAGGTGATGGTTACTATTCTATTGCTAATCCTTATAGCACTCATTATCAAGGCAGGGTTAGAACAATACAACTAAGGAGGATGAAATGGAGTTCAAGTTTAAGGTAGGAGACAAGGTAAGGGTAGTTCCAGAAGCAGATGTGGATATAAATAAGTCCCTCAACGTTGAGGTAGGCGATGAGGGCGTAGTCACGATGCAAGGCGGAGTATATAGCACTGGTATACCAGGGGTAGTAGTCACCAACGAGAAGTTTAAGTCAGGTGCAAATATGTATGGCAAGCATGGTGTCTGGTTTTATGAGGAAGAGTTAGAACTTGTAAGCTAACCTACGCCAAGGAGTATAGCACTATGAATAGAGAATTGGTTGGTTAAGAATGTGTAAAGAAAGGAGGAAGACCAATGAGATGCCCTAATGAAAGGCTAGCTATCCATAACAGGATAATGGCAGTGACTAAGAAGAGGCAGACGTTTGAGCGGGATGACCTTATAGATATCTATCCAGGCGCCCACTTCTGGGAAGACTGGCAAGAGGTATTAGACTCACTGGTGGCAAAGGGTAAGCTAACTATTGATAGTTATCTAGACCAGATCTCTGGCTGCATGAGAGAAGTATATGAACTAGTGAGGTGATTACTAATGGGTAAACGAGACCGCATTCGAGTAGCCAGAGTAACAGCGGGCACTGAGCCTATGCACACTGATGGAGGCCATACTAGATACAATCCTCCGCTGATGCAGTGCAGCAAGTGCAAGCATCATGTTCCTGCGCACCACTTGGAAGTTCATGTAAGAGAATGTAAAGGAAGGAGATGATACTATGAGTGGCAAGAGGATTTATCCTTACGAATTTATTGATGAGATTGGTGGCTTCCGCTATGCTATAACACCTGATGAACTAGCCTGGATACTAGACCAGATGGATAGGCATGAGGATGCAGTAGACCCAGGCTGGTGGGAGTTAAGGTTATGGCTGATAAGAAATTAAAATAGAAAGGAGGTAAACAATGAACAGGATACCAAAGGTTGGAGACTATGTTGAGGTAACGAAGGCGCATGGCGGTAAGGTAACAGTAGGCAGACAGGGCATAGTAACTTCACTAATTGGTAGCGAGGAGTATGGCTATCCAGTAGTAGAGTTAATGTTTCCTGACCTATTGAACTACCTTGGAGAGTGGGATGAAGGATTTGCAGATGGATGGAAAGCCAGACTAACTAGTGTCAAGGTAATACATAGATGGAGGGAACACTAATGGAGTACAAGTATAAGACAGGAGACAAGGTAAGAATCAAGGCTGGAGTGGACTTGGAAAGGATTTGCATAGTAAGCCGTGCTGAGGAGGTAATGAGTAAGGAGTACATCATTGCAGATGACACTCCTGGTGGAGAGATATGGTATGATACAGAGTTAGACGGCACTCCAACATATACATTAGACTATGGCTGGAGGATGCCAGAAGCCTTCCTAGAGCTTATATAAGGAGGTAGCTCTCATGCCTATTACCCTTCACTCTTGTGAGGACTGTGCCCACTGGACTTGGCATACTACTGCACCAGGTGGCTACTGTGGCATATACTCTAGCCGCTGTGCTAACTGCATAGCTGAGGGCAAGACACCACCTAGGTTTCTTAGTTGGGATGAGGTGCCAGAAGAATATATAGTAGATAAGGAGGTTAAGTAATATGGAATATACTAAAGGGGAATGGAAAGTTAGAGCTAAATATGATGAACAAGGCTGGCCTACCTATCGCTTAAAATGGATGGATAACCCCAATGATAAAGTAGAGGTGGAAGCCAACGCCCACCTAATAGCTGCTGCCCCTGCTCTGTATGAGGCACTGGAAGCTGTAGATGATTACTTATCAGCACCTTACCCTGAGAACATGAAGCTAAAGCAGATTGCTGCCGATAAACTTGTTACGGCACTAGCCCTAGCAAGGAGGGAATAATGGAAACTGTATACAAGGTAGTAAGGGTGGATGGCTCAAGTGGTAAGAGGTACTCGTGTATGCACTGGTATGGTACTCCTAGCAAGCACAACCTTGATGAAGGCATAGTCCTTGAGTACACACAGGGTAGAATTACTAAGCCTAAGTTTGGGCAGATACTAGCATTTGATAACTTAACAGATGCTAACTTATTTATAGGACACTCGCTAATGGTTGAGGTATGGAGGTGCGCTACACCAAGGTTCATACAAGTAATTAGGTTAGCTGAGTCATTATACATACCGAGCGGCGAACCTTTCAACCACTTAATACGCTACTGGAAAGAGAAATTCCGCATGGTATCAACTATGTCGGCTCCTCCTGGCACTGTTGCCTGTCCTCAGGTATGTCTAAAGGAACTCATGATAAGAAATGGATAACTACCCTGAACCTCTAGGCTATCTACCCACAGCTGACTTAACAGATAGCTATAACTATAATAGGGATTCCACTCCATCTGACTGGCGAATAGAGTGCCCCGCCTGCCAGTCAGCTAATGTATGTGTCTTAGACCCAGAATACAACTATGGTCTGAGGTGTTGGTTCTGCGTATCTTGTAATCACATCTGGGAGTACATGGGAAATGTGGAAGGGAGACTAGGTAATGGGTAAGAGCAGCTTCAATAAGAAGCGTGAAGAGGCCAGGCGCAGACGAGTAGCAACCCGTAAGCGGCTAGCTAAACTACCTTATACACAGGCAGAAGAATCAGTAAGAATAAGGAGGTAACAACATGGAATACTGGAGAGGTGGAATGGATTGGGCACTTGATAAGGACTGGGTATGTTACACCTGTGACCAGAACGCAGGGCTAGAATGGGGTATGATTCATACTCAGTGCAGATGCAACAACTGCCATACTGAGTACACCATGAGGGCTGACGATGAGGAACGGACAGTCCTAACAGTACCTAAGTGCATGATTAAGGATGAATACAAGGAGCCACTGAGAAAGGCATACAAGAAACACCAAACACCAATAGACAACATCACAATGGACATGATTGAGGAGTATAAGGAGGTAACCCAATGAACCAAGAAGACGAGCGAGATGAAGCCAAGCAACAGCTAGAACAGTCACTGAACAGGTGTGCTAAGTGCTGCGATAATGCCAACTGTCAGAGGTACCAGGATGTACTATTCCTTACGTCGCATGAGGATGAGGCACAGAAGGCTGTGGAAGAGTCGGTAGAGCCATTGGTAAGTATGGTGGCCCTACTAGTGGCAGAGTCACCAATACTAATACTTGTAGACCCAGGATTGCTGACTAGTTTTACCAAGGCAATCTTTATGGTGGGATATGCCCGAGGTCGCAAGTTTCCCACAGTACCTGAAGTCTTTATCAGGGAGTGCCCAGATGACTCGCACATCTCTGGCTAAACTGCGCAGAGAAATACTCAAGCGCAAAGGTATAGCTACTGAGCCTAAGACTAAACGACTCCTAACACAGGCTGAGCTACCCGACCTATACTCAAAAACTTCCAAGATGAGATACATAGAACTCAAGTACAAAATCCACTTGGAGGATGTTATCTTCCTTGGTAGCCTGACTGATGTATGTGGATACTTCAGATGGGAGGTGGATAGGAGTACTATCAGCAGATGGAGAAAACATATAGAGGAGGCATTTTATGGGAGTAAATAAGCAGGAACTTAATAAGAAGCTAGCAGAGTGGGCAGGGTTTGAGTTTGGGACTGGCACAGTAGACTTCCCTGACATTGGTGTAACAGAGGTAGTAGATGGATGGCACTACCCTAATAAAACATTTGTTCCTAAATGGGCTACTATGGACGGGGGCTTGCCCAACTTCCCTGAATCCCTGGATGCCTGCTTTAAATGGCTAGTGCCGAAGTTGGGTAGCAAAGACCTGTTAATCTGGATTAGGTGCGACAATATTCCTAGAGTTACTATCACTGATGCTATCAAGGACGAGGTATTGATTACAGTACTTGGTAAAGAACTTGCCCTAGCTCTCTGCCTAGCCATTGAGAAACTCATTGACACAACTCAGTAACACCAAGTCCATCCATGCTTGACACCTGCCCACTCAATATGGTATAATGAAAGGAGGTAGCACTATATGAACAGCATCTTTGAGGAATACAAATACTTCATAAACACCTATGACATAGACGGCAACACCATTACTGCCAGTCGTCTAATGGCCTGGGCACTAGACCCTAAGCGGGAACTCTACTGCATATTCTGTGGCTCTCCACCATCTGAACTTGAGAATGGGACGATGACCTGCTACAGATGCCATGAGTATAAAGGTATCATTCCTGACTGCAATCCGTAAAGAAGTATAATAAAGGAGGACTAAGATGGCAGAACTAGATGACTTGGCAGAGCAGACACTATCCGCACACAAGTTGCCTACTACATTCAGTTATCGTCAGGCCTTCATACTAGGCTACAACAAGAGGAAGTTACTGGCATTCAAGGCTATGTACGGAGGGCGTTTAGATGCACATTCTCTAGAGAACCAAGATGTGCTAGCTAGGCTAGAAGTACACAAACCCTAGCGTCTATAGCACTCACCCACATATAATAATGATTGGAGGTCTACTCCTTGACTCACTCTAGCGACATCCACAAGCATAACAAAGACCTATACACAATCCAAGACCAACTAGCCTGGCAACCTCCTCCTATCACTCGCATAATACATGAAGGCGTACTCAATGCCCAAACTCGTATGTTAATCTTTGGAGATGAAGGTAGCTGGAAGTCTATCCTAGCCTTACACACTGCGCACTCTATAGCCAGAGGTTCTAAGTGGCTGGGCTTCCGTACTACCAAGTCCAATGTATTCAAACTCCAAGCTGAAATGCCTATGTATATGGATAGAGAACGTACTGAGAAATACTGTATAGGTAGCAAGGAAATATTCATAACAAGGGCAAGTCCAGTACCTAACACAGATGAGGATGATACTCTAACTGATGCAACTCTAGCATATACATATCCTACTAGAGTAATATCTCGCACTGAACGCTCTATCCACATAGATGATGCCTTTGGGTTTCAGTCTCTCAAGGATAACATCTACTCCTGCATCCAGCATCTACCCTCAGCCTCTATGGTTATAATCCTTGACCCACTGTTTAAACTATTTGGTAAGGATTTATCCTCAGAGGTAGACCTCAAGCCTATGCTAGACAACATTGATAGGTTACTAGAGAGTACTAACTCCTCTATAATAATAGTCCATCATACCCGCAAATCTGTAACTGATGATAAAGGCAGACCAGTAGACCTAGGCAGCCAGGATGCCACTGGTAGCCGAGCCTTAGCCCGCTGGGTAGATACTATACTCCGTGTAGACCCTATACAGAGTGATGAAACCTTTACCCGAGTATCACTAACCTTTACTAAACACCGTAACAGTGAAGGCTACTTACCTCGCATAGCAGTCCGCTGGGATAAAGGTACTCTCCATCCACAGATAACATCTCGCATTATGCCTACTGACGAAGACATGGACATCAGAGGCTCATTTGATTTGAAAACCTTAGAGTAAATGTATAAAAAATTATGTCCCTATATATATAATAATACATTTAATGTTTATACAAGGAGGTAAGTAACAATGGCAGGTAAAGTTGGGCGCAGTGGAGTGAAGTACTATGATGCAATAGTGAACCCCACACCTAAGCAACAGCAGGTGCAGATTGAGAGAGCTAGAAAACTAGGCATCAAAGCCAGGACAGATGTCGCTATGCGTCTTAGGTCAACAGGTTTTAAGGTAAAGGATATAAGCAGTAGACACCTAGCATTTAATCTAGTAGCCACTTCGATGTCTGGATTTTCTTATATTATAGATGCCAGACACCAGGCTATGGGTCACTACTACTGGATACCTACCGCCAGGCTCAAGGCATGGGAGGACTTTAGTGTAAGCACAAACAAGCTAGTAGTCTTTGTAATGAATGGGCAGGGTTTTAGATATGCCTGGGTTAATGACCTAAGAACCAAGGCACAACTAAACAGTACTGGTACTGGATACACACTACCATTTAGATCTACCACAGTACTGAGTGATATATAATGTTAATGTATAATATATATATAATGGGCAATTATTTATTATACATTACTGTCCAGTCCATTACAGCTATTGACAACTGACCGCACTTTGTGGTATAATGTATATGTCAATACTAACAATGGAGGTGAAGCTATTGAAGAAGAGATAATAATTATGATAGGACTTGTGCTAGTGCCTATCATAACAATAGTAATCATGAAGATAATAAATTAGGGAGGACAAAGTAAATGACTTCAGAACAGAAACCAATTACCACAAGGAACCTTATTGAAGGAGGACTAGGGCCTCTCAGAAGATTTACTGGTTTGTTTGCTAGTATGCCTACCCAAGAGCAGACATATGGAGAGGGTGAGGAAGCAAGAGTTAGCACTAGGATAAACCTCAACTATGGAGACATAGATGTCCAGGAGTCAGTAGAACCATACCACTTTCCAACTGTTACCATCACCATATCGCAGTCAAATAAGAAGAAGTCTAGATGGGGAGTATTCGGCGGCTCATTCAATGATGTAGTTGACCAACAGTACTCGGCAGACCAGCTTGACCAAGGCAATCCAAACTACGTTGCACCTAAGGACAGGATGGATTTGGATAAGTGCATAGGTAAGAGGATGGGTCTTGTCATGGCAGATGGTGAGGATGGACGTCCTCAGCCTCCTGTGCTGTGGAATGGCAGGGCAGGAGAGGATGGTAAAGGGGCAGATGTGCCTACTCCTACCTGGACTGTCTATTCAGTTGAAGGTGTCGGAGTAGTAGGTGGAGGACAAAACCCAATGGACTTAGCAATGGACATGCTAGATGGAAGTACACTTGCTGAGTTCAATGCCAAGGCTATGGCTAACCCAGTAGTTCGAGGAGATGTAGAGTTACTGCAGGCCATATCTCAGCCACCATCTGCACCTGGGTCTTTTGCCAACGCACTGGTAACTGCTGGTAAGTTCACCAAGGATGACCAAGAAGTATTCCATAAGGTTTAGTAACTTAACAACTGAATAGCTGGTGTCCTGTATAAATCATCGGTTTGGAAGGCGAAGACAAAACCGAGCCAGCAAGTGCCAGCTACCCGAAAGGGCTGTAGTAGCGGGTGATTTGTGGTGCAGAAATGCCGACCCAAGAGGCTGCTAGCTGGCAGAGAGCCTTGCTGGGGTGAAGCGGTACTCGAGGAGATAGCTGGCCTTGAGTTTAGGTGGTTGTAATAAAACCAGCCCCAGCAGGGCAAGTATAAAGGAGGGAGATAATGAATCTCTTCAAGATTTGCATGTTTGTCTACGGAGCGATTATTTTATTTCTACTTGGCGTATTGGTAATACTTACGATATGTAGAACACTATGAAACACCTACTTAGTACCATAAGGAGGTAGATAATGAAAACCATAGTTAAGTGCTTGAACTGCGGGATAACATGGGTTAGGATAATTGCCTATGGAGACCTTGAATTGACTGAAGACCTCCAATATAACTGTCCCGCCTGCGGTAGTAATTGGTGTGAGGGCAAAAGCAATGAAACTACTAACTAGCACCATATTTATAGCTTTCGCAATTGTTCTCGCAGGGCTAGCCACGATGGCAATTTTTATATACGCTACAGGCGGTGAGGTGAATTTTAAGATAGACTCGGGGTTTGAACTAGCTTATGATCTTGTTATCATTGAAGGAATCATAGCCTTAATCACAATAGCATGGTTAAGGTTAATTAAGGGTTGAACCGATACCGAAGGAGGAGACCTAATGTTAAATGACAATGATAGTTCATGGACGGCAGTTAGGATGCAAGAAGCTATTACCTCAATTGAGCAGGCATGGACAAGTCCATCTGTCCTCTACAAACCTAAAATATATAAGGAGGCAGATAATGATTAGCGTAAAGACAGTGAGATGGCAATGTAGTGGATGTGACCATTTGTGTGCGATGCTGGTAGACCAAAGTGTTAACCCTGAAAGATTGGTAGCATGCGCTGACAGTAAATGGAGAATTGAAGAAACCCCAAGCAATAATAAGGCAAGTATCTTCCCTGAGGCAACAGGGCAAGCCAAGTGTAAGGAGAGGAGGAGGATAGCTAAGAAACTCTATCAATTAATAGATGAGAAAAGTGACGGAAACCACTTAGTTCACGGGAATGACATAGCAGATTTTGCCAAAGCCCTCAAGGAGGGATAGAAATGGATAGAGAACAAAGCCTACTAGCAGAAATTGACCCATACAAACAAGCACTTAAAGCCTTGCATGGAGTAGAGCCTTTTGGGATAGTCTCTGGTGAAGCCACAAAGTTATTAACTGACCTAAGTGATGCTTTTAGGAAAGGTGTGGCTGATGCGGTTCGGAGATTACACCAACAATATTATAGGAAGAATAAAATGCCTCAACATCTATTTACAGTTATGAAAGATGTATATGGTGAAGGTGGCTGGTTTTAATGCCAGATAAAGAGACATAGGAGGGTAGGAGAATGGAAAAAGAAATTAGAGAAACTGCTGACAATATTGCAGGAAGTTCTTTACTTGAAGATGTTGAGGTAAGCGAAAACACTAAACACGCGATACGGATAGCAGAGATAGCTCTCTCTGCTTTTACAGGAGAATTGCGGAATAAGGCTCTTAGCGTTGCATCGGCTATTGCTGACTTCGATGA
>SDBV01010686.1_pt1 | contig 12005 bp, 11 predicted proteins | sample 2277081 | NCBI WGS metagenome assembly SDBV01 (sample SAMN10402039, study PRJNA504765) | marine sediment metagenome | isolation source: marine sediment core GS10_PC15, 223 cmbsf | place: Arctic Ocean: Southern Knipovich Ridge | collected 2010 | reverse complement strand
TCCGACAGCGAGCGCGTCAGGCGCGCGAGGTGGGCATCGTGCCGGCGCCCGCTGAGTCGTTTCAGTTGCTCGAGGGCATGGGGGCCGAAGCGGACTACAATGGGCAGCGATTCTGGATTGGCAGCCATCGACTGCTGCACGATAAGGGCCTTGAGACGCCGGAGTGTCATGAGCAGGCCGAAGCGCTGGAGGACGCGGGGCATTCGGTCATGGCCATTGGGAATGAAGACCATGTCTGCGGACTGATCAGCGTCGCGGATTCGTTGCGGGAAGACTCGGCGGCCACGGTTGATGCGCTCAAGAGCGCCGGGATCGAGCACGTCACAATGATTACGGGCGACAACATGGGCACGGCGCGGGCGGTTGCTGCGTCGATCAATGTGGACGACTTTCAGGCGGAACTCCTGCCCGAGGAGAAGGTCGGCGTTATCGGCGGGCTCGTCGAGAAATATGGGCGCGTCGCGATGGTCGGGGACGGCATCAACGACGCCCCCGCGCTCGCCGCGGCGACCGTCGGCATCGCGATGGGGGCCGCCGGGTCGGACGCCGCCATCGAGACCGCCGACATCGCGCTCATGTCCGACGACCTCGCGAAAATCCCGTGGCTCATCGGCCATTCGCGGCGGACGCTACGCATCATCAAGCAAAATATCGCCTTCGCGCTCGGACTGAAGCTACTCTTCATTATCCTCGCCTTTACGGGCTTCGCGACGCTCTGGATGGCCATCGCCGCCGACATGGGCGCGTCGCTCCTCGTAATCTTCAACGGCCTGCGCCTCCTTCGGGCATAGGCCGCCGCATGAGGCGCTGGGTAATTTCTTGACAAAAAGGGCCTCGACCAGGCAACCTATAGTATGCCAGGGGGATATACCACCGTATGTTGCGCTTCGCCTTCCGTTCCATAAGTATCGCGGTGCTGCTTTGCATAATCGTAAGCTGTTTCGGCAACAGCGGGCGCCCGAACTACGTCCAGGTCGAGCGGACCTTGACGGTGACGGCTTATTGCGACTGCAAGACGTGCACGGGCTGGAAGCGGAACTGGCTGTTGCGGCCCGTGGTCGCCTCTGGACCGAACGAGGGCGCCCGGAAAAGAGTGGGCGTCACGGCGACGGGCACAAAGGCGCGGCGCGGCACGATTGCGGCCGACACGTCGCTCTACCCATTCGGCACGAGGATGAGGGTCCCCGGCTACGGCAAGGGGACCGTCGAAGACGTCGGCTCAGCGATCAAGGGCGAGCACATCGACGTGTTCTTCAAGGGCCACAAAGACGCCAAGCGCTGGGGCGTCCGCAAACTGAAAGTGACGGTCTGGGTGCCGCAGTAGGCCGCGCACGAGAGAGTGCGCCTTTCCCCGATTCTTCTTCAGCCACGGATTGGACGGATCGGGACGGATTAGACCCTTTTCGTAGGCGGACGCGGCGCAGCGCGTCCCTCCCACGCTTTTTTGTCCACAGATGAACACAGATGGACACAGATTTGGGATCCGCTGAGGCCTAATTCGCACCGAGGGCGTCAAGTTCGTTGAGGAGGGCGATGGTCTTTTCGGTCATGGGCCATTTGCCGGGGTAGCGGACGAATTCGACGTGGCCGTCGAGGTAGAGGACGTAGCCGCCTTCGGGTTTATGGTTGCCTAAGCGTTCTATCATGATAGGGATGCGGGATTGGAGATATGCGGATTCCCCGATGCCTCGCTCAGTTCCTTCGGGGTCGCTTTGGAAGAAGTGTTCTTCCACGCGCTCACTCAGACGGTAAAGAGTGTCGTAGACTACTCGGGCCGCGATTGCCGGGGTCCGGTTGGGGTCTCGTTGGCTCTCTTCGAGCTCCAGCGCACTCGATGTTTTGCGTCCGGGAAGAGGTATTTCGCTGTCCAGCGGACGACCCGCTGCGATACTCGCTTTGTAGTGGCTTACGAAAACTTCGACGTCGTGGTCGTCGAGGAGCGCGTATCCGAGGTAGAAGTAGCTGAAGTCATCGATGAGAGTCTGAGCATTCTCGTTTGGCTCAAACAAGTTCACGAGCCCATCGGAGGTCTCAAAGAAGCGTTTGTGATCCGAGTCCTCGGGGCAAACAAAAACGTATACACTGCTGAGGTACTCCGGGAAAAGCGCTTCGCTCTTTGGCGCTAGGCGACCGTGGTGTGCTGACAGCGGGGGCAGGATTTCCCCGGGGGATTCGTAGGCGTACATTTTCATGACGAGGCCCAGTTGCATCAGGTTGGTCGCGCAGGAGATTCGTAATCCGTTACGCGGTCGGGCGAGTGCCGGCAATAGGATTGCTATGAGGACGACGATGATAAGGACGTACACAGCGCGTACGGCGTAAACGATGGGCTTTCTGACCATGACCGGTCTCCGAATCGTTTTGGCTTGATCACTAGGATAGCACGGGGTCGATTACTTCGGAAGTCTCAGCATGGGCTAAGGCCCATCCTACGGGCTGCCCGGCACGTGTCCCCTATAGAAACGCAGATTGTGTTGCAGTTCTCGGAAGTAAATGCGCGAAACAAGGGTCATTTAATTGACATTGTTGCAGTATCGCTTGGGTTTTCATGGTATTCGCGTAGAGGGGATTAGGTGCGGCTTCGGAAGAGAGAATTGGCTATTGCGGGGGCTTGTGGAGGATGGCCTGGATTACGGTGATGCAGTTTTGTTCGAGGTTCTGTCGGACGTTGGCGAGCTTTTGGGGCGCGTTTTGGTTGATGTTGAGTTGGGCGCCTAGGGTTGGCGGGCCGGTGTCGGCGACTTTCGCGGCGAACTCTTGGATCCAGGCGATGGCGGCTTGGGAGACGTCGCGCCAGTCGGTGATCTCGAAGCCGGTGCCGCGTGCAATTTGTTGGAGGTCTCCGGACGTCACGAGGTGGCTGTCTTGGGCGCGCTCGGCCCAGGGCGTTGGGTAGAGGGCGTCGCCGCCGGTCCCGCGCAGTATTTCGTGCAGCGCGAGGGCGCCGCCGGGTTTGAGTACGCGGTGGATCTCGGCAAGCAAGGCGTCTTTATCAGCGATATTCATCTGAACGTGTTCAAGCCAGACGCAATCAAATTCAGCTTCGCCGAAGGGCATGTCGAGGGCGTCGCCGCATTGGTAGTCAGTGGCGTCTTCGAGACCGACGATGCGGGAGAGCTCTTCGGCGAGGGCCACGAAGCTGGGCGTGAGGTCGAGGCCGGTGACGTGGCAGCCGTAGGTGGCCGCGAGGTGGCGGGCGGTGCCGCCGGGACCGGAACCCAGATCCAATACGCGCCACTCCGGTCGAAACCCGACGCGCTCGGCGAGTTCAACGCTCGCGGCGCGCCCTCGGATGTGGAAGCTGTCCGCGCCGGCGACATCGGCGGCGGTCAATCCTTCGAGCGTGCCGTGCGCCGCCTTGAGCGCGGCGAGAACGCGGTTCGTCTGATCGTCGACCGTGTAGTGGTTGGCGACGTGGCCGGGATCGGTCATGGGGCGCGCACTCCTGCGAGCAAATTCCGCAGATACCATAGCATAGATTCCACCGCGCAGGTGCGCCTACAGATCAGTCTGGGGTCTTCTTCACTGGCACAGCTACACCCTCTATTCCTTCGCGCGTGCGGCGTCCAGCTTCGAGGCGAAGGAGGTGGTGAGTTCTTGCATTTCGATGGCGATGGATTCGACGCATTTGCTGAAGTAGCTGTGGAAGGCGAGGGCCGGAATGCCGATGCTGAGGCCCGTGATGGTGGTTACAAGGGCCTTGCTGATGCCGGCTGAGAGGATCTGCGCGTTGCCGAGCCCCTCGGCGGAGATGGCGTCGAAGACGGCCACCATGCCGACCACGGTCCCGAGGAGCCCGATCAGCGGGCTGATGCCGGCGACGACCTCAAGGACGATGAGGCCGCGCTCGAGCCGCTCGATCTCGCGGCGGCCGGTCGCGTTGAGCGACTCGACGAGGTGGGTATAGCCCTGTTTGCGCGCGAGTATCATCTCCTCGACGATTCGGGCGAGGGAACTGCTTGAGTGGCGGCAGGCCTGGACGGCGGATTCAACAGAGTCCTCGCCCCGGTAGAGGTCGATGAGGCCCACGATGGATTGGGGAATGCTGCGGCTGCGGCGCAGGGCAACGAAGCGTTCGAGTACGACGGCGAGACCGGATACGGAGCAGATCGCGAGGGGCACCATCGGCCAGCCGCCGGCCCGCAAAAACTCTATGGCCTCGCGCATATCGCCTCGACGGCGCGCCCGAAGCCACGGGTGCTAGAGGTATGAGAATTTCCAGACAATTTCCAGGTTCTCCTTCCGGTAGATATCCGGCACGTCAAAGGGGAAGGGCCCAAAGGGCCCCGCTTTCTCGACGGCGTCGCGACAGATGATAGCGTAGCCCATTGAGCCGCCCGTCTCAACAATCCGCACGTATTCGAGGGTGCCGTCGGGGCGAATGGAGCACTCGACAAGGGATTCGGTCCGTGACACGCCTGCGTAGCGGAGTGTGAGCCCGGCCCGCCATTGCAGTTCGACTTTTCGTCGTACCTCGAGCATGTAGTCGCCCAGCACGTGCTTTGTGGCCTCGAAACTCGTAAAGCCGGACTGGTCGGCGCCGCCACCCTCTCTCCCGCGCGAGATGCGCATCTCCTGCGCCTCGACCGTGGGTTGCTCTGGGGCCTTGGCAACTTGCATGCGTTCCGGTTCTTCTTCAGCTTCTTCGGTTTCTTCTTTCTCGGGGACAACAGGTTCGGCGGCCACCAACTCGACGGCGGCCTCCGCCTCCTCAGGTTTCACGGGGGCCTCGGCGACGCGCGTTAGGCCTTCGCTGCCGGCGGGCACCCCGGTAGGGGTCTCCTGCACTGTTTCCTCGGTCTCAGCGGGCCGCTCGGCTGGTCTTTCTGCCGCTTCGAGCGGCGGCGCGACCGTTGGCTCGACTTCGGGGTCCTGGCCTGGCGGAGGGATAGGCGGGGTGCCGAGTTCGTCGAATTCCGAGGTTTCTTCGAAGTAGGGCTGGTCTGTATCGCCTTCGACGTCGGAGAGGTCCTGGGCCTGGCTGTCGGCATTCGAGATGAGGTCGCTGTCTTCCACGGGACCCTCGGCCGCGGCGCCGGTCTCAATTAGGCTGGGTGGAGGGTTGTCAGAAAGATTGAGATCGTTTAAACTGAGGACGATGGGCCGTTCCTTCGCCTCGGCTGTGTGGGCGCCGGCTGACTCGTGGAGGAGGTAGGCGATCAGGGGCAGCAGTACGAGAACGTGGATATGCAGCGCGACAAGGGCTGCGACGCTGAGACGTTTTCGGTAAACCATCGGAACAAACTATACCGCGATGCAGGGGGGGTATACCACTGGCGATATCGCGGCAACTCGAAATGTGACAGTCGATTAGGGACGGGACGAGGCCACGCGGCAGCGGTCTCGTCCCGAAAGTTCCAGCGTTTTCAGGGGGATTATCCAGCGGTTGGGTCTTGTGGAACCGCCGAATCTTGGCTATAATGCTTGATTCAATTCTCCCCTTAAAAGGAACACGAGGGATCCATGCGCCAGCGTGCGAGCATGATAACGACCATTGAGGGCATCTCGAAGCCCGTCTACCGAATCGCGCGCGAACTTTCGCAGAACAGCCGCTCCGGCCTAACGGTCCGGTTTCTCTCGAAGAAGCTCGAGCTGCCACAGGAAGAGATCGAGTATCTCGTCGATGTCAACCATAAGCTCCTCTACACGGACCTGACGAAGATCAAACTGCCCGCCGAGGGCGTCAATGCGGTCAAGAGGATTGCTGAAGGGCTGGAGAACCTGGGGGACGTCCCGGCGCTCTTCCGAAAAGTAAAGTCGCTCTCGGCGCACGATTTCCGTCTCTTGGAGGAACAGCTTGGCCTCACTGCGGCGGGAACGAAGAAAGGCGTGGCGCAGCACATCATCGACTCGTTCTACAAGCACCCCGACTCGGTTGTTGAATACGTTGCAACGTACGGCTTCTCGCCAACGGCGCGCGAGGTGTTCGACGTCGTCTGGCAGTCGAAGGAAGGGATCTTGCCCGCGGCAAGAATCAGGGCGCTGCATGGCGGCAGTGAGTTTGAAGTTGAGCAGGCGCTCTGGGAGTTGTTCCGCGGGGCCGCGCTGTTCGAGATGTTCCGCTTCGACGCCGAGGACCGCGCGATTCGAATGGGCGGTCTGCTCTCAGAGATTCGGCAGTGGCGAGAGACGCAATCGAAGAACAAGAAGAAGAAGGCAAAGCTGAAGGGGGTACGGACCGTGCCGGGGCACGTTTCATCGCGTGGGCTCGACATGACCGATTCGATCTGCCACCTGATCTCGGCAATTGCGGCCAAGCCCGCGCGGGTACGCGGCGACGGCGAGCTGTTTCGCGAGGACTTGCGGCGGCTTTCGGAAACGGTCGACGAGGACCAGGAGCCCTCGCTGAGCACGTGCCTTTGGGCCGCGGAAGGTGCGAAGTGGTTGGCGCACGTGGACAATGAGCTGCACGCCCCCGATCTGGAAGACCTTGTGGACGTGGACCATTTCGACAGGCACAGGATGCTGTTCGATTGGATGATGACGACGGGGAACGAGGGCACGTCGCGCCGCATCCTTACGGACGCCTTGGACGAGATGAAGAAGGACATGTGGTACGCGACCTTGGAGTTCGCAAGGTTCGTCATGCAGATCCGGGAAGAGCAAGACCGGTCGGTGCTGAAATCTCAGGGCGGGCATTATGCCTACGTGAGCCCCGGCTCGGCGGCGAATTCAGACAGGGCGCTTGTGCGTTCACTTGACGAGACGCTTTTTTGGCTGGGTGCAATCGAAAGGTGCTCGGACGGCGAGGAGACGTATTTTCGGCTTACGGACATCGGCCGCAGTTTGCTGACAGGCTCGGGCGCCCCAGCGCTCAAGGAGCGGTATGCCAAGACGGGCAAGGAGATCGTCGTTCAGCCGAATTTCGACATTGTGGTGCCGACGCAGGACATGGACCCCTTGCTGACAGTACCCTTGGACCAGTTCGCGATCCGTCAGAGCACGGGCAAGGCGACGGTGTATCTGCTGACGAAGGAGTCGTTTACGCAGGGGCTCCAGGATGGCCATGACGGCGACGCGTTCGTGGAGTATCTGATTTCGCACAACCGCGGGGGCATCCTGCCCGCGAACGTCATGACGACCCTGGACGACTGGCGTGGAGGTCTCAGGCGCGTGTGGCTTCGGACGATTCACGTGCTTGAAACCGATGATCCGTTGGTGATGGCGGACTTGCAGCACCGCCGCAAGTTCAAGAAGCTTTTCAAGCAACTCGATGCCCACAAAGTGATGACCTATCACAATGTATCGAGGGCCGATCTGAGCAAGCAGCTTGAAAAAGACGGGTTCATTGTCGAATAACGGGCGCGACTGCCAGGCCCGCGTCACGGCGCGTTCTTTGCGCCCGCCGCCTCTTCGCCCTATAATCGGTCGCAACGGAGGGGCGCACCTTTGAACGAAACGGGGCCATTGGTACAGTTTCCCGTCCCGAGCGAAACCACGCTTGTGATGCTTGGGCTGGGCTTCGCCGCGCTTCTATTTGCCGCGGTCGGCTATGAGGTGTACCGCCGCGTAAACGCGATTCGGGCCCGCAGGGCGGCCGAATGGCGAAATGTGCATGAGATCTTCGACGAGCGTGAGATGACGCCGGAGGCCAGGGGATTGGTCGAGCGTCTGATCAAGCGGCATGCCGCCACGGCGCCGCTCCGGGTGGTAACGACGCGCGACGGTTTCGAGTATTGCGTCGAAGCCGAGATGGCCGCTCTGCGCGCCAAGAAAGATCCGGCGGCCTTCGAGGAGCACGGCCTGCGTCTCCGCGACGTCCGCGTGGATTTGGGACTGGACTATATTCCCGTGGGACAGCAAATCCATTCGACCCGGGAACTGCACGAGGGGCAGTGGCTGTCCATGGCGCGGGACAAAGACGGCAAGCTGGCGTGGATCCGGGTGATGCTGGAGGAAGTAAACGAAGCGTATTTCTACGTCGTTCTCAAAGAGGCCCCCAGCTCCGTAGCGCCGCAGATCGACTCGGGCGAGAAGGTGCGGTGCCGGATGTGGCGCGAGGAGGACGCGCGCTATCTCTTCAACGCGGAGATCGCCGCCTACGACGAGCCGCCGGCGATGTGGCGGGTCCATCACACAACGGCGCTCAAGCGTACGCAGGCACGCGAGCATTTCCGCGTTCGCCATGACCAGGCGGTAACGGTCGGCGTCATCAACGCGCCCGAGGACGGCGAAACGCAGAGCGCGCGAAACCGCCCCGTCGTTACGCGTCTGCGTGGGCGGATCACGAGCCTGAGCGCGGGCGGTTGTGCGGTCGTTGTGCAGCAGGCGGTCGCGCGGCAGGTCATGCTCCGCCTCGGGATCGAGCTGCCGGACGAGCTAGTCCTCGAAACAGAGGCAAAGATCGTCGGCACCTCCTCGATATCGGGCGGACGCTATCTTGTCCGGCTGCAATTCACCGGACTGTCGGACGACAAGCGCGACCTCATCGCGAAGTACGTGCTCAAGAAGCAGCAGACGCGGCTCGCCGAGCAGGGCCAGCCGGGATAGCGCGCATGGCGATCCTTCGAGCCGCCTTCCAGGCCCTACAGCGAAACTACGGCCCCTTGCTTTTTTACATCGCGGTTGTATTCGCCGTTTATTCAGCGACTCTTTCCTTACACACGCTTGTAATCGCCCCTAGAGCCGAGGAGCTCGGAGAGAACATCCGGAGCCTGTATTCGCTCGGAATTGACATCGCCGCTGTCGCGCTTATCGCGCTGGCGCAAACGATCGCCTTTTCCCGAATTGGACGCGAGATTGACAAACCGATGTGGCGTGTGGCGGACGATTTCGACGCCGTGCGTCTGTTCTACAAGCTGTGGCTGCTGCTAGGTTTGGTAGACCTCTCGGTCCTTCGATTTCGGGACATACTCCTGGCTCGAGCGGACGAGGAGTCGCTACAGTTGATCCTATTAATGATGTGGCCGACGGTCGTGGCGTTGCTTCTTCCTCTTGGCTCCGCCGTCATGTTCTACGGGCGTGTTGGGAGACAGGAAGTAGGGGAGGCCGTCTCCACGATGATGCATCAGTTTCCATATACACTGCTTATCGTGATCGTTGGACTCTTGTCCGTGCTGTTTCTGACTAATCTGCAACTGGACTTGCAGCCTTGGGGATGGCCCGCCTTGGCGATCGCCGACGCCTATATCGATTGTCTTCTCTTCGCGTCGATGTGGCTCGTGTGCATCTACCACCGGGACGAGTATGAGCATCCGGATGATGAGGACTTTAATTTCTAGTGGGTACGGAGGCGACAGAGTCCATTAGCTTGCCGTACGGCGATCGAATGCTCAGCGCCGCGATTCCCGCGGGCCGCTGCTTGGGCACGCTCGATGTGCGGGCGGTGGAGGGGCTCGCGGACCCGGAGCGCGCGGTTCGTGAGGCGTTGACGCATCCCATCGGCCTTGATCGGAGCATTTTCGAGACTGTACAGCCTGGCGAGCGGGTCGTCATCCTGGTGTCCGACTCGTTCCGGCAAACGCGGGCGGACCTTGTGCTCCCGGTCTTGATTGATGGATTGGTGTCCGCGGGCGCATCCGAATCGGACCTGTCCATTTTGTTCTCGACGGGCACGCACCGGGGCCCGACCGAAAATGAACAGCGTGACATCCTCGGCGAGGGTGTGTACAACCGCATGCGGGGGCGTATTTACATTCATGACGCGCACGATGCTGACGGCCACGTATTTGTGGGTACGACGGGCCGCGGCACGCCGGTCGAGATCAACCGGCGCGTGCACGAGGCGGACCGTGTGATCGTGACGGGAAGCGTCGTGCTGCATTATTTCGGGGGCTTCGGCGGCGGCCGGAAATCGGTCGTCCCCGGCGTGGCGTCGACCCGGACGATCTCGCACAACCACGCGATGAACCTCCACCCGACCGAAGACCGATTGGATCCGAAGGTGCGCATCGGAACGCTGGCGGGCAATCCCGTTGCCGAGGACATGCTCGAAGCGACGCAGCTGACGCAAGTCGACTGCATCGTCAATACGGTCCTGAATCGCAACAGCGAAATCGCGGGGGTCTTCGCGGGCGAGCTGGTGGCCGCGCACGAGGCCGCATGCGATTTCGCCCGGGGCCTCTTCGAGGTGCCGATTCAGGAAGAGGCGGAGGTCGTTATCGCGGCGTCGCCCATAACGAAGAATTTCGTACAGACGCATAAGGCGCTGTTCAATGCCTTTCAGGCCGTGGCGCCAAACGGCCGGGTCGTTCTTCTGGCGCCGTGCAGGGAGGGTCTGGGCGAGGAGCAGTTCACGCAGTGGCTCAGACTTGGCGATCGCGCGGAAATCATCGCCGCGCTGCGCCGCCAGAGCGAAATCAACGGCCAGACGGCGCTCTCGACCCGGGGGAAAACGCCACGCACGGTGATGGTGACCGAGCTTTCGGATGAGGATGTGGCCCTGCTCGGCGCCCGCCGGACCGGATCGCTGCAAGAGGCCATCGACGGTGTCCTGGCCGACCTCGCCCGCGCGGGAACCGATGCCCCTGGGTACTATCTGATGCCGACTGCCGCGTACACGGTCCCTGTCCTCGAAAAGTAGAGGCCGGAGACTACCTAACTCTTTATTTGACTGATATTTCGCGGTTTTGGTACTCTGTGCGCCGTTCTATGCCCCCGTTGAAGGTGACTCCCGTGAACAAGCTTAGGATTCCGCTATCGGCGGTGGCCGGCCGCGAGGGGTTTAGCTTCGAGGCGCGGGTGTCGGAGGAGGAACTGCGTCCAAAGGGCTCGCCCCGGTCGTCTCTGAACGAGGTGGCGGTCTCGGGCACGGTGTCTCCGATGAGTTCGGAGTATCTCTTTGAAGGAACGCTGTCGGGCATCTTCGAACGCCCGTGCGATCGGTGCCTCGAAGCGGCCCGTGAAACGGTCGAGCTCGAGGTAACGTGGCTGTTCGAAGCGGGCGTGGAAGATCAGTCGCTTGAGGAGGCCGTGGAGTACACCGAAGAGGACGCCTTGGACGAGGACGTTGAAGGCGAGCGCGTTCGCTTCTTCGAGGGCGATAAGTTGGATTTGGCGCCGCATGTTTGGGAGGAGATGGTCCTTGCAGACCCGAGCAAGTTTTACTGCTCTGAAGACTGCAAGGGCTTGTGCCCGAATTGCGGTACGAACTTAAACCAGGGCGCGTGCAGTTGCGCGCCCGAACAGGAAACGACTGAATCGGGATTGGCCGCATTGAAGGAGATGTTTCCGGATCTGCGGTCTGAATCGTTGGAGGAGTAGCTGTGCCCGTCCCAAAACGGAAAACGGGGAAGACGAAACGGAATATGCGGCGCTCGCATCATGCGATGAGCGCACCGACGCTGACCGAGTGCCAAAACTGCGGCGAGAAGACTGTGCCGCACCGGGTCTGCCGGAAATGCGGCTATTACAATACCCGCACCGTTCTGAGCGTCGACGAAGACTAAGGGCGCGGAAAGAAGGTGTCTGAAGTCCCGGAATGCGTGAAGGCCATTCTCCATAGAGCTAGCGATATCAACAATGGCAGAGCCGCGCCTTGTGAGAAGCCCGGTCGGAAAGCGCCTTTCCCGCCAGGCGTCTAGCCTGTCGTTTCCTCCACTCCGAAGAGGGCCCCTATGCGAATTGTTGTAGATGACATGGGTTCGGATGGCGCCCCGGATTCTGAGGTGCGCTGGGCGGTAGAGGCGAGCCTCGAGTCCGACTGCGAGATCGTCCTGGTGGGGAATGAAACACAGCTCAAGGAAAAGCTGTCGAAGTTTCCGAAGCAGGGCAAGATTTCGGTCGTGCACGCCACGCAGGCCGTTACGATGGACGACTCGCCCATGGTGGCGATCCGTCAAAAGAAGGATTCCTCCCTGCTGCTCGGGCTGCGGCTGGTAAAGGAAGGCAAGGCGGACGGCTTTCTCAGTGCGGGCAACACGGGCGCGGTGATGCTGGGGGCACGCGTGGTGCTGGGCCCAATCAAGGGCGTTGCGCGATCGGCCATTTGCAGGGTGCTGCCTACGAAGAAGGACCCGGTCGTGGTGCTCGACCTCGGCGCGAACGTGGATTGTACGGCCCGCCAT
>SDBV01010685.1_pt1 | contig 12006 bp, 11 predicted proteins | sample 2277081 | NCBI WGS metagenome assembly SDBV01 (sample SAMN10402039, study PRJNA504765) | marine sediment metagenome | isolation source: marine sediment core GS10_PC15, 223 cmbsf | place: Arctic Ocean: Southern Knipovich Ridge | collected 2010 | reverse complement strand
AACCCAATTCTGACGCAGTCAGAACCGTTTGGATCATTTGCATTTTGGTCATTAGTGCTTGTTTAGGATTTCGGATTCCTGTCTCGCCATAGCCTTGGCGACGGCGGATAGTGCTTAGGATTTCGGCAATAAGCATGATATATTTTTATTTTTTTTTTAAAATTTAGCCTTGACTTTTAAAGAGATAAGGGTATAATGAGCGTATCAGTAGCGAAAGATGCGTGAGCAGTGGATGCGAGAGGGTCGCTTCATGCTCATGAGCGAGGAAAAGTGATGTCATCAAATAAACTACTAAGATCACGGTGGGTAGCTCTGGAGCCGCGTAGGACCGGTGTGCTGTCCACTAACACCCAGCTTATTTTTCTCGGCAACAACACAAGCAAATCAGATCGTAAACGCACAGCAGCGTTTTTTCTGTAAGTGCGATAAATATCATTTTTTTTTGAAAGGAGAGGTTTTATGAAAAAGTTATTGTTTTTAATGGTAGTAAGTTTGATGCTTGCCGGCGTGGCAAGCGCAAATACGGTGTGGAACCCGGCCCTCGGCGCCTACGTTGATGGTGACGTGGCCCCCTGGGACGAAGTTCCGACCCTCTGGGCAAACGGAACTCCGGTTAGCTACTTTTCCGGGGTCACCGGCGCTGATGGCAAAGCGGTATTTAATTTGGTTGACACCGCAGAGTGTCTGGTAGCCAACACCGCCAAATGGGGAACCCTTGTTATGGGTGACAATGGAGCGGAAGAAGCACATAATGCTGTGCTTCGCATTGTCGATGGTGGTACGCTCGAGATTACCGGTGACGGTGATTATAGCTGGGTAGCCCTTGGCTATAGTCGCGACGCTGGTGAAATTGTTGTCGAAAGAGGCGGCTTGCTCGATATCAACTCCCACCTTTACATTGGTATGAACGAAGACACTAACCCTGCCGGCGGTGTGGGAGTAGGTATTGGAAGACTTGTAATCAATGGCGGAACAGCGCTCGTTGCAGACACGTTTCGATATGGTCGCAGAGCCAACACTGAAGGCTACGTGGACCTAAATTCCGGTCTTTTCGAGGCACGTTACTTAAATTCTAGTGGGCCCAATGGCGGGCTTTTCGATATTAAGTTCGGTAAATATAGACTTACCGGCGGAGAGAATTCCGACAGGGACCGACTTCAACGCGATATAGACGATGGCTATTGTGTTTGCTGGGGTGGGACAGGTACCCCGATTTTAGCAGAGGAAGCAAATGAAGATTGGTTTATTGTCTGCGATCCTGCAGATGACCCATTGCTAAGAGTTCCTTCAATGGACAGGTATGCTAAAACAAACGCAACATTGCCTTTGAGCTGGCTCAATCTGGATTCAATTCCTTCCGGCGGCAACGTGTGGGTGGATGTCTATTTTGGTACGGATGCGACTTATGATCCCAACACAGCCACTTATGCTGACTTCAACAAGGTTGTCGATGCTACTACTTTTCCTGGTTTGAATGCAACAGGAGCTACAGTTCCCGCCCCTATTGATCTCCAGGAGTACATCTGGCGTGTTGATACATATCGTGATGGCGATCCTGCTATAGTTGGTAACTACACACCTTTCCCTGACGATGGCGATCCTAACACATCTGAAGATCCTTTGTACGAGGTTGACGCAGGTATGCAAATGTACTTCATAGCACTTAGTGATTTCCCGGTTGACGATGTGACATTCGATACTGTGCCTATGATTACATGGAAGACTGAGCCAATTGACTTACAGGCGACTGTTTATGATGATGGGGTATCACCAGTTACCGTTACTTGGAGTACGGACGAGGCCGATCCGAATGAAACGTGGACTAATCCAGTAACCGTGATTCCTATTGGGCCTGACTATTCATTTACAGGCGTTATTGTAACTGCGAGTATTGCGATCGATTATCATGCCTCACAGTTTGTTGTGACAGTGGAGGCTAACGATACTAGTCCCATTGCTGTACCGGTTACTGATACCGTTGGGCATGATTGTGCCGACAGTGCATGTCAGGCAACCGATGTACTCGGATTAGCGCATGATGCTGACGTTGTCTTAGACTGCGTCATTGATTTGCTAGACGCTGCAAGGCTTGCAGTTGATTGGGTAAACCATTATGCAATACCCGGACCTACACCTCTTCCGTAAGGATAGTAGGTAAATTAATGGGCTCCTGAGTTGGCCTCAGGGACCCGGCAAAGTTTAGAGTTATTTTGTGATGTTTTAAAAATTGATACCTAATATTTGAAAGGAGAGGTTTTATGAAAAAGTTATTATTAGTAATGGTAGTATTTTTGATGGCTGGTGTGGCAAGTGCCGGCGACAACAACTGGACTCCGACAGATTTGGATCCGAACTTTCCAGGAGCCGGTGTGGCTAACTGGGACGTTGGTGCAAACTGGTCACTCACTTCGCTTCCCACGTCTACCCAAAAGATTTCATTTAGTGTCATCGCAGCCGAGTGTATTGTAAACACGACCGATGCGATTACCAACCAATTTGTTACTGGAGACAACGGCCCGCAGACGACACACAGGTTAACGATCATGGATGGCGGTATTTTGAATACATGCGCAACAGGTTCTTCCTGGTCCTCGGTCGGTTATAACAGAGCGACCGTTGCAACCGTTGAAAGAGGCGGTGCTTGGATAGCCGGAAACCGTCTTGGAGTTGGCTTGGTCGGCGGTGCCGCGGGTTTCCCTGTCACTTCTGTACTTAATATTGACGGTGGTACCGTGGATATGGACGGAAACCTTCAGCTCGGTGCTCCTGCCACAGGCAGAGATCACACCGGAATTCTTAACGTTAAAAGCGGAACAGTGGATATAGCTGGTACCATTTCATTTAGAGGTACAGTTTATGTCGCCGGTCCTCCGATTGTAGTTACCGGTACAGATATAGCTCTTATTGACATCCACCGTGGAACTGTGATATTTTCCGGTGAAGATGTTATAATTCTAGAGATTAGCGGTTCTCCTGACGTAGTCGCACCTGTAGCTGACCTTATCGCCAGCGGCGATATTATCGCTTATGGCGGTGTAGGTACAATAGTCAATGATTACGACGTAGCAACTGATGTGACAACCCTTACAGCTATCGGTGACCCACGTGGCTATAGTCCTTATATGGATGAGGTAGTTGAAATGGGCCCGATAACTTTGGGCTGGATAAATATAGGTACTCCTCCTGTTTGGGTGGATGTCTTGTTTGGTACGAGTACGAGCACTTGGACCAAGGTTGTTAATGGGACTCAGGATGCGACCTCTGTGGGCATCAGCGCGGATCCCGCAGGCCCGCGTGTCTGGCGTGTTGATACATATCTTGACGATCCGGCGGGCGTAGACCCCAATACCGTTGAAGGTGTAGAGATGCACTTCTTTGCTTCCGATGATCAAGAACCAACAGTTATCATCGACACCGTGCCTACGGCTACGTGGAAGGATTGGCCGACTCCGATAAATGCGCATGTTCTTGATGATGGTAAATCAGAAGTTACTGTTACCTGGACAGCGGATGATCCTAATGTCGGATTCACTCCGCCGACAAACACAATTCCTATTCAGGCTACATACATGGCAGAGCCGGGCATTGCTGTAACTACGTCCATGAAGTGTAATTATAACGCTGGGACGGTTATTGTGACAGCAACGGTTACCGATGCCAATCCTATGGGTTATATTGGTGAGGACGACGTTAGTGTTTATGTTGCTGAAACTGCATGTGCGGCAGCCCGCGATGCAGACGGAATGGATAGGGCTGTTATTTACATAGCCGACATTAATGAAGACTGCAGGCATGATAACCTGGACTTCCAGTTGATCGGAGCCGAATGGCTAGATCCTTCTTATGCAATAACAGATCCACAACCTCTATAATGCTAGGAAGAATAATAGGAAGTAAGTAGTTGACCTTAAAACGGGCACCCGGAATAAAGCCGGGTGCCCGATAGGGGTGTTTGTAAGAAATCAAAGGGGTCAGAATAAATTTATTCTGACCCCCTTTTTGCATTCAGGATTCTTACCTTTAGATAAATTTTTAGGCTTCCGAATATCTGCACGGCTCGGCTGCTTCGGCATGGGTTTGCTTTAGCGCGAATAAATTGAAAATTGATTCCTTACCTACGGTAAGCAACATCGTCATATAGTGCTTCCGCCTTATAAAGTTGTTTCTCAAGCGTACCAACTGTAATACCAAGAGGAAGCGCACCGGGGAAACGGCGACCAAGCACGATCACACGGTTATAGTCGCGCGTCAGATCGATCAGAACCAGCGAAAGCTCGTCAAGAAGTTCGTCAACTGAGACCGTTGGGCTTGTTTCGATGATCGTTGTTCCACGGTTAATGCCGAGCTGACGACGGCGGGCACGAGTATTAGGCGATTCATAACTATCATATTGTAAACGTCCGACTCGCTCGCTGACAGGACGATCAAAGATTGACTCATACCCATCATCGAGCATTCGTTTGGTCGTCGTTGTTGCCTGATTTTGTATTTTGGATATTTGGGTGGTAAGGCTGTCGCTGCGATCCTGAAGATAATCGATATTCGCAACGAGGCTGCTAACCGTCCTTCGCGTTGCGATAAATTTCTTGGCGTTCTTTTCGATATTACCGCTTCGACGAAGAAGTTTCGCATCCGATGCGCTAAGAGCCTTTAATACATCCTGTCGCGAAGCCACTACAGCATCAGCCATCTTCGCATAAACAGCATCCCTCGCTTGCAGTACAAGGCTCATCTCTTCCTGCTTTTCGCTATCGGTGACTATAGAGATTTTCTTACTGGACCAGGATCGCAGCACAGTCTGCGAGGGGGTACGGTTCTCGCGGTTTATGAACGACTTCTTGCCATTCTTGCCTGTAATTTCTATTACATCGATCTGGCTGTCAACCATTGCCATCCCCATAATGCCCGGCCGACCTTTACTTTCGGCAAGCATCGCGAGATAACTTTTATAAGCGGCAAGGGTACCAGAGTTGAATATCGCCGAGAAATCCCCACCATAGTAACCGCTAGAACCGGTGATCGGAGCCTTTGAGCCAATTACCGCGCTGCTGGCGATGTATATCTTATCGCACGCAAGTGCAACACCAGCAGCAGCAGAATACGCGCCACCGTCGTCACCACCGTTGATAAAAGCGATGACCGGGCAGTTCGTTGTACCCCGGATCGCATCGCAAAGGCTCTTGGCATACTCTCCGCGACCGCCCGGCAGGTCGATCTCAATCAGGATCGCAAGTGCGCCTTTATTAGACGAATCGATTATAGATTCCGCCACAGAATCGGATATAACTTTCGAAAGCAGGATTTCATGAGCGTCCAGTTGAATGACCGCAACGCTGTTACGTCGCCCAAGCTTATTATAAGTTACACGCCAATCACCAAGACTGACCGCGTTGAATTTGCCCTTAGCTTCGGAATAAACATACGTCAGACCTTGCCGGACTTTTTGAGTCGCAAAACCGTTAAAGCTTTCGCCGGTCTTGACATTTTCAAATGTGTCCGCCCAGCAAACCACCGTCAAAAAAAGGATCGCAACTAAAGGGATGATTTTTCGCATTTGTTTCGCTTTCATAGCAAATACCTCCATGATAACCAATCGGTACTGATATTGTATCGTGCATAACACACTTATATAATAAAAAAACGCTTTACAAGCTAAGGTTTTTCACCTTTTTGGACACATCCGCCGCCGCTATTTACCCAACTTCACAAAACCGCAACAATTTTCAGAACAACGCCTTTTCGCCCCAACTACTATAATCGATTAAAGCTCTATTTGTTCGCAAAGATATTTGGTAGACTCTTCCATGCAAACCCAAAAAAACATGTACAATTCCAATAAAATCGATACAATAACAACCGAAAAGTCGTTTAACTATGAGCCATTAACTCAAAACCATGAACTGATAATGCGAATAATCTCAGGTACAAAAAGAGGCCTAAAGCTTTTGCCGCCAAAGACTAACGAAACCAGGCCGATCACAGATCGCGTAAAGGAATCACTCTTTTCGATTCTATACAAGTACGGAATCGTACCGGACGCACGCGTCGCGGACCTGTTCTGCGGCACTGGATCAACAGGATTAGAGGCACTAAGCCGCGGAGCACACTCATGCGTTTTCGTCGAGCGTTCACGCCAGGTAGCCGCCACCCTGCAAAAGAACATAGATCTCGCAGCTTTCAGCGAACAGGCAAAAATACTAAAAGCCGACGCATTTAGGTCCGGCGCCCCAATGGGGATCGAAAATGACAAATATGACCTCGTTTTCGTCGATCCGCCATACAAGATGGCATCCGAAACCGAACAAACATCCAGGTTCGGCAAGCTCTTGATAATGATCTCCGAACAGGTCACAGAAAACGCCATCGTTTCGGTCAGAACCTCCAGCCGATCCGTACTGCAGGACACTTACGCAGGCCTAACGGTCATCGACCGCCGAACGTGGGGAGACATGGCCATCACACTACTTCAGCCGGAACCGAAAAATGCCCACTAAACAAACATCAAGGCAAATAGCCGTCAGGATCGTAACAATCCTTCGCAGCGAAGGCTACCAGGCATTCTTCGCCGGCGGGTGCGTACGCGACAGAATACTTGCCCGACCCGCAAAGGACTACGACGTCGTCACAGACGCTCGCCCAAAAGATGTCATGCGAATTTTCAAACACACGATCAAAGTCGGAGCAAAATTCGGCGTTGTAATGGTAATGCACCACGGCCAACCGATCGAGGTCGCCACCTTCCGAACAGAAACCGATTATGCCGACGGAAGGCATCCGGACAAAATACAGTTCGCCACCGCCAAAGAGGACGCTTCACGCCGTGACTTTACGATCAACGGAATGTTCTTCGATCCCATAGACAAACAGATATTCGATTACGTCCGGGGCAGGGGCGACATCGAAAAAAGGATCATCCGTACCATTGGCGACCCAAACCGCAGATTCGCAGAAGACTACCTGCGCATGCTCCGTGCCGTCAGGTTTTCCACTCAACTGGACTTCACCATCGAAAAGAAAACTTCCGCTGCGATAACCCGTTTCGCAAACAGGATAACCTCGATTTCCGGCGAACGCATCGCTGCCGAGTTTGAGTCCATCCTGACCAACCCGCGCCGCGCCGAAGGTGCCCGCATGCTTTGGAGCTCCGGCCTGGCATCTGCCGTCTTTCACGGCCTAAAGGACGACCACGCCGAGTTTGGCATCGGCGTACTGTCAGGACTTCCCATAAAGATCGATTTCCCCATCTCGCTGGCAGCATTCTTTGCAGGTTGCGACCTGAAAGTCGCACTAAACAGTTGCAGGGCGTTAAGGCTTTCAAACGCCCATACAAAACACCTGACCTTTTTATTAAAGAACCGCGGAACGCTTTTGGACGATTTTTTACCCCTTTCCCACTTAAAGATGTTGGCCCACGAGCCGTACTTTTGGGACCTATACAATCTCCAAAAAGCCATCCAAAATGCAAAAGGAGAAAGCGTATCCGCGCTCACAAGGGTCAAAAAGCGTGCACTGGAGCTAGAAGGAAAGAACCTCCGCCCCAAGCCGTTATTGGACGGCCACGAGCTGATAGGCCTGGGAACACAGCCGGGACCAATGGTCGGCCTCGTCAGCCAGGAAATGTACATCGCACAGCTCGGCGAAGAAATAAAAACAAAACCACAGGCAAAAAAGTGGGTCGCAGACTTCCTCCAAAAACACAAAAAATAAAATTGCTAATCATCACTGGTTAATCGAAGGGCAGTACTATTCCACCTGTAGGAGTTCTCTGGATAGAGCTTTTGATGCCGGATTTCTTTTTTTGCCCAATATTTTTTCTTCTACAGATCAGGCCATCAGAAAGTTTTGCAATATCTCCTTCGACCACATTAGCATATGAAAGAGACGGAGTTACTCTTTGGATTACTATAGTGGCTATTGGAGTTTCCGTGTTTCCTAACGACATTTTTGTGTCAACGTCAAAGATCTCATTGCCTTGAGAAAAAACTTCGAAACGGAGCCCTTTTGTAATACGTTTGCCACCTTGATTAATTATAACATGACCACTTGTATCGATTCGGGCAATGCGTATCGGGTATATTCTGCCGATAATTGTCTCTGTTACACGATTTGCGACAATGGTAATAAGGCCATCTAAAATTTCCTTATAATCCATATCATTGCGGTCCCACTTCTTGACAAGTTTTTTTAGCTCTCTGGTTTCAAGGTTTAGGCGAACTGTGTCAGCAAGTGTAACTTGTCTTGTCGCACAGACGATGACACGATAGTCGAACACAAAATCAGCTTTATATTCTCTTACAGGAACTCCGAGAATGCTCGAAATTTCTTCTTTTATTTCGAGTCTCGCGTCAGAGATAGTTCCCACGATCATATAATCCGAGGCAAGCACTTTCCCAAGTTGTGCTTTAGCTTCAAGTGAAGAGTCAGACGATAGATTTATGTTGCGGCTGTGTGCAAAATCGGAAATATACTCTCTATCGAGGACATCAAATTTGGAAGTTTCCGAAATACGAACACTAAGCTTCTGGGATAATCCATGCGAAATCTCATTCGCAGATAAAATAAGGGTACCAAAAGGATAATTTCGCTGAAGCGTTTTTAACGGCATTACGGTTATTTTAGTTCGATGCGTTTTGTCACCGCTTTCATAGTCATACACAAAAGCTTTAAGCTTCACATAGAATTTACCGTCATCCTGTTGTTTTTCTTCGAGCACCTCGTATGTCTTGACATAGCCTTCGATATAAGTTTTCAAGAGAGAGCCTTCGGTGTGTATGGAAACAGCGTCGAATTCGACGCGCTTTTGGTTTGTATCATCGTCTCTGTCGATGTCAGCAGTAGCGGATTGAAATCCAAACTGATAGTCACCCGATCTGATACCTACTCCTCGTGTTTGGGCAACAGCTTGTACAAGAGCATTGTTTATAGCCTGCTCTCGAGAAGTTCCATACCCTTTAACCTCATGCGTAACTATTTTTGTCTTTGCAAAAACACTGGCACAGCACAGTGTTAGAACAATACAGAAAATATGTTTCATTTTCATATCAGCGCCCTCTCAGAAATTAACTAACCAAATAGCTGTCGCTACCAGGCGACAGATTTATTGCTCCCGCGTTTTCCGATAATAGTCTCTTTCTGCCATATCCGTAAGCCGGTTGTAATGTCAGATACTTTAAGCTGAAAATAGTATTCGACCTGCTGAAGGTTATTATCGTAACGGATATTTCTTTGAAGTATTTTGCCGGAGATGCTCAGTTGTGGTGCGATAAGTTGGCCTTTGCCGGCGACAGTTTCAAGGGATTCCTGATTGAATTCATCACCCACTCCTGAATCTCTTATGTCTTGTCTTGTCTTTAAGATTATTTCGTCAACCGCACCCTCTTTACGAGCATCACCAACCACTGAAGTCATCACGACCCTGCCGCTGTTAAGCAGTTCCTCTTCGATCTTGGCCATTAACTGGTCCGTGTCGATCCTCTGCATGGTATCGTTAATAATGCGTCCGGTGGTAACTACATACCTTCCGCCGCCCGGTTTATTGAGAGCGCCGGAACCAAGCATAGACTGAACCATCAAACTGGCGGACTGGCTAAAGTCTCGATAATCAAGTCCCATAACGGCTTTGCCTTCGTCATTGAGAGTGTCTATGTTAACTGTTGGCTCTTGACATCCGGAAGTTACGATTAAAATACCGATAAGTAGTACGATTGTTATAGCTTTAGTCTTCATATGTTACTCCCATTTCTTTGTATCCATTCGAAAATTAACGGCTTTAGTATTTGGCGCAACTGCTTTTAGGCTAAATGGCGATTTACCCATAGAAGAAGCCGGCAGCCATGTGCTGGTATGTGTCGGTAGTTGGAAGCTATTCTCATCAAGCCATTCAACACGATACCGAAAACGTTTAGTTCCATACGAACGGTTAAAACCGCTAATATGCAGTTCAAGGAATCCGGCATCGTTCCTTCGGGTAACTGCCTGGGTAATGTCGATACCCTCCCCGGCTATGGCGCTAAATGCATGAGCAACCACTCGTGTAACAACATTGTTATCAAGTGTGTCACTTCTGATCCCTTCCCTTACATGAACTCTTTGGTCATGCGCCTGATAACAGCCGCTGATTAAAAACATGATAAGGATTAATATTGTGTTTTTAAATGATTTCATTTGCTTCCTCGATTAACGAAAATATTAAAAAGTCATAACCTCATAAATAGGCACGATATTCTTGTTGGGTATTTTAACATAAACTATAGCATTAGTACAGTTTGGAATATCGATATTGATCGATTCTGATCCTGGTGGCGTAATTACCAGTTTGCCGTCTGAGGGTTTCTTAAATCGTGCGATCTGGAAGTTTTTAGGAAGACTTGTCCATGTCCTGACATCGGCGGCTGTTTGTGTATAGTTGAATACTGCCATTGCTATTGAGGCAATCGCAGCTTCGGAAGAACCCTCCTCTTCAAGCGCATATTGAGCAAGGGCTTTGGCACCTGCTGATATTATTGTCCTGGTCAGAATTGCATCATAGTCTTTATTAAATTCAGTTTGGATGATCCTGTCCATATTGGCCAACATGGATGTTTTATATTCTATGTTATCCGACTGGACGGTTAGATACGGATAGGCCTGATCTCGCAATGCCAATTTAGGCAAAGCTATACCTATGTATTTGATTTTATTTGTTGCCACGAATAGCGGTATATCTATTCTGAATTCTTCTCTAACAGGCCCCATGCCATTCTCAAAAAATATCCATACGGTATCATTGATTCGTTTTTTACCAGAAAGAATATTATCAGTTATTGTAAGGTCATCGGCTATATAACTGTTGCTTCCCACCATTCCGTAACTCTCTTTAAAGAGGTCATGTGCTTTGGCTGAGTCCCCGGACAGATTGAAATATACTCCTGCTAAGTAAGTGGTAAACGGATTAACGAAGTCCGGATAGGCTTCAAAGTTGCTTAGATTAGGGTATTGTTGAGCAATTAGTTGTTGAATTTTCGAGCTTTCTACATTTTGCTGGGCAAACCTGTTTTTGCTCTGCCCTTTCTGCAATTTTGAGTTAAGCTTGTTTATCTCATTGCTAAAGTTTTCTTTGGCGCGCCTTTGTCGGTCCAATGCGCGATTGAACTCTATGCGCGCAAGTTGATATTTTCCCTCAGCCATGAAATTCAATGCTTTGTAGGTATTGACCATGATAGCATCATACTCTTCGCCGCGATAGGGGATTGAGTTATCGTTGGTAATGGTTGAACCTATGCCATCGAGAACAGTTGATTGGTGATCGTAGAATTTCAACATTTCTTCGGCTTTATCAAAACACTCACTGCTTTGCACATAGTTTTTGCGTACTCTTTCGACTGTTCCCAGTTGTAGCACCCAAAGCAGATCATCGCCATGGGGATTTTTGCGTTTGCGAATTTTTTTCTGCGCAAAGGTTGCCGAACTTTCGTAGTCGGCGGCTCGAAAATGTTCATTAAACGTAGCCAAGTGGTCACGTGGAGCATTACAACCCGAAAGGACTGGAAAGATCAAGATTAGAACGATTAAAAGTACACCGGCTCTATAGCGTAATAGTAACATTGGAATTCCCATACTTCCATATTAATCCATATATTACCCAAATGATTACTCACTTACTATATTGAAGGAGCTAATAGGTGTCAATAAGTTTTTTAAAAGCATCATGGCAAAAATCATCTTTTCACGTTTCTTCTCGTTTTTTTCCTACTCACGTTTTTTGCAAAAAGTACCACTAAAGTGCGCTATCGTGCGTGTTTTTGCGCTTTTTTGTTCATAAATTGTGTTTTTTTGCGTTTTTTGGTCATCGTTTTTAGGCTTTAAACGCATGTTTCCTTGTTTTTGGGCCAATAATGGGGGCGATTTTCAATTTTCTATTTTTTATTGTCTATTTTCTATTTTTGAAACTCCAAACTGTAACACACCCTTTAGGGTGATAAGCTCGCGATCCATTAGTTTGTTGTGTATAGCTCATTTTAGACTGTC